>Ga0066903_100001053_pt1 | contig 19342 bp, 17 predicted proteins | sample PanSoiMetaGPlot1_FD_67491 | JGI IMG/M metagenome (GOLD analysis project Ga0066903, IMG submission 67491) | Tropical forest soil microbial communities from Panama analyzed to predict greenhouse gas emissions - Panama Soil - Plot 1 (version 2) | ecosystem: Environmental > Terrestrial > Soil >... | reverse complement strand
GCGCGCTCCAGCGCGTGCAGCTCTTCGCTGCCCCCGACATGCGTCGTTCCGATGAAAATCTGCGGTACAGTCATGCGTCCGTTCGCTCGTTCAATCATTTCTTGCCGGCGATTGATGTCACCGTTGACGTCAATCTCACTATAGGTCACACCCTTCCGCTTCAGCAAAGCCTTCGCGGCGCTGCAGTGGGGACAATAACGGGTCGTGTAGATATCAACGGATGGCATGTGCTTTCCGCGCTTATATACGCTTTTATATGGGAGCACGCGCCGACGCTACAACCCGCGCGAATACCAGTACGTCGACATGCGCAGCGCCTGCCCGCAATAGAGCCCTGGCGCAGGCATCGGCTGTCGCACCTGACGTGAGCACGTCATCGATCAGCACCGCGCGCCGTCCGGCAATGTCGGCCTTCCGCTCGTCCGGCACGCGAAAAGCGCCTTCTACGTTGTCGGCCCGCTCAGTTTTCGACCGGCCGACCTGCTGCGGGGTAGCCCGCGTGCGTTTGAGCGAGCCGTGTGCAACCGGCACGTGGCAGCGGGCGAAGATGGCTCTGGCGAGCGCGGCTGCTTGGTTGAACCGACGTGCCCACTGCCTGCGCCAATGCAGGGGCACCGGAACGAGGACGTCTGCATCGATCAACAGTTCGCGGCCGGCGCGAGCCATCCACGCGCCCATCATGGGGGCAAGATCAAGCCGATCGCTATATTTAAGGCTGTGGACCAGCTTGCGGGCGATGTCGTCATAGCGCACGACCGCGCGTGCCCGGTCATAAGCCGGGGGATTGGCGATCGCTTCCATCGACAACAGGCCTGGGCCCGAATCGTACGCGAAAGGAATGCCGAGGCGGGCACAGTACGGCGGCTCGATAAGCGAAAGCTTCGACCAGCACGATGCGCACAAGCCCAAGCACTCTTCGAGCGGCTCGCGGCAGGACGGGCACAGGGGCGGCAGTGCGAAGTCCAGCGCAAGGCGCAGCGTCGACAACACACCGCTGCCGAAGCGCGCGACACTAGATGGCCGTTCATCCGGCCTTGCCGAAGCAAGCTCGTTCATGCTGGAACCGTAGCAACCAGGGGTGGATGTGACAAAATTGCGGCTAGCGCTGCAGGACAAAGCAATGTCGTCAGGCACCCAGATATTTGACCGGTCCTTGCTCCGCGCGCGGCAACAACGTGCCCGCTCGCTCGGACCCGAAACATTCCTCCTCGACCGCGTTGCCAATGACCTGAGTGAAAGGCTCTCCGCGGTGCTGCGCCACTTCGAAATTGCTGTCGATCTTGGCACTCCAACGAGCGCAGTGAGGCGCGTCCTTGCTGCAAGTGGCAAGGTCACAACGGTTGTTGCTGCTGGGTTTGGGACCGAAACGGATCGCTCGTTTCTGCGCGTCGGTGCCGACGAGGAGGCGCTGCCGTTCGCCGACGCCTCGCTCGACCTTGTGACATCGGCGCTGGCATTGCAGTTTGTCAATGATCTTCCCGGCACACTGATCCAGATTCGTCGTGCCCTGAAGCCCGACGGACTGCTGCTTGCGGCACTGGTCGGTGGGGAAAGCCTGGCCGAGCTGCGCGAAGCCATTGCTGCGGCTGAAAGCGAGGTCGAAGGAGGTATCTCGCCGCGCGTTGCTCCGTTCGCTAACGTGCGCGAACTCGGCGCGCTTTTGCAACGCGCGGGGTTCGCATTGCCGGTCGCCGACAATGAGCGGCTGGTCGTGCGATACAATTCGGTCTTTGCCTTGATGGCCGATCTGCGGCGCATGGGCGCGACCAATGTGCTGCACGAGCGCCGGCGCAGGCCGCTAAGACGCCTAACATTGCAACGAATGTCGGAGATCTATGCCGCGCGCTTTTCCGATGCGGATGGCCGCCTACGGGCAAGCTTCGAGATTGTCTGGCTGACTGGCTGGGCGCCGCATGAAAGCCAGCAAAAGCCGCTCAAGCCGGGTTCGGCTGCGCAAAGACTGGCCGATGCGCTGGGTACTAGCGAAATATCAGCGGGAGAAAAACCGGAGCGCCCGCGCTAGAGGAGCGCCATCAGGTGTGAGATCAGCGGCACATCCGCCGGCGGCATTTCATAGTTGCGCAACTTGTTCGGCTTCACCCAGGCGACCCGCTGGCCCTCGGTCGGATTTACCGTTCCTTCCCAGCGCCGGCAGACGTAGAGCGGCATCAGCAAGTGAAAGTCCGGGTACGGATGGCTCGCGAAGGTGAGGGGAGCAAGGCAGGCCTCGTCGACAACGATCCGCAACTCCTCGCGCAATTCGCGGATGAGGGTTTCCTCGGGCCGTTCGCTGATTTCGACCTTGCCGCCGGGGAACTCCCACAAACCGGCCATCGACTTGCCCTCGGGGCGCTGTGCGATCAGCACGCGGCCGTCAGCATCGATGAGCGCACAGGCGGCAACAAGGACGATCTTGGCAGCCACCATGCTAGGACCGGTAATCGCCGTTGATGGCGACATATTCCTTGGTTAAGTCGCAGGTGAGCACCCGATCGCGACCCTTGCCCATTCCGAGCGCCACCTTGACGCTGATCTCCGGCTTCTTCATTGCCGCGCTTACGGTCGCCTCATCATAGGCGGGGTCGCGCGCGCCTTTATGCGCGACGCGGATGCCACCGAACCAGATTGAAAGTCTGTCGCGATCAGCGGGTTCGCCGGCCTTGCCGACGGCCATAACGACCCGGCCCCAATTGGCATCCTCGCCGGCGATTGCCGTTTTCACCAGCGGCGAATTGGCAATCGACATGGCGATCCGGCGTGCGGATGTTTTTGATACCGCGCCTTCCACTACGATCTCGACCAGCTTGCGCGCGCCTTCGCCGTCACGCGCGATCTGCTCGGACAAATCAGCAAGTACGGAATGCAGCGCTTTCCTGAAGTCCTTCAGGCGCGGGTCTGAGGCGCGCGAGATCCGCGGGCTTTCTCCGGCTTTTCCTGTCGCGAATATCATCAAGGTGTCAGACGTCGAGGTGTCGCCGTCGATCGTCACCGCGTTGTAGGTGTCGGCGACCTCTTCTTTCAAAAGTGTTTGCAGCGCGGACCTCGGTATCGCCGCATCGGTGAAGATGAAGGAGAGCATCGTTCCCATGTCGGGCGCGATCATGCCGGCTCCCTTGGCGATGCCGTTGATCGTGACCATGGCCTTGCCGATCTTCGTCGTTGCCGTTGCAACCTTTGCGAAGGTGTCGGTGGTCATGATCGCACGCGCGGCGCCGAGAAAATCGCCAGTCCGCGCGCGTGCAACCATGCCTTCCATCACGCCATCGAAAGCTTCGGCCTTAAGCGGCTCGCCGATCACGCCGGTGGACGCCAGAAAGACCTGGTCCGGCTTGCAGCCAGCAGCGCCTGCCGCAATTTGCGCAGTGAACTTGCAGGCGTCCCGGCCATTCTTGCCGGTGAACGCGTTGGCGTTGCCCGAATTGACGACCAGCGCACGCGGCTTGGACTTTTTCAGGTGTGCGCGGCACCACTCAACGGGTGCTGATGGACATTTCGAGCGGGTGAACACGCCGCCGACGGTTGTTCCCGGCTCAAATAACGCAAGCAAAACGTCGGTGTGTTCGGCGTATCGGATTCCGGCGGCCGCAGTGGCGAGCCTGACCCCGGGAATTGCGGGCAAGTCAGGCACGTGAACCGGGGCAAGTGGAGAAACGGACGTGGACATGATTACAGGCCTTTCTCCGTCATTCTGAGGCGCCGTGTGGCGCGGGCCTCGAAGCATGATATGCCGGTCGCTTTTCGAGGCCCACTTCGCTCGCAGCTCAGGGTGCCGGCGAGGGAAGCGAGGGCCCAGTTGCGACACCGACACTTAAAAGACGCCAATGGCCGGCACAAGGCCGGCCAAGACGAAAACATCTGATCGATGAGGTCGAGGTTATTTCTTCGCGGGCGCGGCTGGCGGCGCAGACGGGGCTTTGTCGTCAGCCTTTGCCGGCTTGTCCATTCGCTCGATCTTGGCTTCGGCGCGCAGCTTGGTGACGAGCTCAGCTTGCGCCTTGCGTTGCACGAAATTTTCGATCTGCGGCTTCACGTCTTCGAATTTCGGCGCCGGTTTCGTACGCTTCTCTTCGACCTTGATGACGTGCCAGCCGAACTGGGTCTTGACCGGGTCGGAAATCTGACCCGGCTCAAGTTTGAAGGCGGCCTCGGAGAATTCCGGCACCATCTGTTCCTTCGTGAAGAAACCGAGATCGCCCCCGTTGGCCTTTCCGGACGGATCTTCGGTCAGCTCGCCTGCGACCTTGGCGAAGTCCTCGCCTTTTTTCAGCCGCGCGATGACGGCCTTCACCTTTTCCTCGGCGTCCTTGTTAGCCTTGTCATCGCCCGCCGGCGAACGGAACAGGATGTGGCGGGCGCGCACTTCTTTTTCGTCGCCGATCTGCTTGACGGCTTCGTCATAAACCTGATGCATCGCCTCGTTGGTGAGGGCTTGCTGGCCAATCGACTGCAGCAGCCCTTCCATGAGGAGCTTCTTGCGGGCGAACTCGAGCTTGCGCTTGAAATCGGCCGTGTCCCCAAATTTCTTGTCTTGGGCTGCCTGCGACACCAGAATCATGTCGGCGACGAACTGCACCAAGTAATCCTGTTTCGCCTCCGGTGACATCGGCGGAATCTGCCCGGCTTCCTCCTCTGCGACAGCAAGGTCGCTCTGGTGGACCTCCACGCCATTCACCTTGGCGACCAGCGGGTCCTTGTCCTGAGCATAGAGCGGCGCGCTCATCAGAAAAATCAGGATGGCGGCAACAAAACAGGCCGGGCCGGATCGGGCCGGAAAGCCGGCGGAAACAGAAATCGTCATGACGGGGTCCTTGGATGCATGGCCGCCGGTTCGGACCGGCGGCGCGCGGACTATTCGCCCAACAACCATGGCATTGCAATGGCCGACCATATTTGCGGGTCCTAACGTCCCCGTGACTGTTCCCGGTTAAGGCCGTGGCAAGCCACCAATTGACAACATTCCGACCCCCTCATATGTCTCGACCAGCTTTGGCTGTTTCGCCTTTTGCTCGCGTCTTTCGCGTCGAATTTGCCCGAAAAGTGCCGCATTCCGGAGCGCCGGAAGCAAATCCGGCCTTGGCGGCGTGATAATTGGCAGCGTGATATAAGCGCCCGGCCTACTGAGGAGCCTCCTGAATGATCGGCGCCGTCGCCCGCAAGCTGTTTGGATCCGCCAATGAGCGGCGCATCCGCAGCTACCAGCCCAGGGTGCACGCGATCAACGCGCTCGAAAAGGAGCTGGAAGTCCTCTCCGACGAAGCGCTCAAGGCGCGCACGGAGCAGTTCAAGAAGCAGGTCGCCGAAGGCACTTCGCTCGATGACCTCCTGGTTCCGGCCTTCGCCACCGTGCGGGAAGCCGCCAAGCGAACCCTCGGCCAGCGTCATTTCGACGTCCAGCTCGTCGGCGGCATGATTCTGCACGAAGGTAAGATCTCCGAGATGAAGACGGGCGAAGGCAAGACGCTGGTCGCGACCCTTCCGGTCTATCTCAATGCACTCTCTGGCCGCGGTGTCCACGTCGTCACGGTCAATGACTACCTAGCCAAACGCGACGCCGAGTGGATGGGACAGATCTATAATTTTCTCGGGCTGTCCGTCGGGGTCATCGTGCATGGGCTCGATGATGAGGAACGCAAGAAGGCCTACGACTGCGACATTACCTACGGCACCAACAACGAGCTCGGCTTCGACTATCTGCGCGACAATATGAAGTACCGTCTGGAGGACATGGTCCAGCGCGGGCACATCTACGCAATCGTCGACGAAGTCGACTCAATCCTTGTCGACGAGGCGCGCACGCCACTCATTATTTCCGGTCCTCTCGACGACCGCTCCGAGTTCTACAACACGATTGACGGCTACATTCCGCAGCTCGACAAAACGGACTACGAGGTAGACGAAAAGCAGCGAACCGTCACGCTGACCGAAGTCGGCATGGAAAAGCTCGAGCAGCGGCTACGGGCGGCCGGGCAGCTTAAGGGCGACTCACTCTACGACGTGGAAAACGTTTCCGTCGTGCATCACGTCAACCAGGCACTGCGCGCGCACAAGTTGTTCCAACGCGACAAAGACTACATCGTGCGCAATGGCGAGGTCATGATTATCGATGAGTTCACCGGTCGCATGATGCCCGGTCGGCGCTATTCGGAAGGCCTGCACCAAGCGCTCGAGGCAAAAGAACATCAACCGATCCAGCCGGAAAACCAGACGCTTGCCTCGATCACCTTCCAGAATTACTTCCGCATGTATGAAAAGCTTGCCGGCATGACCGGCACGGCGATGACGGAAGCCGAAGAATTCATGGATATTTACGGCCTCGAAGTGCTCGAAGTGCCGACCAACATGCCGCTCATCCGTCTGGACGATGATGACGAGGTTTATCGAACCGCCGCCGAGAAATACCGGGCCATCCTGGCGCTGATCGAAGAGTGCAAGACGCGCGGCCAGCCGGTACTGGTCGGCACCACGTCGATCGAGAAGTCCGAGCAACTTGCCGAAATGCTGCGCCAGAAGGGCTGGGAGCAGCACGACTTCTCCGATCCCAATGCCTTCGCCGCGCTTTATTCGGGCGATGAGGGGGCCTCCAAGAAAAAGGTCTTCGCCATCCTCAATGCCCGCTATCACGAGCAGGAAGCATACATCGTAGCCCAGGCCGGCGTGCCGGGCGCCATCACGATCGCCACCAACATGGCAGGTCGCGGCACCGACATTCAGCTTGGCGGCAATGCCGACATGCGCATCCGCCAGGAGATCGCCGAGATTGCCGATCCGCGCGAGCGCGAGAAAACTCCGCGCGCGGAAGAAATTCGCAAGCAAGTTGCTCGACTAAAGGAAAAGGCCCTCGCCGCCGGCGGACTCTTCGTCCTCGGCACCGAACGCCACGAGAGCCGCCGCATCGACAACCAGCTGCGCGGCCGCTCGGGCCGCCAGGGCGATCCAGGCCACTCCAAGTTCTTCCTGTCGCTCGAAGACGATCTCATGCGCATCTTCGGCTCGGACAAGCTGGATGGGATGCTGCAGAAGCTGGGGTTGAAAGAGAACGAGGCGATTGTTCATCCCTGGATCAACAAGGCGCTCGAAAAAGCGCAGCAGAAGGTCGAGGCGCGCAACTTCGACATCCGCAAGAATCTGCTGAAGTTCGACAACGTCTCGAACGATCAGCGCAAAGTCATCTTCGAGCAGCGGCTTGAGCTCATGCGCGACGAAGCCGTCGATGAGACCGTCGCCGACATGCGCCACGCGATGATTGAGGATCTGGTCGCGAAACACGCTCCGGAGAATGCCTATCCCGAGCAGTGGGATATTGCGGGCCTCGATCGCAGCTTGCGTGAAGTGCTGACGTTGGCGCTTCCGGTTCAGGATTGGGCGAAAGAGGAAGGCATTACCGTGGACGACGTGCGCGAGCGGATCACGCGGCGCGCAGATGAATGGATGGCGGGCAAGGTGGCCAAATGGGGGCCCGACGTCATGCGATACGTCGAGAAATCCGTTTTGCTGCAGACCCTCGACCATTTATGGCGCGAGCACCTGGTCATGCTCGAGCACTTGCGCCAGGTCATCGGCTTGCGCGGATACGGTCAGCGCGATCCGCTCAACGAGTACAAGGCCGAGGCCTTCTCGCTGTTCGAGGCGATGGTGGCGCACTTGCGCGAAGCGGTGACCGCGCAGCTCATGCGCGTTGAAGTCGTCCAGTCGCCGCCGCCCGATGAGGCGGCTTCGCTGCCGTACATGGAAGCACACAAGGTCGATCCGATCACAGGCGAAGACGAGCTGGCGCCGGCTTTGGCGCCTGCCTTGGTTGGGAACGGCAATGGCGCACAGGCGCAGCGCAAGCCGAGCGATCCGTCGAGCTGGGGCAAGGTCGGCCGCAATGAAATGTGCCCCTGCGGATCGGGCAAGAAATTCAAGCACTGTCACGGCAAATTCGGCTAGTGGTGGCACCCGGCGCGTCAGAAAAACGCCGGCAGGCGCTGGCGTTTATTTTTTCAGCGCACGCGCCAGGTCCCTGCGGAATACCCGGTCGCGCTTGAGATGCCACTCGCGGCTCATGGCGTGGCGCTTGCTCCCGCAACGTTCCGAATAGAGCAGGACCCATGCTCGGCCGCGCGTCGATCGCGCACCCTTGCCGGCATTGTGCTGGGCCAGCCGGCGAGCGACATCGGCAGTCCAGCCCACATAGGTCAGGTGGCGGTCGCCCGCGCGGGTGCCAAGAACATAGACGTAGCAGTCCATGCTTCGTCCGGCCGAAATCGCGTCAGAACTGACTATCGGAAACCGTTGAACGAGCCGGCCGGCACGACCGGTTGTGCACCTGTCAGCAAGCCGTTGTTACTCGCCGGCGGCGTAGAGTAGGCGGTACGAATTTCCGGCTGCTCCGATTGGGGCTCGGCTTTGGCTGGTTGCGGAGACGCCGGCCACGGAGACGCAGCCGCAGGCACCGAGGCAGGTTTGGGCGCGGCTTCGCGAGCTTTCGGTGCAGGCGCGGCGGGCGCCGGCGCAGCAACGGTCGCACTCGTGTGCAGCGGGACAGAAGCGCCAGCGGAAGCGGTCCGGACTGGCGGGGCAGGAGCCTGCTTCGGTCTTGCTACGAGGTCGGCGGTCCGTGCGGCGACCGGTTCCTGAGCAGACGAGGTGGATTCCGGTTTCGAGCCACTGAACCAACTGCCAATCAGCCCAGCGATCGTGGTCGGTTCGCCGGGCGCTTCGCCCTGTTTCGGCTGCGGTGCAGACCGCGGCATAGGCACGCTCGCGACCCGGACTGGCTCGCCGCTGGCCACGGCGGGCTCAGGTTTGGGCGGCGGCGCTTCCGCGCTCGCAGTCGGCGGAGTGACGGTGGTCCGTGGCAGCGAGCCCGGTGCCTCCGTTACGCGCGGCAAAGCGCCGGGCACACCGGCCGGGGTGCTGGCCACCTGATAGCGGCCGTTATTGTCGAAGCCGCTCTGCGGCGTAAGCTTGGCCACAAACACTGCGTTCATGCCGCCGTCGATACCGGCGCGCGATGCGACCGTCGACACGCCGGTTGCAGTGTATTCCGCCATCTTACGCTGTTCTTGCCGCTGGTGATCGTTGACGGCGTCGGCGATGTTCTTGTCGAGCTGATAGGCTGGACAGGCGGCCCTCGCATTGAACGATAAAGGCCTGTTCGAACTGTCCGGCGGGGCCGCGTCGAAGACGTAACGCCTGTCGCAGACCGCGACCTTCGGCTCCTGATGCGTGGCGTCGAAATGGTCATACCCCTCTTTCAGCATCTTCCAAAACGCAAAGTTCGGATTGTTACGATGCTTGGCCATGTTCAAGGCGGTCATGCGGAACGGATAGGCCTGCAGCTGGAAAGCTTTCTGCCCGCTGAAGAACGACTCGCGCGCCAAGGAATAGATTTCTTGGATCTGCTCGTCGGTCATCGCATAGCAGCCGCGTGAGGAGCAGTCGCCATGCACCATCAGGTCTGAGCCGGTGTAATCCATCGCGCGGTCATAGGCGTTTGGAAATCCGGTGTTAAAGGCAAGGTAGTAGTTGGAGTTCGGATTCATCTGCCCGGGCGTGATGGTGTAGAAGCCCTCAGGCGCTTGCCGGTCGCCCTGTTTCTTCTTCGGACCAAGGTCCCCCGACCAGCGGCAGATCGGATAGGCCTTTAAGAGTTCGAACTGGCCGTCGCGGTTCTGCTTCCAGATTTCCAGCTCCGACTCTTCCTTGAAGATACGGGCGAGGATCGGCGACCCCTTGTCCATATTCTTCGAGGCCATCTCGGCAAGCATCTTTTCGGACAATGGCGCCTGGGCGCGACCTGTCGGTGCGATGCTTTCGGCGTCGCAGCCAGCAAGCACAATCGCAGAGGCAACGGCCGCAGACGCGAGCAGCGCGCGAGCAAAAGTTCGATTCAAGCCTGATTCTCCCCAGAGAGGCGGGCTCTCAGTATGTATCGTTATCCTTAAGATGTGGCATCCGCAAGGCGATCCACACCGTTCCGGGCTACCGCTAACCCAATGGTAAATCAAAGGTAAACGGCGCGGACTTCAGCTGATGCCACGACCCATAGAGAGGAACTTCTCGCGCCGCTGTTTTCGCACCGCCTCGCGGTCGAGCCCCTGTAATTCGGCAAAAGCAGTGGCGATAGCCTCGCCGGTCATTGTTATGGCCGCCTGCGGTTCCCGGTGGGCTCCTCCGGTCGGTTCCGGCACCACGCTGTCGATCACCCCGAAGCGGACCATGTCCTGGGCGGTGATCTTCATGTTGGTCGCGGCCTCCTGCGCCTTAGCCGTATCTCGCCATAAGATCGAGGCGGCGCCTTCTGGAGAGATCACGCTGTAGATGGCGTGTTCCAGCATCAGGACACGGTTGGCGGTAGCAATCGCGATCGCCCCGCCGGAACCGCCTTCGCCCAGGATTACAGCGACGTTCGGCACCCCGAGGGAAAGGCAGGTCTCGGTTGATCGTGCGATAGCTTCGGCCTGGCCACGTTCTTCCGCGCCAATGCCTGGATAGGCGCCGGCTGTGTCGACGAGCGAGATCACCGGAATGTCGAAGCGATCCGCCATTTCCATCAGCCGAACCGCCTTTCGGTATCCTTCGGGGCGCGCCATGCCGAAATTGTGTTTGAGCCGGCTTTCGGTGTCGGAGCCCTTTTCGTGGCCGATGACGCAGACGCTCGCGCCACTGAAACGGCCAAAACCGCCGACGATTGCAGCATCGTCACCGAACTTCCGGTCGCCCGCGAGCGGAATGAAATTGGTGATCAGACCGGCGATGTAGTCGAGGCAATGTGGGCGCTGCGGATGGCGCGCAACCTGGGTCTTCTGCCAGGGCGTCAGCTCGGCATAAAGCTCTTTCAATGCCAGCGCGGCCTTTGACTCGAGGCGACCGATTTCTTCGCCGATCGCGACCCCGTCCCCGGTCTCGCTCATTACGCGCAATTCCTCGACCTTGGCCTCGAGCTCGGCCACCGGCTTTTCGAAGTCGAGATAGCTGCGCATTGGGTCCAGATTGGCAGTGGTTTCGGGCGAACTGACGCGGACCAAGCCTTCAAGTCAAGCAAACGCGTTAATTTCGCTTTTATGAATGTATTTGGCTAGTTGTCCGCCAGCGGATGGAGGTCGCGCACCAGCGTCTTCAGACGTTCCTCCAGCACGTGCGTATAGATTTGTGTGGTCGAGATATCGGCATGCCCGAGCAGCGTCTGCACCACCCGCAGGTCCGCGCCGTTATGGAGCAGGTGGCTGGCAAACGCATGGCGCAGCACGTGCGGGCTCAGGCGCTCTGGCCCGATCCCACAGGATTGGCCGAGGGTTTTGAGCTCGCGGGCAAAATGCTGACGGGTCAGGTGACCTTGCTCACCGAAGGATGGAAACAGCCATTTCGACTTCGCATCGCGGTCGCTTGTGGCCCGCAGCTCGAGATACTCGGACATGGCGCGCTTGGCTTGCTTGTTGAGCGGTACGAGCCGCTCCTTGCTGCCCTTCCCCCGCACGATCAGCATGCGCTGGTCACGTTGCGCTGCCGAGGAGGGCAATGTCACCAGTTCCGACACCCGCAAGCCCGTGGCATAGACGACTTCGAGCAGGCACAGCAGGCGAGCGGCACGTAACCGCTGAGCCAGCGGCAGCTTGGAGTTTTCGCTGTCGGTTTTCGCACGCCGGAGAAGAGCGTCGACTTCGGCGATCGAAAGCACTTTGGGAATCGTCCGTGCGCGCTTTGGTCCCTCCAGGACGGCAGCCGGATCGTCGACGCGTTTTCCTTCGGCGTAGAGAAACTTGTAGAACTGGCGTATCGCCGACAGGCGTCGCGCCAGCGACGACGCCTTCAAACCACGCCTTGAAAGACTGGCGATAAAGCCGCGCAGATCATCGGTCGCTGCGGTGGCGACCGAGCGTTTCGTTGCGCGCAGATGTGCCGACAGATCGTCGAGATCGTTTCGGTATGCAGAGAGCGTGTTCTCGCCCGCCCCGCGTTCGGCGGTGAGCATGTCGAGAAACAATTCGACCAGCGCTTCGTCGGATGCTTTTGGCCGCCGGCTCATCGCATCGCCTTGTCTCTAGCGTCAGTGATTTTTGATGAACTTGTCAGGTGGAACGGTCACGATGATCTCGCGTGGCTTGTACGAGACAAAGTTGGCAAGCGAGAACACCGCGCCGTAGCCCAGCCCGACGAGCAAACCGAGGAACACCAGAAATCTAAACAGACTTGGCATGGTTCAATCCAGCGGGAGCTCGTGCATCGGCGCCCAGCGATCCGGGCGAGTTACGGCCACGTTTCCAAAACCGCTGACAAGACTGCTCGCGGTTGTCGCGATTACTGGTATATGGAACCGTGGATTCGCTTTGGAACGTAGCATGGTTAACAGTGCCATTCAAAAACCTGCGGGAAATGGTCTGGAATCGGCGGTGGTCCGCGCGCTCGGCAGCCGTTCGGTCGTGCTTATCGGCATGATGGGCGCGGGCAAATCGTCGATCGGACGAAGACTCGCCAGCCGGTTGGGAATTCCATTCATTGATGCCGACACCGAGATTGAAAGCGCCGCGGGCATGACCATAAACGAGATTTTCGACAAGCACGGCGAGCCCTATTTCCGTGCCGGCGAGAAGCGAGTTATCGCACGCCTTCTCGACAATGGTCCCCAGGTCCTGGCGACCGGCGGCGGCTCGGTGATGGACGCCCAGACCCGCGCGCTGATCAGTGAAAAAGGTGTCTCGATCTGGCTGAAGGCGGACATCGACGTGCTGATCAAGCGCACCAAGCGCCGCAACGATCGCCCGTTGGCGGAAAAAATCAGGGATTTGTTGCCGGCGCGCGAGCCGCTCTATGCGCAGGCCGATATCGTCGTTCAATCACGCGACGAACCGCACGACACGATCGTCGACGAGATTATGGCCCAGCTGCCAAAACGCCTCGGACTCGGCGGGGAGAAGTTGCCATGACCGTGTCTATCCGGCAGGTCGAGTCGACCAAGGTGGAAGTGGCCCTCGGCGCGCGCGGCTATGACATCGCGATCGGCCGAGGACTCCTCGCGAATTTGGGTGAGCGTATCAAGGCGTTGCGTCCCGGAGCACGTGTCGTGGTGGTCAGTGATGAGACCGTTGCCGCGTTGCACCTGCAGGCGGCCGAGGACGCGCTGAAATCTTCCGGCATAGACAGTGCGCGCATCGTTGTGCCTCCGGGTGAGAGCTCGAAGAGCTATGCGACATTCGAAAAGGTCTGCGAGGCAATCATTGCTTCGCGCATCGAGCGCAATGATCTTGTCGTTGCTCTCGGCGGCGGCGTGATCGGTGACCTCACGGGGTTTGCGGCGTCCACCGTGCGACGCGGGTTGGATTTCGTTCAGGTGCCGACGACCCTTCTAGCACAAGTTGATTCATCGGTTGGCGGCAAGACCGGCATCAATTCTCGCCAGGGCAAAAACCTGATCGGCGCATTTCATCAGCCGGTGCTGGTGATCGCGGATACTGCGTTGCTCGACACGTTGCCCAAGCGCGAATTTCGCGCCGGGTATGCCGAAGTTGCGAAATACGGTCTGCTCGGCGACCACACGTTCTTCGCCTGGCTCGAGAACAACTGGCGTGAAGTGTTCGTCGGCGGACCGGCGCGCGAGCACGCGATTGCGGTCTGCTGCCGCGCCAAGGCTGGCATCGTTGCGCGTGATGAGCGTGAAACAAGTGAACGCGCGCTCCTCAATCTTGGGCACACCTTCGGACACGCGCTGGAGGCAGGCTGTGGATTTTCCGACCGGCTGCTGCACGGCGAGGCAGTAGCGCTCGGGATCGTCCTGGCGTTCGAATTCTCTGCCCGCAAAAGTCTTCTTGCGGCTTCGGAAGCCGCACGCGCCAGTAGGCATCTTGCGTCGGTTGGACTACCCACCCATCTCAGGGATATTCCCGGCGGTGCGCCGGACGTCAATGTACTGATGGATTTGATCGCCCAGGATAAAAAGGTGAAGCGCGGCACGCTCACGTTTATTCTGACGCGCGGTATTGGCAGGGCTTTTATCGAGAATAGTGTCGATGCCGCCGAGGTTCGCGCATTTGTCGCTGACAAACTCGCCAGCGCATGATCCCGGCAAGGGGCGGACGTTGGGAAATGATCATGCGCCGACATAGAATCCCATGACCACGTATGACTGGCTGTCCTTCGTCGTCGTCCTGATCTGCCTGCTGCTTTCAGCCTTCTTCGCCGGCAGTGAAACCGCGCTGACCGCTTCGTCGCGCGCCAGCATGACGCGCCTGGAGAAACACGGAAACCGCCGCGCGGGTATCGTCAATCGTTTGCTGTCGCAGCGTGAGCGGCTCATCGGCGCACTTTTGCTTGGCAACAACGCGGTCAACATCGCTGCTTCGGCTCTGGCCACCGGCGTGTTGCTGGCCTGGTTCGGCAATGCCGGCATTGTTTATGCGACCGCGCTCATGACCGTCCTCGTTGTTGTCTTCGCGGAGGTCTTACCAAAAACGGCAGCCTTCAACGCGCCCGATCGTATCGCCTTGACCGTCGCGCGGCCGATGCACTGGGTGGTGCGGCTTCTTGGGCCGGTCCTGATAGCAATTGAAAAACTTGTCTGCTGGATCCTGGCCCGCTTCGGGATGGATGTTAGCGAGGATCAAGGCGTGCTCTCGGCGCGCGAAGAACTACGGGGTGCCGTGGATCTGCTTCATCGCGAAGGCGACGTTGAAACGCTCGATCGCGATATGTTCGGCGGGGTGCTCGATCTGCGCGAGCTGGTCGTGTCGGACGTGATGATCCATCGCACGAATATGATCACGCTCAATGCAGACGATTCGCCCGAGGATATTGTCAATGCGGTGATCGCCTCTCCCGTCACGCGTCTACCGTTGTGGCGCGGAAATCCGGAAAACATTATCGGCATCCTGCACGTGAAGGATCTTTTGCGTGCATTGCATGCCGTTGATGGGGACGCTTCCAAGGTTGACGTTGCATCGCTGATGACCCCGCCCTGGTTCGTGCCCGACACACGGCCTGTTGCAGAGCAACTCAAAGCATTCCGCCGTCGAAAGACACCTTTCGCCCTGGTCGTCGATGAGTACGGAGAAGTTGAGGGTCTGGTGACGCTCGAGGATATTCTGGAGGAAATCGTTGGCGATATCACCGACGAGCACGATGTCGCCATGCCCGGCGTTCGGCGTCAACCCGACGGATCGGTCAACGTCGATGGTGCTGTGCCGATCCGCGACCTGAATCGCGTCATGGATTGGAACTTACCCGACGAGGAAGCAACGACGATTGCGGGATTGGTCATCCATGAGGCCCGCTCGATTCCGGAAGTTGGACAGAGCTTTACTTTTCATGGATTCCGTTTCCGGGTCTTGCGCCGCGCACGCAATCGCATCACCGCGTTGCGTATTCAGCCGTTAGCGCGGACGCGACTAAGCGAAGCCTAGGTGCTGTCTTCGCCTGGTGCGGTGGCGTGGATGGCGAGTGCGTGCACACCACCTGCCAACTCAGCCGAAAGCAATTTATTGATCATGCGGTGACGTTCGAGCCGGGTCTTTCCTCTGAAGGCTTCCGACACGATATAAACGCGGTAGTGAGTTTGCCCGCCCGGCCGATGCCCGGCATGGCCCTCGTGCTGGTGTGATTCGTCCAGCACCTTGAGGCTTTGCGGCGCGAAAGCCTCGGTCAACTTTTTTGTGATGAGATCGCCGGTCCGCATGTTGCCCGCATAGGAGTGGGCAGCCGATCGGTCAATGGGTTTCGGAATACAATCAAGTCTTGAAGGCGTCACTGGCAAGAGCGCATAATGTCCGGTCATGAAATTCGACTCGCCCCTCTTTGATCGCATCCGCGTCAAACCGGAAAAGGACCGACGCCCGAAAACCGGTGGGCCTACGTGCGAGTGGCATGGCTGCAAGGAAAAAGCGGCGCATCGCGCACCGAAAGGCCGTGGGCGCGAGAATGAATACTGGCGATTCTGCCTAGATCATGCGCGCGCCTACAATCAGTCTTACAATTTCTTCGCCGGTATGAGCGATGCCGCAGTGATGGCCTATCAGAAGGATGCGCTTACCGGTCATCGTCCGACGTGGAAAATGGGAACTGGCAAGGGAACCGTGCGGCCGGATATGCGGGCGTTCGGTAGCCACGCCGATCCGTTCGGGTTGTTTGGCGAGGGAGTGCGGGCGGAGCAGAAAGCCCGGTCCGAGTCACGCCCGATCCGCAATGCCGAGCGCAAGGCACTCGACACGCTTGGGCTTGACGTCGGTGCCACCCCTCAACAGGTCAAGATGCGATTCAAGGAGCTGGTAAAGCGCCACCATCCGGACGCCAATGGGGGCGACCGGTCGACCGAAGACCGGCTGGTGGAAATCATCCAGTCGTACAACTATTTGAAATCCATCGGATTTGGCTGAAGCCAGCTTTGGCCGGTCGGCAACCCAGCTCCGCACTATAGGCAGGGCTCACGGCGCCTATCTTATTGAAATAATTGATGGTGCTATTCGGCCCGGCCGGGTTTTTTGGCGCCATAGCGTCTGCTAAGTTGCTGCCAGCACCAGCCTGACCGTTTGAGTCGCACAGAATCAGCGGCTTCGGCGTTCCGAAGCCACGGAGGATCGATGACCGCCGCAATGCAAGAGAGTGCCCCCCTGCCAGATATGAAGGTTTCCGTCCGGCAGGTTTTCGGAATCGACAGCGACATGGAAGTGCCGGCCTATTCCAAGGCTAACGAGCACGTGCCGGATATCGACTCCGACTATCGTTTCGACCGGCCCACTACCATGGCCATTCTCGCGGGTTTTTCGAAAAATAGGCGCGTAATAGTCACTGGTTACCACGGCACCGGAAAATCCACTCACATCGAGCAGGTTGCGGCGCGTCTGAACTGGCCCTGCGTGCGCGTCAATCTCGACAGCCACATCAGCCGCATCGACCTGATCGGCAAGGACGCCATCGTGATCAAGGATGGCCAACAGGTCACTGAATTTCGCGAGGGCATCCTGCCGTGGGCATTGCAGAACAACGTCGCGCTCTGTTTCGACGAATACGATGCCGGACGGCCGGATGTGATGTTTGTCATTCAACGCGTGCTGGAAGCATCGGGGCGGCTGACGCTGCTGGACCAGAGCAAGGTGATCAAGCCACATCCGGCGTTTCGCCTGTTTGCCACAGCGAACACCGTCGGCCTCGGCGACACCTCGGGCCTCTATCACGGCACGCAGCAAATCAACCAGGGCCAGATGGATCGCTGGTCGATTGTCACCACGCTGAACTATCTGCCGCACGACAACGAGGTCGAAATCGTGCTGGCCAAGGCCAAACATTATCGCAACGAGCAGGGTCGCGACATCGTCAACAAGATGGTGCGCGTCGCCGATCTTACGCGCAACGCATTCATGAACGGCGACATTTCGACCGTGATGAGTCCGCGCACCGTGATCACTTGGGCGGAAAACTCCGAGATTTTCAACGATATCGGTTTTGCGTTCCGGCTCACCTTCCTGAACAAGTGCGATGAGTTGGAACGACCCATTGTCGCCGAGTTCTATCAGCGCTGCTTTGGTGTCGAGCTGCCTGAGTCCTCGGTGAACGTGGCCTTGAGTTGATCGTCGTTCCCACGAAGGCGACGACAGGTAAAGACAATGGCCTCCAACATCAAGATAAAGCCATCGTCGAAAGAATCTCCTACCGAGCCGTTCAAGCGGGCAGTGACGGGCTGCCTGCGCGCGCTGGCGCGCAAGCCTGAGTTGGAGGTTGCGTTCGCCGCGGAACGGCCGGGGCTGCTGGGAGGGAAGGTCCGCTTGCCGGAGCCGCCGCGAAAGCTAGGCAGGGCTGAAGCGGCGGTGGTCCGCGGGCACGCCGATTCGATTGCCCTGCGTCTTGCCTGCCACGACCCCGCGATGCATCGCAGGTTGCAACCGGCCGGTCAACAGGCTCGAGCTGTATTTGAGGCGGTTGAGCAGGCGCGCGTTGAAGCGATTGGCGCGCGCCGCATGGATGGTGTCGCGCAGAATCTCACCGCGATGCTTGATGAGCGCTTCCATCGCGGCAAGTTTGATCAGATCACCGAGCGGGCTGATGCACCGATTGAGGACGCGCTGGCTCTAATGGTGCGTGAGCGCCTGACCGGCATGGCTCCGCCGCCGGCGGCGAAAAAGCTGGTCGATCTGTGGCGGCCTTTGATCGAGGATCGCGCCGGCCGCGATCTCGATCGTCTCGAAGACCTCGTTGACGATCAGCGGCAGTTCAGTGACGCTGTGCATGATTTGCTGGACGCGCTCGAGATGGGCGAGGATCGCAGTCACGATTCCGAGGAGGAAGAAGACGAGGGCGAGGAAGATCGCCGCAAGCAGCAGTCTGGTGAAGAGGGCGAAGCCGCCGATTCCGACGAGATGCAGCGGATGAGCATGGAGGACACGGACGTGTCCTCCGAGGACATGCCCGATGCCGCAGCCGAAGCAGCCGAGGCGCCCACTGCCGATACGGCCGACGATACCGACATGGGCGATGCCGAGACACCAGGGGAGCCGCAGCGCCCGCGCCATTTTGGCGCCAATGAACCGCGCGGGCCGGACTATCGAGCCTTCACGGTCAAATTCGATGAGACTGTCGCAGCCGAAGATCTTTGCGAGGCTGAAGAACTCGATCGACTGCGAGGTTATCTCGACAAGCAGCTGTCGCATCTACAGGGCGTCGTGGCGCGGCTCGCCAACCGGCTCCAGCGCCGGCTGATGGCTCAGCAAAACCGCTCCTGGGAATTCGACCTGGAGGAAGGTCAACTAGACCCCGCGCGCCTCTCACGCATCATCGTCGATCCGCTGCATCCTCTGTCGTTCAAGGCCGAGAAGGACACCCAGTTCCGCGACACGGTCGTCACGCTCCTGCTTGATAACTCCGGTTCGATGCGCGGCCGTCCAATCACGGTCGCTGCCACCTGCGCGGACATTCTCGCGCGTACGCTTGAGCGATGCGGTGTCAAGGTCGAAATCCTCGGGTTTACGACGCGGGCCTGGAAGGGCGGGCAATCACGCGAGCACTGGCTTACCGCAGGCAAGCCGGCGAACCCAGGCAGGCTCAATGATCTGCGCCATATTATCTACAAATCGGCCGACGCGCCCTGGCGGCGATCGCGCAAGAACCTCGGCTTGATGATGCGCGAGGGTCTGCTGAAGGAAAACATCGACGGGGAAGCTCTCGACTGGGCGCATAAGCGGTTGTTGGGACGTACCGAGCAACGCAAGATTTTGATGATGATTTCGGATGGCGCGCCCGTCGATGATTCCACGCTTTCGGTCAATCCCGGCAACTACCTCGAACGGCATCTGCGTTGGGTCATCGAAGAGATTGAAACCCGCTCTCCGGTGGAGCTGATCGCAATCGGCATCGGCCACGATGTCACGCGCTACTATCG
>Ga0066903_100001052_pt1 | contig 19344 bp, 25 predicted proteins | sample PanSoiMetaGPlot1_FD_67491 | JGI IMG/M metagenome (GOLD analysis project Ga0066903, IMG submission 67491) | Tropical forest soil microbial communities from Panama analyzed to predict greenhouse gas emissions - Panama Soil - Plot 1 (version 2) | ecosystem: Environmental > Terrestrial > Soil >... | reverse complement strand
GTTCGTGCCGATCTGCCACAAGCACACCGGGTGGGACGACCCGGTCGGCAGCGGCAAGTACCAGCCGCGCCTGCCGCACCACCGGCCCGAGCTGACCCAGGCCGTCGACCGCGGGCTGATTCCGGCTGAAGCGGCAGCGGTTGCAGAGGAGGAGTGATGGGCTCTGTCGGAGGCTCGCGCCACTACACCGGCGGCGGACTGGGCATGGAGGGCGGCTGGAAATGTCCGAGCTGCGGCGCCGAGAACAGCGGCCCGATCGCGCAGGGCTGCCAGCTCTGTGGCGCCGGGAGGCCGGGCCACCGCGTAGACACGCCTCCACCCGCGCCAGAACGCTCCAGGAGCGACGACCCCGGCGAGGCCTGGGCCGAGGCGCACCCCCACGCGTCGCTGCGTGACGCGTTCCTGGCGGGCTACGAGGCGGGGGTCCGTACGGCCCGGCTGGCCGCGCCGGCCTTCGCGCCGGAGGGCAAGGTCAACCGCACCATCGCCGCGGCCCTCGCGCTCTTTCGCGACCAGGTGCTCGCCGGCAACCCCGAAGAAGTGCAGACCGGCGAGTGGCTGAGCGCGGCGGAAGTCACGCAGCTGCTCGCCCGCATCACGGAGCCGACCTATGCCTGAGCAGAACGGCCATCACCGCATCGTCACGCCGACCCTCATCATCGGCGTGCCCGGCGCAGGCAAAACCAGCCTGCTCGCCACCTTCGCGCGCTACTTGTGGGAGACCTATAAACGCGTGCTGCTGCTCTACTCGTGGGACGGCGGCGCGATTCCGACCGACCTGCAGAAACTGGTGAAGCAGGGGCTGGTGCGCTTCTGGCGAGCGCGCACGCGCAGTGCGGTTGGCCTCGGCATCGAGACGCTCTTCTTCGCGACGAAGGGCTACTGGCCCAAGCAGATCGACCCGACGACCGGCGAGACCAGTCCGGCGGTGGACCTGGTCCCAGCGCTCACCACGCTCTACAAAGTCAGCTGTCCCAAGGGGCACGAGCTGGCGAAGTTGCCGACGCGCGCGGTGAGCCATACCTACTGCGACGGGTGCAAGACGCAGTATCCGCCCACCGAGCTGGTCATCACCGAGAGCGTGCATATCACCCGAGGCTTTGAGCAGGTCGGCGGGGTCGCGTTCGACTCGCTCTCCTCGATGGCCGACGTGGTGATGGACCACATGGACCAGCAGCGCGGCTCGGGCCACATCGGCGGCGAGAAGAGTTCCTTCGGCGGCGTGGTCGCGTCCGGCTCGACCAAGTTCGGCGGGAACAACCGCGCCGATGTGGGCTTCGCGCAGCGCATCGCCAAGCAGTGCGTGCACAACTCACAGAGCATCCCGAACCTGAAGGAAGGACCGGTCTTCACGGCGCTCTCGATGATCGCCAGCGACGAAGGCGGCTTACCGATCGTCGGCGCGAAGCTGCCGGGCCGAGCCGCCACCGACGAAGCCAGCTCCTGGTGCGGCAACGTGATGGAGATGGGCCGCACCAGAAACGAGCAGACCGGCAAGGAGCACTTCGCGCTGTTCCTCAGGCCGTTCACCGACAGCGAGGGGCGGCGGCATCTCCTGAAAACGAGTGCCTCCCCGTTCGGCGTGCCCGACATGCTGGTCGACCCGATCGACAAGCCGTGGGCGCAGGCGAACCTTGGGTTAGTCCTCACCATGCTCGACGCCGACCTGGCGCGTGCGCAGAGCGAAGAGGACATTCCCGATGCGCCGGGGATTGATCACACGCCGACGCGCTATGGCGAGAGTTTCGGGGTGACCCAAGCAGCACCGCAGCCCGTTACCGAAGCCGTTACCGCAGCGACACCAGCCGCTGCACCGACCGCGCGCAAGCGGACGCGTGCCGCGGAGACCGCCGTGGCGACGGCCCCGCCGCCGCCCGGCATGAAGCCGCCCGCCCGCGCACCCGGCACTGACGACCAGCCCTTCTAAAGGAGAGACCGATGGGAAAGAACCTGCAGGAACTCGCGAGTGAGCTACAGGACGAACAGCTGCCGACGGCTGGAGAAGAACTCGAAGACCTCCCGACCTTCGGCGCGTGGACGCCGCCCCCGCCGCCCGGCGCGTATCGCTTCCGGCTGCCGGCGGACATGAAGGGCATCTGGGACAGCTTCCCGACGCCCGAGAAGCGCCCGCCGCAGCGCGTGAAGATGATCCTCGACGAGGAGCATCCGCTGATCATCACGCAGTCGCCCGGCGGCAAACACAACGGCGAGGCGTTCACCACGCGGCTGACCAACAACGAGCGCAAGCGCGGCCGCGGCGGCAGCCATCAGGCGAGCGACTTCGACTACCTGCTGCGCGCCTTCAAGCAGACCACCAAGCCGCGCACCAACCCGGAGTACATCCGCGCGATGCAGCAGTATGCCGGGCAGGAGTTCGCGGCCGACATCACCTACATGTGGCGTTGCGACCGCAAGCGCGACAAGCGCGTGCGCGACAAGCAGGGCGCCATCCAGGTGGTCGACGGCGTGCCGGGCTGCGGCGCGGTCTACTACGAGCGCGATGTGCCGAAGAACGAAGACGGCTCGACACCGCGCGAGGCGCTGTGCAGCGAGTGCGGCGCGACGCTGTTCGCCTTCGCGGATCTCGACAACATTCGGAGCTAGGCATGGCTGGCTACGACATCGAGCGCATCTTCACCTATCACGCGCCCAAGCCGGACCAGCTGCCGCGCTACGAGCGCATTCGCGCCAAGGCGCGCGAGTTCGCGGAACTGATCCTCGCGGACTCGCCGCCGAGCCGCGAGCAGTCGATGGCGCTGTCGCATGTGCAGGAAGCGGTGATGTGCACCAATGCCGCGATCGCGATCCACGAAGCGTGACATCCGCACGCGTTTGAGCGAGTGGGCTGAGGAGCAGGAGTGCGAGCTGCTGTTCTTCGACCCGCCGCACCACTTCGACCACGCGATCGTCGGGTTGGTCGTCGGCTTTCAGCAGGAACCTGCCGTGCTCTACGACCGGAGCAGGGTGCTCGCCGCGATGGCGAAGGACCTGGGCGAGGAAGGAGCCGAGGAATGGTTCGAGTTCAACACCATTGGCGCGTATCTCGGCCCGCACACCCCGCGGTTTCTGATTCGCAGGGAGGACCTATGACACCCAAGAAGGAACCGATCGTCGCGGTCTTGCAGTACTTCGAGACCGCGGAGTTGAGCGGGGTGAAGATCGCGCTGGCGCTGGCCAAGGAGATCGTGCGGCGGCGCACGCCGCAGCCGAAGAAACCCGAGCCGAAGCGCAAGACGACGAGCGTGGCCGACATCCAGACGCCGATCAACTAGCCGTGGACAAGCTCCCGCTCATGCTCGTCGGCGACGGCCCGCAGGAGAGTACGGGCTTGGGTCGCATCGCGCGGGACATCGGCCTGCTCCTGTGCGACGACGCCCTGCACCTCGACCTGCTGCAGGTCGGCGGGCCGGTGCCGCCGGTGTGGACGGCGTGGCCGCACGTCGCGATGGGGGAGCACGAGCGCGGCGACGACTGGGGCAGTAGCTTCTGCGAGGCGCTGTGGCGCGACCGCTGGGGCGAGCAGCCGGGGGTGCTCTTCTGCGTCTGGGACCCGGCGCGCTGCTACGCGTTTCTCGACTGGCAGGTCCCCGTGCAGCGCTGGTGCTACACGGCGGTCGACTCGCACAACCGGTGGGGCGGGCTCTCAGGGGCGCCCGGCGAGGCGCTCAAGCGCTTCGACCGCGTCCTCGCCTACACGCGGTGGGGCAGTGAAGTCATCCGCCACGTGCGCGACGGCGCGGTGCCGTACCTGCCACATGGGTTGTGGCTGGAGGCGTTCACGCAGCCGCAGGCCGAACAGGAAGACGCGTGGGTGCGCCAGCAGCTCGGGCCGCACGTGGGCCGTGAGGCCATCCTCATCGGCTGCGTCGCGACGAACCAAGCGAGAAAAGACTTCGCGCTCTTCTTCGAGACGCTCGCACTGCTGACCGAGCGCGGTCATCGCGTCTACGGCTGGCTGCACACGGATCTCACGACCCGAGCCTGGTCCGTCGACCAGCTGGTGGCCGACTGCGGGTTGCAGCACAAAGTCACCGTCACGCTCGGCACGATGAGCGACCGCCAGCTCGCGCTGCTCTACGCGCGCTGCGACGTCACCATCGCGCCAGGACTCGGCGAGGGCTTCGGCTACCCGATCGTGGAGAGCCTCGCCTCGGGTACGCCGGTCGTGCACGGCGACTTCGGCGGCGGCAGCGAGCTGGTGCCCAAGCTCGAATGGCGCATTCCTGTGCGGGGCACCCGGCGCGAGAGCATCTACGGCCTCACGCGTCCGCTCTTTCACGCCGAGGACTGCGCCAACGCCGTGGAACGCGTGCTCCGGTGGCGCGACGCGGTCGGTGCGGACGTCTGTGCGGACTATTGCCGTGGCGCGGTGGCGCACCTGGCGTGGGACCACATCGCACCGCGCTGGCACGCGTGGCTGCGTGAGGGGGTGCGATGACTGGCGACAGCGGCGCGCACGTGCACGGCGCGGTGGTGATCGTCGAGGCGCCGGGGAAGCAGCCGGTGCCGATCATGGTCTTCACCATCGAGTGCGACGTCTGCGGCAAAGCGTCGTTCGTCTTCGCCGCGCATCACGCCAAGACGGTGGCCCGCGCGCTGCGCAAGTGCATCGAGTCGCTGCCCGACGAGGCGACCGGCGGCGAGAGCACGCTCATTCCGAATACCCGAACCAACCGGCCGGAGAACAACTAATGCTCGGCATCGTCACCGCCACGACCAACCCCGAACGGGCGCGCGAGTGCATGACCTCGTGGAAAGCGCAGGCCTCGCACACGCTGCCGTGGCACTGCGTGCAGAACCAGTACTTAGGTACGGTCCCTGCGTTTCGGCTGGGTGTGGACGTCCTGCTTGGGTCCTACCCTGAGGTCGACATCATCGCGTGCCTGCACGACGACCTGGAGATCGACGAGCCGGAATGGAACGAGAAGGTCGAGACTGCCTTCGCGCGCTATCCGCAGCTCGGGCTCGCCGGCTTCGGCGGCGCGATCGCGCTCGGCGCCGACGGTCTCTACGAGGAGCCCTATGACCCGATGCAGCTGGCGCGTGCGGGTTTCCGTTCCAACCTGGTGGACGCCGAAGCGCACGGGGCGCGCTCCCTCGTCCCCGAGTGGGTCGTCTGTCTCGACGGCTTCTCGCTCATCGGCCGGCGGGAGTTCCTCCTCGGCCAGCACCTCGACGGAACGCAGCACGAGCGGCCGTGGAGCTACCTCGAATCGCTCGGGTTCATCCACCACTTCTACGACGGCGCCTTTGGCTGCCTCGCGCGCCGTCTCGGATGGCAGGTCCGCTACCTGCCGATTCGCTGTCGACACTTCGGCGGCCAGACCGCAGTCGGCGACCCCGGCTATCAGCGGTGGGCGGCGGGAGAGATTGACGGAGGCGACCGTGGCTTCTGGGAACAAGCGCACCGCATCGGCTACGACACGTTCAAAGACGTCCTCCCCCTCCGGCTCTGAGCGGGTCGAGGGCGTCGTACGGACCCTGCTGCCGGAGCGCGGCTTCGGCTTCATCCGCGGCCGGGACGGCGGCAGAGACGTCGACTTCTTCTTTCACGAGTCCGGGTTGCAGAACTGCGCGCTGCGCGACTTGCAGATCGGCACGCTGGTGACCTTCACACCGACACACATGCCGCGGGGACCGCGTGCGGAAGACATCGAGCTGGTCTGATGCGGGAGCACACGGCATGAAGATCCTCGCCACCCATCCCGGCCGCTACGGTGACTGCCTGTGGGCGCTGCCGACGGTGCGGGCACTCAGCGCGACGTTCCAGACCAAGGTCGACCTGCTGGTCTCGCCGCTGATTGGCGCGTCGAGCTTCACCACGCTCATCGAGCGGCAGCCCTACATCAGCAACGTCGTCGTCGCCGACTGGCCGGTGCTCGAAACCGCGCCGATCGTGCCGCGGATTCCGCCGAACCTGCCGCCCGGCTACGACCGCTACGTGCACCTGGGCTACGAGGGCTGGCCGCACAAGGCGCTGCCCTACGAGGTGCACACCCTCGCGCAGGCGCACGTGCCGGCGCTGGCGCCGATCAACCTGGCGACGCCGTGGGTCACCATGGCTCCGACCCTGCCGTGCCATGTCGCCGTCGGGTTCTCCGACGAGTACTTCGAGATGAAGTTCGGGCTCGAACGGCTGCTGTGGGAGCACCTCACGCTCAGTCAGGCGCCGGCCCGCCGCGTGGTAAACGTCTCGGGCGGGCCGCGCTGGCACCTGGAGCAGCCGTGGGACGCGGCGGCGGCGTGGATCGCCGGCGCACAGCTGTTCGTGGGCTGCTGCAGTGCGCTCCACGTGCTCGCCTGCGCGGTCGGCATCCCGGTCCTGCTCGTCGAGCCGCAGGTCGCCCGCCACCACGACTGCTTCTATCCCTACGGCAAGCTCGGGCCGCGCGTCACGCTGCTGACCGGCAACGACGGGCTGCCCACCTTCGACAGCCGCCACCTGTGCGACGCGGTGGACGGCCTGCTGCAGGTGATCGCGTGAGCGTGCTCAGCCGCTTCCCGCCGGGCGAGATGTTCATCGAGACCGGGCTGGGCCACGGCCAGTCGCTGGTCGCGGCGGTCGATTCTCGCGTCTACCGCTCGCTGGCCTCGATCGAGATTGACCCGGCACTGGTCGCACGGATGCGCGAAGTGATGCTGCCGGCGTCGGTCCAGATCTACGAAGGGTCGAGTCTCGACTGGCTGCCCAAGCTGTGCGACCCGCAGCTGGCAACGGTCTTCTGGCTCGACGCGCACTTCTCGGCGGGGCTCTACAGCAGCGACGCCGCGTATGACCGCGCGCAGCTCGACATCCGCGTCGGCGAGTGCCCGCTGCTCGCGGAGCTGGCGATCATCCGCGCGGTCGACTGGCAGACGCCGCCGGTGATTCTGATCGACGACGCGGTGTGCTTCGAGGCAGCGGTCTACACGGGGCATCACGCCGCCTACACGCGCACCGCCTATCCGACCCGCGAGGACATCGAGGCGGCGCTGCCGCCGCTGTATCGCTGCACGCGCTGCGACGACGGCACCGGTGAGTTCTTCGTCTGCGAGGCCCGGTGACGCGCCTGGTGAACTACGGGCTCGGCGAGGTCTGCGATCGGCTGTCGATCCTCGCACTGAAGATCCTCTTCGGCGAGCTGCGGCATATCGACGTCGGCCACTTCCAACGCGAACGCGCGGCGCTGCTGCCGAAGCTCGCAGCATCGAGCGCCGGTCGATGGAGCGAGTACTACATCGATCTCGCCGCCGTCAACGCCGCGCTGTGGCAGGCCGAGGACGATCTGCGCGCGTACAAGCTGGAGTACACGCTGGAGGGGACCAAGCCGGACGAGATCGTCAAGTGCGCCTTCCGCATCCAGGCGTGGAACGACAAGCGCGCGGAGCTGATCCAGCAGATCAACGCGCTGGTCGGTGACGCGGTGCAGGAGAAGCTCTGATGGAACACGAACTCAGCTCCATAGCAGATGCGATCGAGCAGGCCGCTGCGCGTCTCGGCACGGGCAATGCGGCGACTGAGATGGGCGCGCTGGAGTTTGTCGCGAAGGAACTGCGCGACGGGCTGGACAAGGTCGCCGATGCGCTGAGCGACCTCGCCGACGCGGTCAGAGAACACGGCATGGAGAAGCCGTGAGAGTCCTGCTGGTCACGAGCTGGGGCACCGCCTGCGGGATCGCGGAGCACAGCGCGATGCTGAAGGAGGCGGTGGAGCAGGCCGACCCATCGATCGAGATCGTCCCGTCAGCCGCCATGCTTGACCCCCGCGGTAAGCCCGGCTTGGACGGCTTCGATGTCCTGCACCTGAACTACCAGGCCGGGCTGCATTCGCAGTGGACGCCGACGCTGCTCCAACGACTGGACCACACGCCGACGCTGGTCACCTACCACGACACGGGAGTACCTAATTCCGACCAGTGCAAAGCCGTCATCGACGCCGCCGACGCCGCGGTCGTCCACGAGCCGTTCGATGACCTGCCGGTGCCCAAGACGCGCTACTGGCGGATGGGCGTGCTGGATCTGCCACCCACGCGTGCGGACGTGTTCGCACGCAACCACCGGCCCATCATCGGCACCATCGGCTTTCCCTTCCCGTGGAAGTGCTACGAGGCGCTGCTGCGCGCCGCCGCGGAGGCGGGCTGGGGCGTGATGCTGCTGGCGCCCGGCGCGAGTGCGGCGCAGGTCGAACACTGGCTGACGCTCAACCCGCAGTGCTTCATCCAGGCGAACTTCACCGGCCGCCAGCAGGCCGTCGCGATGCTCGCGCAGTGCGATGCGACCGCCTTCACCTACGTCTGCCACAACACTGGCCAGAGCGGCGCGATCCTCTTGGGCATCGCCGCGCGCAAGCCGGTCTTCGCGCTGCGCACCTGCCGGCAGTTCCGCGCGCTGTGGCAGGACCCGATGGGCCGCCTGGCGATCCGCTGGGTCGAGACCTTCGAGAACCTCACCGACGAACTCCACGCACAGGGGCGGCACTCGGAACTGGACTCGCCGACCTGCGCGCTCGCCGAACAGGAGAGCTGGGCTGCGCTCGGGAGGAACTACGCCGTCCTCTACCGGCAACTCGCAGGAGGTGCGTGATGTCAGCCAAGGTGCCGAAGGAGATGTATCTCAAGCCCGACCAGGTCGCGTTCCGGCTCGGGATCACGACCGACAAGGTCAAGCAGCTCGCCGAGGACGGCAAGCTGCCCTACCTGCCGCTGCGTGAGGGCGTAACGAAGAAGTTCTACAAGTTCCCGCTGAAGGGGGTGCGCGAGTTCGAGCGCGCCCAGAAGGGCGGCACGCCCAGCAACGGGCACGGCAAGCAGGACACCGCGGAGTTGATGCCGGTCAACGAGGCCTTCGAGAAGCTGCTCATCCAGTGGTCGCGGGAGCTGCGCAAGGTCGTGGCGGCGGTCGAAGTCCTCTCCACGCGTATCGACACGCTCACTGGCCTCTGGGAGCCGCGGGAGCCGCATGAGTGAACTGCTGCTCTCGCGCACGCTCGCGCCGGCCGACTACGACCAGCTCACCGAGGAGCTGAAGGTCGTCGACGGCTACGGCATCGACGGGCAGCATCCGCACCGGCGGTGGGAGTATGCCCTCGCGCTGCACGCCATCTGGCGCTGGCGGCAGCGGGGCCGCATGCTCGGCGAGCCGCTCTACGACGTCGGCGGCAGCGGCAGCCGCTTCCACCTGATGCTCTGCGAGTGGTGCGATGTCGAGACCGAGATCATCGACCCGCGCGAGCACGGCAGCGGCACGGTGGAGGAGTGGGCGCAGGCCGGCACCCGGCTCGCGGATGTCGTCACCTGTATCAGCGTGATCGAGCACGTGGGCGACGAGGAGCGCTTCCTGTATCACCTCTCCTCGCTGGTCGCGCCGGGCGGGCTGCTGGTCGTCACGATGGACTACTGGAACCGCTGCGGTGAGCGCGATACCACCACTACGCAGGACCAGCGGCGGCGCATCTACTGCCCGCGCAGCTACCAGAACCTGCGCCTGAAGTGCGTGCCGCTGCACCTGCACACGTTTGGCGGACTGGACCCGGCCTTCCACGGGAATCAGCTCGGGGACTACACGTTCGCGAGTCTGGTGCTGGAGAAGCGGCCGTGACCTGGGAAGACGATGCGAGCCGTGAGGCCGCTAAACGTATGTCCGTGCGCGGGCCGTCTTCCCTTCCCTTGGCGCTGTCGCGCACCTGTGACCTGCGCGACTTCGACCGCTGCCTCACGGTCGCGGTGTGGCAGCAGCGGCTGGCGCTGCACGCCTGGCTGCGCTGGATCGAGGACACGCACATCCAGACGCGGATGCCGAGCTTCGTCGCCAACTGGAGCGGCTGTCCGTTCGCGGCGCCGGGACCCTCGGCGATCTACCAGCTGCGCCACGAGCGAGTACCCAAGCTGCCGAAGCGCCTCTCGGCGCTGTTCGCGCTCACCGTGCTCGACCATGTCGAAGCGCCGGTCGGGTTCCTGAGCGAGCACGTCGGCCGGCTGCGGCCCAACGGGCTGGTCTTTCTCACCTACGCGTTCTGGGATGCGGAAGGGGAGGACACCGCCTACGGCAATCACGGCCGGCGTCGGATTTATGACGCAAAGAGCCAGACGAAGCTGATCGCCGAAGCGCGCAAGCTCGGGCTGCAACCCTTCGGCGGTCTCGACTGGACCTATCACGGGCACACGCTCGACGACCACACGCTGGCGAGCCTGGTGCTCACTCGGAGGGACACATGATCTACGCACCTCGCCCCTGCCGCAGCTGTGGCAACCGGCTTGAGTCGCTGGTCGACCTCGGCTTCGTGACGCTCTCAGGATTCGTACGGCCCGGGGAGGACCGCGACCGCGCGCCGCTGGTGGTCGGCGTCTGTCCCAACTGCAAGCTGGTGCAGCTGAAACACACCGTCACGCGTGACGCGTTGTTCCGGCGCTACTGGTACCAGTCCGGCATCAACGAAGCGATGCGCGCCGAGCTGCACTCGATCGTCGACGAGGCGGTGGCACGCCTGCCGCCGTTCGAGGCCGGCGACGCGGTGCTGGACATCGGCGCGAACGACGGCACGTTGTTAGCGCGGTACAGCGCGCACGACCCGCACGTGCTGCGTGTCGCGTATGAGCCTGCACAGAACCTCCAGGGCGCGCTCCACGCCTACGCGCCGGTCGTCGTGCCGGATTACTTCCCCGAGCAGTACGGCGCCGTGAAGGGGCTGGAAGGCCGCGTGAAGGTCATCACCGCGATTGCGATGGTCTACGCCGTCGACGACCTGGAGCCGTTCCTGCGCGCGGTGACCGCGCTGCTGCACGAGGACGGGATCTGGGTGGTGCAGTTTCAGGACCTCGCCGGCATGCTCCGCAGCTGCGCGTTCGACAACATCTGCCACGAGCACCTGACGTACCCAAGTTTGACCTCCTTCAGCAAACTCGTCGCACCGTTCGGGCTCCATGTCATCGACGCCGAAGAGCGCGCGATCAACGGCGGCAGCTACCGGCTGACGGTGGCACGGACACACCACCAGGCCTCGCCGTGCGTCAGTGCGCTCAGGCAGCGCGAGGCCATCGCCGAGGACTGGGAGGCGCTCGAAGCCTTCGAGGGGCGCGTACAGGAGCGCGTGGCGCAGATTCGCGCGGCGCTCTCGGCCTATCGCAGCCAGGGCCAGGTGATCGACCTCTACGGCGCCTCCACCAAAGCCAACACGCTGCTGCAGGTCTGCAAGCTCGATCGGCGCTGGCTGCGGCAGGCGTGGGAGCGCTCACCCGAGAAGGTGGGGCGGCGCACCGCCGGCAGCGAAATACCGATCGTGAGCGAAGACGAGGGCCGCGCCAATCCACCGGCGGCGCTGCTGGTCGGCATCTGGCAGTTTCGCGACACCGTGATTGCACGTGAGCACGACTACCTGCGCGCGGGCGGCCGGATGATCTTTCCGCTGCCGCGCGTCGACGTGGTGCAGGAGGTCCCGGTCCATGCTGCTTGAAATCGGCGGACGGCTGCTCACCGCGTTCGCGCTCGGCGTGGTCGCGGTGCTGGTGATTCAGTGGTGGTCCTACAGGAGCGGTGGACGTCGATAAGGGTATACTGGGGTCTAGGAGGACCGATGAAGAAACCCGTGACCTTCCCGCCGCGTCCCGCCGGTGGGCTGCTCAACCGCGAGCAGGCCGCAGCCAAGCTCGGAATCAGCCCCGAGACGCTGAAGAAGTGGACGACCCAGCGGCGCATCCCGATCGTGAAGATGGGCAGTGCTGTCCGCTACCGCGAGAGCGACCTCGACGCCTACATCGACGCGCACGTCGTGCAGCCGGTGGCCCGCTGATGGCGGTCAAGCAGAAGAAGTGCAAGTGTCCGAACAAGGACAGCTGCAAGCACCCGTGGTACGACCGCGTGCAGAAGAACGGGCGCCGGGTCTGGATCTGTCTCGGCACCGATAGCAAGAGCGCCGCGAATCGCATCGCGGACAAGAAGCGCGGCGACCGCGCGCTCGTCGATGCCGGCGTGCCGCTCCCCAAGCCGACCGTCGTGCGCCTGCTCAAGACGCTCACCGACACCTACCTCGAACGCGCGCGGAAGGACCATCCGGCGACCGCCGATACGAAAGACGCGAAGGTGCTCGCGAGCCTGCTCGCCGTGATCGGCAACAAGGACATCACCACGATCACCGACCAGGACATCGAGCGCTGGCGGCAGCTGCGAGCGCGCACCTACACGCGTGGGCGGTACCTGTCGCCGGTGACGGTCAACCGCGAGCTGCACATCGTGCGCGGCTGCTTTCACTTCGCCGAGGACCAGGAGTGGATCGGCAAGAGCCCGTGCCGCACGGTGAAGAAGTGGAAGACCGAGGAGCCGCGGCGGCGCATCCTCCAGTCGCCGGTCGAGTGGCGCGTGGTGCGCGACATGCCGGAGCCCTACGCGACGATCAACCTCACGACGCTGCTCTACCTGACGCGGCTGAGCGAAGTGCTGCGGCTGACGGGCGACGACCTCAGTCCGATCGGCGCCCGCAAGCCCTACATCGAGGTGCGGCGCAAGGGCGGGCGGCGCGACAAGGTGTTCGTCGACGCCGCGCACATGGCGCGGCTGCGCGCCCAGCTGACGACGCCGGAGCAGGAGTATCTCTTCCCGCACACGCCGAGAAAGCTGACCAAGGACCGCCCGCGCAAATGGCAGCACCCGTGGCGCGACCCCTCGACCGTGTCGGTCTACAACTGCTGGTACTTCCGGCAGCGCGGCATGCACGGCGTCAGCAACCACAAGCTCCGGCACACCGGCACGACCTATCACCAGACCGAGGCGCACACCGACGCCTCGACGCTGCAGGTGATGGGCGGCTGGACGACGCGCCGGATGCTCGACATTTACGGCAAGGCGACCGAGCAGAGCGTGCAGGCCGCGACGACGACCTCCCGCGCGCACTTCGACGACATGATGACCGCCGCCGAGCAGCTGCCCCCGGTCGTGCCGGTGCGGCGCGTGCGGAAGGATGGCCCCACGAGTGGCCCCAGAGCGATTCCCCGATCGGCGTAAGGGCTGAAGAGGCTATGAGATACCTCGGATCACTCACTGCGCTGCTACGGCCAGAAGTGGGCGTCTCCCAGGCGCCCACCTGGACCCGCTGCAGCCCCTCGAAATCCCCGCTAAGACCGGCACCTGTAATCACTTGCGGCAACCAGCTGGAGGGGCTCCGGGGAGCTGCCTCCAGCCCGTCAGGGGCCACCGGCAGCCGGAAAGTGGCCCCAGGAGTGGCCCCACGAAATGGCCCCTGAGCCCCCCTCAATCTGGGCGGTGATGCCGGTGATGGCCCACCGGGCGTATACCGAAGCGGCCATCTCCGACGTGCTGGCGCAGACCCGGCCGTGCCACCTGCTGGTCATCAACCAGGGGGTCGACACGGCGTTTAGGCGGCGCCTCGAAGCGATCGCGGAAGACTCCGACCGGGTCTTCCTCTGGTCGCACCAGCCGCCGCTGCCGTCGCTGGCGGCGACCTGGAACCGCGCGCTGGACTTCGCGTGGTCGACCGGCGCGCACGCCGCGTGGGTCCTCAACAACGACGTGCGGCTGCCGCCCAACGCGCTCGACCAGCTGGATGGCGTGATGGGGCACTGCGGCGCGCTCGTGGTCACCGGTGTGGGTGTGGGACCCAAGCAGTTCGTCGCCGGGCAGCAGGTGCTGCCGGTGATGCTCACCCCGCCGAACGACGAAGGCTGGGGCACGCCCGTCGATCGCGGCGGGCCGGACTTCTCCTGCTTCCTCGTCCACCGCGAATGCCACGCGCGCTGGCAGTTCGACGAGCGCTTCGTGCCGGCCTTCTGCGAGGACGTGGACTACCACCGTCAGCTGCTGCTGGCCGGCGAAGGCAGCCGCATCTACAGCATCAACGTGCCCTACCTGCACTACGGCTCGACCACGCTCAAGAGTGCGGATGAGACGGCCCGAGCGCGCATCGAGCGGCAGGTCACTCTAGGTGCCCGTGCCTACTACGCGCAGAAGTGGGGCGGGCCGGTGAACGAGGAGCGCTATGAGAACCCGTTCGACGCATCGAGCGCTACGGACACTGCAACGACGCCGCAGCTCCAGTCCCGAGGGTCAGCCGCCTGACTGCGACCACCTCGGCGCAGCGCTGGTGGACAGCGCCCCGATTTTCAACAGCGGCTCGGTGAACATCGATCACACCTGCACGCGGTGTGGGCAGGTGGTGATGACCACCAGCTGGACGCGCGAGGCGTGGGACGAGGACCACCAGGCGGCGGCACGTGACTGACCGCCAGCTCCGCTGGATGGCACGTCGGCGCGCCGAGCACCGCTGCACCAAGTGCGGTGGGGAGAACCACCGCAAGACCTGGCTGTGCCGCGCCTGTCAGGAGCGGAAACGCCGGGCACGCTACCAGCTGCGCCAGGCGCGTCACCGCGCCGGCCGCTGCGTCGACTGCAACGGCCCGCTGTCGGCCGGCATCACGTATCGCTGCCGGAGGTGCGCCCATGCCTAAGCTCCCCCATCCCGCCGGCTGCCGCGGCTGTGCCCTGGACACGCTCGGGGAGGGCTTCGCACCACCCGACGGCCCGCCGGAGAGCTGGCTGCTGCTGGTGGGCGAGTCGCTCGGCAAGACCGAAGCGGCCGTGGGCAGACCCTTCATGGGCGATGCGGGCGGCATGCTGGCGCGCCTGCTGAACCTGCTCGGCTGGAAGCGCGACGCGATCCGCATCCACAACACGATCTCCTGCCATCCGCCCAACGACTGGTTCGACGAACGCGCGCCGTGGTACTACCGCGCGCTGGGACACTGTCCGTATCTCGAACCGACGCTCAACGAGCGGCATCCCGTCGTCGTGCCGATGGGCATGAGCGCGCTCCGGCGCGTACTGCACCTGGAGCACAGGAAGAAGATTCGCGTCGCCGACTTCCACGGGGCCATCCTGCGCGAGCCGCAGGATAGGTTCTGGGTCGTCCCGACCTTCCACCCCTCGCACCTCCAGCGCGGCGCGCACAACCTGATAGGGACGGTGCTGTGGGACCTGCAGCGCGCCGAGCACGCGCGCGACCACGGCAGAACCCAAGACAATGCGTCCCTCGTCGTCGATCCGCCGGTCGACTGGTTCCGCCGCTGGGTCGACATGGTGGTCGCCGCGCGCACGCAGGACCCCGGCGCCTATCCGATCAGCTCCGACGTCGAGACCCCCGACAAGATCGGCGGCAAGGACGAAGGCGAGATGTCGGCCGACGACCGCTCGATGCAGATCCTGCGACACAACGTGAGCTGCCATCCCGACGAGGGCGTGACGGTGCCGCACGAGGGGCTCTATGTGAGCGAGCTGCGGCGGCTGTACAGCTCGCCCGGTCTCATCTGGATGTGGAACCGGGATTATGACTTCCCGCGGCAGATTGGCGCGGGCCTGCTGACCGAGGCGGACTCTGTTCGGGTCGTAGACCTGATGTGGCTCTGGCACTTCCTCCAGAGCGACCTGCCGCGCGGCCTGGGCTTCGTCGCGCCGTTCTACAGCGACTACGGCCCCTGGAAGCACCTGGCCGACGACGCGCCCGCGCAGTATGCCGCGATTGACGCCTTGCAAACGCATCGGGTGGGCTTCGGCGTCATCTCGAATCTGGTCAGCGAGCAGCGCCACACCATGGCGATGCGGCACACGCACGAGCTGCTCACGAAGGTGCTCCGGCCGGCGCAGCTGGTCGGCGTGAAGGTCAACCGCGAGCGGCTGCTGGTCTTCAAACAGGAACTGACCGACAAGGCCCGTCAGCGCCTCCAGGTGCTGCAAACGGCGATTCCCCAAGACCTGCTCCCCCTGACGCCAAAGCATGGCTACAGGCGCCAGCCAGCGGCCTCCCTGCTCCATGTCAAGGCCACGGCCCTGACGAGGCGCGGGACACCCCGCGCCGGCAAGCCAACCTCCGAGATCAAGCAGGAGCTGTATGCCAAAGCGCAGGTCGTCGAGAAGCTCGTCCTCAAGGAAGTCCTCGTCTGCCGCGACTGCGGCGCGCTCGACGTTGCTCGACGCCACCAATGCGCTCGTGTTCCATCTGCAGGCGTTCCGCCAGCAGCTCCTCGCGTGGAGCTGGACGTGGCGACCGTCACCCGCTGGTACTGGCAGGAACCCTTCAACCCCGACTCGCCCAAGCAGGTCCTCGGCTACATCCACTTCAAGAAGCACAAGGCCGGGCGCGCGAAGAAGAGCAAGTCGGAGGAGAGCACGAACCGGGAAACCCTAGACCGGCTCGCCGCGACCACCGGCGACCCCTTCTACGCGACGCTCCTCGACTACCGCGCGATCGGCAAAGTCAAGGGCACCTACGTCGAAGGCTGCGAGCGCCGGCTCGATGACGACGACCGGCTGCATCCGACCCCGACCTTCAAGCCGTCGACCATGCGGCTCTCCTATGTGAACCCGAACATCACCAACGTGGTCGCTGACAAAGGCGAGGCGAACCTCGCGGCGGGCTTCCGCAAATGCATCGTCGCGTCGCCCGGCTGCCGCCTGCTCGAAGTCGACTTCGCCGCGATCGAAGCGGTGGAGACCGGCTGGTGTGCACGCGATGCGGAGTATTACCGGCTGGCCGGTTTGGGCGTACACGGCGCCTTGGTGACACACGTATTAGGCAGTCCGTACGACCCAAGCAGGAGCGATGCGGAACTCAAGGCGCTGTTCAAAGCGACGAAGGTGGCGCACCCGGAGCTGTATGACCCGGCGAAGCGCTACATCCACGGGCGCAGTTACGGCCTCACCGTGCACGGGATGGTGCTGCAGTTCCCGCACCTGTTTCCCAGTCTGGCGAAGGCTGAACGCTTCGCCCGCATCTACGAGAAGATGGCCCCACGCGTGGCGGCGTGGCAGAAGCTCACGCAGGAGCGCGCCTCACGCCAGCACTACTTGGGTGGCACAGGTGACCATCCGTTTGGCTACAAGCACTTCTTCTGGTCGGTCTACACCTACAAAAGGCTCACCGCGGCGCAGCACTGGCGGCTGGTGAAGAAGTACGAAGCACAGGGAGGCACCGCACCGATCGTCGACATCAACGGGCAGTCGTTCAAGGTTGCGCTCGGGGAGGACGGGAAGCGCGTCTTAGCGTTCTATCCCCAGTCCATCGCAGCCGGCATCCTGAAAGAAGCACTCCTGCGGCTCTTCGCGTACCCGGACTCCCCCAGCTACATCGGCGATGTCTACTTCGGCCGGACGCCGCTGCGCGCTCCGGTCCACGATTCGCTGCTACTCGAAATCCCCGACCGCAAATGGGACCGCACCTTCGAGACCGTCTGCATGGAGATGCAGCGTCCGGTACCCGAACAGCCGCTCCCGCCGGAGTGGGGACGCACGGGCTCGGTCTCAATCGGCATTGCCGCGAAGGCGGGGCTCGACTGGGCCGACATGGAGGACCTGGTCGTGCCGGGCTATGACGCCGACTGGATGGCCGCGCCGGTCGAGGAGACCGATGAGGACGACTGGGATGACCTCGCGCGGGTGATCGCCTAACGCAGACGCGGCACCTGGATGTCCCCAATAAACGCCTGCAGCAGCCAGAGGATCACCACCAGGATCACGATCACGCGGATGATGACCTTGATCGGCTGCGCGATCGGCAGGTAGGTCTCCTCCAGATACAGCAGCAGGCCCACGATGATGAGCGCGACGATGAGCGAGATCAGACTCATGGCTTACCTCACAGGAGGAGGCGTGCCCACGTGATCGCTGTCCGTGCCACTCGTGAGCGCGCTGAGCGCGCCGCCCGCGACGAGCGGCGGCAGAATCCCGTACTTGCGCATGATGTCGACGAGCTTGTCGTGGTACATGACGATGTTGTGTGTGGGCGGCGTGTACTTCTTCGCCAGCTCCTGCTGCCAGTAGGCCAGGTCGGTCTTGAGCGCGTCGATGCGTGCGCCGGACTGGTTCACGCCCCCCATACGATACGCATCCAACGCTTGCTGCGCCTCCGCGACCCTCTCCTGGAGATACGCCGGGTCGCCGGGGATACGATTGCGTGAGAACTGGTCGTAGTAGCGGTGGCCCGGCACGCCGGCTTCGTCGAGCGCTGCTGAGGCACGAGCTGCCGGCTCGTGCTTCGCGACCCATGCGTTCGGGTCGTTGAAGCGGTTCGCCAGCTGCCGGTAGAGATCCGCGCCAGTCTCTGCGCGCAGGGGGCTGTGCAAGGCGGGGTCCCCCGGCGTCACGCCCAAACGCGTCAGGGCATCCTGCACATGCGGCGACTGCTCCGCGAACGGCTTGTCGAAGTGCAGCAGCTGGTCGGGATCGACATTGAGCCGGACTTCGTAGGAGCGCCCCGGCGCCCACGGCGGCTCTGGTTCGGGCAGCCCCCGCGCCCGAGCACGCTGGTTGCGCAGCTCGAAGGCGTCGCGGACGTCATCCCACGACGGCGAGGTGGCGTGGGCGCGCGGACGTTCCGGTAACCCCGATATGGGATCGCGCTCCAGGACATTGCCGCTCGCGTCGACACGCTGCACCCGCACCTCCCAGCGCCCACCCGGCGACGCAGCAGGACGGAACTCCAGCACGCGGTCCCGTCCGCCGTAGCCCTTGACGATCTCGCCCGGCTTGAAGTAGCGCGCCAGGATGTCGTCGGGAATGGCGAGCCCGCTGGAGAGCGAGCTGCGGTAGCCAGCGGCAACCGGCTCGGCTTCGGCGAAGTAGAGTCCGTGCCCGTAGGTCTGCGCCCCCTGGCCGGTGCCGATCTTCGAGATGTCGAACCGGTCGAAGTCGTAGGGCGAGCCGTGGAACGCACGGATGCCGCGCACCGGCGCGCCAGCGTCCCCGTAGAGCGGCTCGGCGTGGAGGCGGGCATCTTCCAGGCGGCGGGCCTGCTCGCCCCACCCAACGAGTCCTAGCTTGTCCCCGAGCCATCCTGGGAGCGTGCCCGCCAGCGCCGCCATCGTGTCGTGCGTCCAGTCGCCGACGGTCTCCTTCCAGGTATTGGGGCGGATGCTCGGGGCGATCGCACCGGGCTGGTCGATCGGGATGTTCGAGGTGCGGAAGTCGGGCTGCCAGTCCGGCACCTCGAAGGTCGTGCGGCGCGGCGGCTGCGGGCCTGGCTCAGGCATCAGTGCCAGTCCTTGTTGCTGATGGTCAGGTTCAGCGTCGGCGTCTCGTACCACTTCTGGCCGGGCGCTGGGCCGGGCGGCGGCTGCGCGACCTGCGCGCCGGGACTCGGCGGCGGCGCCTGTCCGATCCCGCCCGTAGCGATCACCCGCGACAGGATGCGGCCGATGGTCCCCGCGTCCTGGTTCACCATCGCCTGCGCGAGCTGGTAGCGCGCCCGGCTGCTCATGAAGCGCCAGCCCGGCGTCGCCATCGCCTTCTGCAGCTGGTCGGCCACGAACAAGCCGGCCCCGGCGCCCGCCCACGCACCGCCGGCCTTCGAGCCGAGTTCGCCGCCGAGCG
>Ga0066903_100001051_pt1 | contig 19345 bp, 22 predicted proteins | sample PanSoiMetaGPlot1_FD_67491 | JGI IMG/M metagenome (GOLD analysis project Ga0066903, IMG submission 67491) | Tropical forest soil microbial communities from Panama analyzed to predict greenhouse gas emissions - Panama Soil - Plot 1 (version 2) | ecosystem: Environmental > Terrestrial > Soil >... | reverse complement strand
CCGGCTCGGTCAGCGGAGCCGCCCCGTGGTCCAGAGCCCGAGCAGCGCCACCAGGAAGTACGCCGGAATCACCGCCGCACCGGTGTAGTCCTTCGCGATGCGCTGGCCGAAGAAAAGCGCGTTGAACGCCAGCGCCGCCACGGCAATGCCCCAGAACGCAATCCGCGGCACCCCGAGCACCACCAGCTCCACCAGTCCCACCCCGCACAGCACGCCCGCCGACAGCTCGATGACCGTCAGCGTCACCAGCATCGGCGTCACCATGCCGCGGAGCGGGCTGTTCCCGAAGTGCTGCGTCAGGTAGCCCTGGTTCCCACGGAAGTCGATCACCTTGTCGATGCTGGACTGGAGAAAGAGGATCGCCAGGAACAGCGTCGGCATGGCCTGCAGCAGCCACAGGACGAAGCGGGGCGAGGACGGCGGGGGCATGGATCACCTCTGCTCGAACAGGAGCTTGCGGACCAGGCGGATTGGCACCCCGCCCTGGGCGAGGAAGGCATCGTGGAACTGCAGCAGCGTGCCTCCCCTCTGGCTGAGGTACTCGCGCCGCAGCTCGTAGATCTGCATCTTTCCGTACGTGTACACGAGATAGGTCGGGTCGTAGGTGCCGCGCCGCGCCTCGTCGTAGGCGTTGGCCGGCGTCTGGAAGCATTCCTTCACGAAGCGCTCGGCTCCCTGTTCCACGGTCAGGGTCGTGGTGTGCAGCTGGATGCCCACCACGAAGCGGCAGTCGCGGAGCAGCGCTTCCTCGAGCTGGGCGAGCCGGATCCGCGGGTCGTTGTCCGCGAACCCCTCCTCCACCACCATCTGCTCGGTGTAGTGCGCCCAACCCTCCACGTTGGTGTTCGCCCAGAGGAGCTTCCGGACCTTGGTGGCGACCTTCGGCAGCCACAGCGCCTGGAGGAAGTGACCGGGGTACGCCTCGTGAACGTCGGTCATCGCCAGGATGGGAGTGGAGAACGCGCGCAGATGCTCCTCGATCTGCTTGTTGTTCCAGGTCTCCTCGGTGGGCGTGACGTAGTAGTAGGACTCGGTCGCCTTCGTCTCGTACGGCCCGGGCGCGTCCAGCGAAGCGAACGAGCCATTGCGCGCGTACGGCGGAGTCGGCTCCACCCTGGGTCGCACCTCGGAAGGGAAGGTCACGAGATTCTTCGAGACCACGAACTGGCGCACCCCCTCGAGCGAGCGGCGCACCGCAGGGACGAGGTCCTTCGCCGTCGGATGGTCCGACTGCATCGCCTCCATCACCTGCGTGACCGTCTTCCGCCGGTCGATGAACGCCGCGGCCTGAACCGCTGCCTCGTGGTCCGCCTTGAGCTGGGCCTCGCCCTTGGCCAGGAGCGAGTCCAGCGACTCGGAGACCATCTCCTCGGTCTGGAGCTTCTCGGAGAAGAGCGCCGCTCCGATCGCCCAGCTCCCGGTGCTCCGCGGCTTCAGCTCCTTCTCCAGATAGTGGATCCAGTCCTGTGTCGCGGCAAAGGCGGTGGTGTTCGCGCGGTTGAAATCCGCGAGCGCCCACATGTCCCCGCCGGCCGCGTCCTTCGCCCACGTGGCGACCGAGTCTTGGAAGAACCCGAGCGAGCCGTTCGCCATCTGCAGGGCGAGGTCAGTCCACTCCTTGGGGGGCGTCTTCACGTTCGCCTTCCCCGCGGCGTAGACCCCCGGAACCGCCCGGAGCCGCGCGGTGATGGACTTCAGCCGCTCCGGCGCCGGCGCGTAGTCGCGCTTCATCAGCACGTCGATGCCCTCCCCGGGGATCCGGGAGTAGGTCATCGGGTTCTGCAGCCGGAACCCCATCTTCTCCCACTCGAGAAGATCGGCCCGGATGCGCGACTCCAGGGCCTCGAGGTCGATGAGATCGTCGTAGGGCAGTGCCACCCGCTCGGTCCAAAGCCCCACCGCTCGGTCGAGCATCTCCTGCAGCTTCTGGACGTGGAGCGCCACCCGCGCCGCGCTGAAGTCCTCCAGCTTCGGGTCGAACTGGTGGAAGCCCATCTGGACGCCCACGGTGGGCTCGAAGGAATAGGCCTCGGCGAAGTAGTCCTCGACGAGCTGGGAGAACCGTCCGGTGGCCTCCTCGCGGGTGAGACCGCGACCGTGGGAGCAGGAGAGGAGGAAGAGGAGGGCGACGGACAGCGCGATCCTGGGCATGTACCGCCTGCTTACTACGGCAGTCGCCCCGCCATGTGCCCGCCATCGATCGGCAAGGCCACCCCGGTCACGAAGGCCGACTCGTCGGAGGCGAGGTACACCGCCGCCCACGCCACGTCGTCCGGCTTCCCGAGGCGCCCGAGCGGGATGTCCCGGGTCAACCGCTTCGCTCCCTGCTCGGGGGTGAGCCCCATCCCCTGCACGAAGGCGTCGACCATCGGCGACTCGGTCCAGGCCGGACAGAGCGCGTTGGCCCGGATGTGGCTCGGAGCGCCCTCGAGCGCCAGAGTCTGCACCAACTGGAGCACCGCCGCCTTGGTCGGCCCGTACGCCCCGAGGACGGGCGTTCCATGGAGCCCCGCCACCGACGACATCACCACGATGCTTCCGCCCCGGTGACCCTCGCGCATCACCCGCACCGCGTGGCGGGCGCAGAGGAAGACCCCGGTGAGGTTCACGTTCACCACCCGCTGCCAGTCCTCGAGGGGGAGGTCGGCGAGGAAGCCGGGCGCCCCGGTGCCCGCGTTGGCCACCATCACGTCGAGGCGGCCCCAGCGCTTGGCGGCATCGGCGACCGCCGCCTCCACCTCGGCTTCGCGGGTGACGTCCAGCTGGCGCACCGCCGCCCGCGCCCGGTCACCCACCGGAATCTCGGCGACCGTGGCCTCGCAGCCCGCGAGATTCACGTCGGTCACCAGCACCCGCGCGCCCTCGGCGACGTAGCGCAGGGAGATGGCCCGGCCGAGGCCCGAGCCTCCACCGGTGACCACCGCGACCTTTCCGTCGAGTCGCCCCACGCCTACAGATGCGCCGAGCGCGCCATCGCCGGCGCCCCGCCGAGGGCCCGGAGCAGCGAGCCCGTCTCCCAGCTGCCCACGTGCCGCTTCCCGTTGATGAAGATGGTGGGCGTTCCTACCACTCCGCTGCGAACACCCCCATCCACCTCGTGGGCCACGGGGAGCCGATGCGCGCGGGCCTGCAGCTCGCTCGAGAACCGCGGCAAATCGAGACCCAGCTGTTCCGCCAGCTCCGCTGGGTCCGTTCCCTCCTCGGCGAGCATCAGCGCGTCGTGCATCTCCCAGAATCTCTGCTGGGCGCCCGCGGCATGTGCGGCCTCGGCCATGAGCCCCGCCTCCGGATGCAGCTCCTCCCGCGGGAAGTGCCGGAACGCGTAGCGAATCCGGCGCCCCAGCTTCCGTCTCGCCACCTCGATGAAGGCCGACGCCCGGCGGGTGTAGGGACAGGTGTAGTCCCCGTACATGACCAGGGTCAGCGGCGCGGCTTCCTCCCCGAGCAGGTGGTCCTGCGGGCCGACGGGGACGGCGAGCCGGGGATGACGGGGCATGCAGACCTCCGAGAGCGGGACCTGCGGCACAATGATCCCCTGGCCCCCTGAGGCGTGTGACAGTCAGGTGACGGATGTGTGCCGCATTGCGGCTGCACGGTCTGCCAGGCGGCGGGCTCCAAGGAGGAGAAGCGCCAGCCCGGCCAGACACGACCCGGTGGCGCAGACGCCCGCCCATCCCGCATGCACCCAGGCGGTCGTCCCGGCGAACGACCCGAACGCACCGCCAGAGAAGTAGCTGACCATGTACACGGTGTTGAGACGGCTCCTGGCGCCAGGGTCCAGCGCGAAGATCCGCGCCTGATTGTTGATGTGGCTCGCCTGGGTGCCGAAGTCGAGCAGCACCACCCCGAGGCCGATGAGCACCAGCGATTCACCACCGGCGAAGAGAACGGCGTAGCCGGCGAGGATCGCGGTGCACCCGACGGCATTCACCAGCCGCCCGCCGCGCGCATCGACGACCCGACCTGCCAGCGGCGCCACGACCGCGCCCACCACGCCCACCAGGCCGTAGAGACCCGCAGCCCGGGCCCCGTAATGGCCGGGAAGCGTGGAGAGGTGCAGGACCAGCGTCACCCAGAAGGCGCTGAACGCCCCGAAGCCCAGAGCTCCCAGCGCGGCGTGCAGGCGGAGGTCGGGAGCCCGGAGCACGAGCGAGAAGCAGGAGCGAAGCAGCGCGGGGTACGGCACGTGAGGCTTCGGCGGCTCGGTCGGGAGGGTCACCCGCAGGAGCAGCCACACCACGGCCGTGAGTCCCGCGGCGGCCCAGAAGACGGGGCGCCAGCCGAACGCGTCTCCCAGCGTTCCGGAGAGGGTGCGCGAGAGCAGGATGCCGATCAGGAGCCCGCTCATCACCGTGCCGACCACCCGGCCCTGGCTCTCCGGCGGCGCAAGGTCCGCGGCGAACGGAACCAGGAGCTGCGGCACGCAGGTGCAGATGCCGAGGAAGAGGTGGGCGACGGCGAGGACGGCGAGCGACGGGGCGAGCGCAGCGGTGCAGAGCAACGCACCGGTCAACACCGTCATCCGGAGGATGAGCCGGCGCCGCCGCAGCACGTCCCCGAGCGGCACCACCAACGCCATCCCGAGCGCGTATCCGACCTGGGCCAGCGTCGGCACCCAGCCGACGAGCCCCGGTCCGGCATGGAACTCCTGCCGCAGGTCGGCGAGGAGCGGCTGCGTGTAATAGAGGTTCGCGGCCGTTGCTCCGGCGGCGACGGCAAGCACGGGCACGAAGCGTCGGGGCAGCGCGGGCACGGGCCGGAGCCAATCTCCTGACAGGGGCGAGGCACCATCGGTTCCGGCGGTGTCCGGAACGGGTCAAAGCCGCGGCCCGTGTGTCACGTCTTCCGGGGATGCCGCAACCTCTTGATGGCTCCCGGGGTTGGTGTCACCCGGAGGCGAACGTGTCACTCCGTGCAATGCAACGGATGCAAGGACGTCTCCTGGACGAGGTGCGCATGCAAGCAGCCGCCCGAAATTCCTGGAAGTCCCGTCCTGGAACCGGGATTGCACCGCATGCTTCTCGAGGTGCTGTGATGTCGGACAATCGCCCTCCCGTGCTGGACGCCGCGCTGGTCGCGCTGCTGGTCGCGCTCGCCTTCGACGCGCTCAGCACCGCGCTGGTCTGGGGGCTCATCCAGCAGCTGCCATTCTGAGCCGCTGAGCTCAGCCCGCGTCGAGCCGTGCGCCGATGGCCTCCGCGAGCGCACGCGCCTGGACGCGGATCTCCGGGATCCCCGTCGACTCCCAGAGGTCGCCGCGCCGCAGTCCGCCGAGGGTCCACAGCCGGTCTTGGAGAGGCCCGAGCACCGCGCCGTCCTCGGCAGTCGCGAACCCGAGCCCGTGCGGCCCCGGCCGCGCCTGCCCCGAGGCGAGGAGCGACCGCACCAGCGGGTCGTCCACGGCCCGGACGTCCATCGCCGGACCGGTGGTGGGGATGGCGAGATCGACGGCGAGCAGGGCAAGCGTCCTGGCTCCGCGCGGGCCGTAGCGGACGACGAGTCGGCCGCCCTGCTCGGCGACCGACACGAGGCGCCCCGCGTGACGGACCAGACGCCCTTGCGCCTCGAGCGCCACGATGCACCGGCCCACCTCGGGGGCCAGGCGGTGCCGAAGGGTGTCAAACCAGGTCCGAAGGTGGCGGAGGAAGCGCCGCTGCTCCTCGGGGCGCAGGCCCTGCCAGAGCGCTCCGAGCTCGGGGCGGAGCGTGTCGAGGACCGCACGCGGATCCTCTCGTGCCGCGGCCTCCCGGAACATCCGGAGGAGCGCTCGGAGCCGTGCCGGCCTCGGCCCGAGCGGAAGCGAGGCGAGCATCCGCGGAGGATGGATCGCCGGCAGAAGGCCTCGTCGCGACAGGAGGTGGATGCGGCCGCGATGCCCGCGTGCCTCGAGCGACAGCGCCACGTCGACCGCGGTCAGCCCGGCTCCGAGGAGGAGCACCTCCGCTTCCGGCGCGGGCCACCCGGCACCGGACCAGGGCGAGCGCCAGGCGAGCCGGGGTGGGAGATCGGTCCAGCCCGGTGGCAGCTCGGGGGGAAAGTTTCCCATCGCGAGCACCACGGCCCGGACGGACAACGAGCCTCCCTCGGCCAGGTGAAGCCGCAGCCCCTTCCCGTCGGGTGAGAGGGCCAGCACCTGCTCACGCAGCCGGCGGACCCGCTCCCCGGCTGCAGCGAGCAGCTCGCCGAGGTACACCCCGTAAATCCGCCGTTCGAGGAACGCCTCCGGGTCCGGTCGCGCTCCACGCGCCCCGAGCCAGGTCAGCAAGTGCTCCGGCTCCTCGGGGAACGCGCTCATTCGGCCGGCGGGAACGTTGAGCAGGTGCACCGGCTCGGTGGTGGAGTAGGCCACTCCGCGGGCGAACGCACCGCGCGCGTCGAGAAGCGTCACCGCCGTCCGGCGTTCGGCGGCGAGCGCCACCGCGGTGAGCGTGCCGCTCGCGCCCCCACCGACGATGGCCACCGCGTCCGTCATGCGTCGGACGACGCTAGCGGAACCCTGGTTCCGTCGGTGCCGGATCCACCCCAGCTTGGTCGACTGCCATGTCCCTGCACGAGCTCGAGGCGCTCCTGGGCGGTCTTCCCCCGGCCCGCGTGCAACCGGAGGATCTCGACGCGCTCGCCGCAGCGTGGCCCCGCACGCTCGATCGCACGGGACTGGCGGCCCGGGCCCGCTTCTCCGATCGGGGGTACACCCGCACCGTCCTGCACCGGAACCCCGGCTGGGAGGTGCTCCTCGCCGGATGGCTCCCCGGGCAGTGCACCGCGACCCACGGCCACGGCGAGAGCTTCGGCCTGATCTGCGTGCTGGTGGGGGCGCTCACCGAGGTGGAGTACCGCCTTGCGCCGGGCGGGCACGTGGCGAAGGTCGAGCGCCGCGGGCACCCAGCCGGCGAGGTGTTCCGCGAGGAGCCGCACACCATCCATCGCGTCGAGCATGCCGGAGCGGGACGGGCGGTGAGCCTTCACCTCTACGCCCCCCCGCTCGAGCGGATGGAGCTCTACGAGGGCTCGACCGGAACCAGCCACCCGCGCGGGTCCGGACGACGGGAGCCGAAGAGCTCGGTCAGGGTGCGGTAGAGCCGCTCGGCGATTTCGCCGCGGCCGTCGCCGAGCCGCAGCGTCTTCGGTCCCCACTGCAGCTCGCCGATGGCCGAGATGGTGGCCGCGGTGCCGGTGCCGAACGCCTCCTTGAGCCGACCACTCGCCGAGTGTTCTGCCAGCTCGGCGATGGTCACCGGCCGCTCCTCCACCTTCACCTTCCACTCGCGAAGAAGCGCGAGCGCGGAGTCCCGGGTCACCCCGGCGAGGAGCGAGTCCTCGAGGGGCGGCGTCACCACCGTTTCACCGATGCGGAAGAAGACGTTCATCGTCCCCGCCTCCTCGACGTTCCGGTGGTTCTGGTCGAGCCACAGCACCTGGTGGAAGCCCTGGTCCTTCGCCCGCTCGGCGGCCAGCATGCCCGCGACGTAGTTGGCGCCGGCCTTGGCGGCGCCGATCCCGCCGCGAGCCGCGCGCACGTGCTCGGTCTCCACCCACAGCCGGAGCGGCGTCGGCCGGGGGCCGAAGTAGTTCCCCACCGGCGAGAGCAGCACGTAGAACAGGTACTTCTTCGAGGGCCGCACCCCGAGGTAGGCCTCGGTGGCGATCATCGTCGGCCGCACGTACAGCGCGGACCCGGGCTCGGTGGGGACCCAGGAAGCGTCCTCGTGCACCACGGCCCGGAGCGCCGCCATGAAGTCCTTCTCGGGCATCTCGGGCATGCACAGCCGCCGCGCCGAGGCGTTGAACCTCCGGATGTGCATCTGGGGCCGGAAGAGGAGGGGGCCACGCTCGCCGGCCACCGCCTTCATCCCCTCGAACATCGCCTGCGCGTACTGGAGGGCGCCGGAGGCGGGATCGAGCGGCAGCGGGCCGTAGGGAGCGACGCGCGGTGAGGTCCAGCCACGCCCGTCGTGCTCGGTGAGGAAGAGATGGTCGCTGTAGAAACGCCCGAATCCGAGGTCCCCGGCAGGGGGCCGCGGCTTGGGCTCTCGGGTGCGCGTCACCTGGATGTCGAACGGCATCGGCTCTCCTCGGGACGTTCGGTCGGCGGGCCCTGCCCCGGCGCGGCCATATACCGATGATGGCCGACGGAGGCCACCCCCGGGGCCTGCATCCGCCGGAAGCAGGCGGGCTGGAAGCTGTCGATGAGGTGCCCGGACCGCGAGTCGGATCCACACCGGAGTGTCGTCCACCCCAGGTTTCCGACCGGTCGGTCAGGGAAGGGTGAGGATCTCCGCGCCCTCCCGAGTGACCAGGAGCGTGTGCTCCATCTGTGCGGAGCGGAGCCCGTCGGCGGTCACCGCGGTCCAGCCATCGTTCCAGTGCTTCACCCCCCAGCTGCCCTCGGTGAGCATCGGCTCGATGGTGAAGATCATCCCCTCCTCGAGGACGGTCGTCGCGCCGGGATCGTCGAAGTGGGGGATCTGGAGATCGGTGTGGAAGATCTCCCCGATGCCGTGGCCGCAGTAGTTTCGGACCACCCCGAAGCCGTTGGCCGCAGCGTGCGCAGCGATGGCCTGGCCGATGGCGCGGACCTGCCGGCCAGGCTTCACGGCCTCGATGCCCTTCATCAGGGACTCCTCGGTCACCCGAAGGAGCTTGCGCGCCGCCTCGTCCACCTCGCCCACGGGGAAGGTGGCCGAGCAGTCGCCGTGCATCCCCTCCAGGTAGATGGTGACGTCGCAGTTGACGATGTCCCCGGCCTCGAGCGCCCGATCGTCGGGGATGCCGTGCACCACCACCTCGTTGACGCTGGTGCACATGCTCTTCTGGAAGCCGTGGTAGCCGAGCGTGCTCGGATAGCCGCTGCGGGCGATGTACCCCGCGTGGGCGATGGCATCGAGGGCATCGGTGGTGACGCCGGGCTTCACGTGCTCCCCGAGCTCCTCGAGGACCTGGGCGGCCGCGCGGCAGGCGCGGCGCATCCGCTCGACACGGGTGGCTGGATCGCCCTGCACCCCGAGACCGGGGCGTCCGGAGGGGACGTAGTCCGGCCGGGGAATCCCCGCGGGCACGGTGCGCATCGGAGAGATGCGCCCGGGCTTCACCCTCCGCATCCGTGGCGCAGGACCGCCCGAGCGGGCATCGGCCTCGCGGTGGCACTTCTTGTACTTGAGGCCACTCCTGCACCAGCAGGGGTCGTTCGGGCCCGGGCGGGCGCTGGTGAGCTCGGGGGTATTCACGGGACGGCCTCTTCCTCTAATTCGCCGCGCCCATCGCCGCCAGAGGGGCGGACCTCGGCTCGCCGGAGGGCGCCTCGGTCCGGGGCGAGGCCGTCCGCCGTCGCTGGAAGATGCGCTCGTCCGGGCGTCCCACGAGGAAGGTCACGATGTCGCGCAGCTCGGAGTCGGTGAGCCGGTCGAGGGGGATGGGCGGCATCTGCTTCGCGTCGTGCGGGGCGATCCACCGCACCCGCGCCACGAGGTAGTCCGGCTCGTACAGCCCGACACTCAGGGGCGGGCGCATGGCGCCCTCGCCGTGGCAGCGGCCGCAGAAGCGCTCGGTGAGGACCGCGCCGTGCTTGGCGTCTCCCCCCGTGGGCCGATCGATGGCCGTCTTCCGGCCGAGGAGCATCGGCCGGTAGTCCAGCGGCGGCGCCGAGTCCGGCGAGATGCGGCGGAGGTAGGTGGCCAGATCGGCGAGCTGCGTGGCGTCGGCCCCGCCCGGACGGAGCATGAACCGCCGCACGCAGAGGTCGGTCGCGTCCTCGGGCGTGGCCGCGAATCCACGCCAGAAGCTCGCCCGGCGCGCGCTGTTCCAGAGCGAGGTGTTGGGCGAGGCGTGCCCCAGCGGATCGAGCGAGCCGCTCCGCTCGTCACGCCAGCCGTGGCAGGAGGAGCAAGCCAGCGCGTTCTGGTCGCCGCCCACCGCCGGGTCGCGGAAGAGCCGCTCGCCGCGGCCCTCGGCGCTGGTGAAGGCGTACTCCCAGCTCACCGGACGCTGCGCGGCCTTCGCGGGCTTCTCGGGACGGCGGGCCACGAGCACCGAGAGCTCGAGGCGGGGCGGGGCGCGGACGGCCGGAGCAGACGGACCGGGGGGTGGCGGTGCGGCGAGCGCGACCGGCCCGCCGGCGGGCGCCGGGGCGCGGAAGGTGGCCTCGAAGCGAACGTGGGCGACCGAGCCGAGCTTGAGGAAGAGCCGCGCCGGGCGAGGGATGCCGTAGTCGGCGAACGGAACGTCGAAGCTGCCGCTGACGTGGAGGTCGCGCGTGCCCGCGTTCTCCGCGAGCTGCACCGCGACCGGGATCCGGACCGCCTGCGCCTTGCCGTGAAGCGAGAGCGTTCCCACCGCATCGGCCTGGCCCTCGCGGCCCGGGACCAGCGCCCCCTGGGTCGGACGTTCCAGGCGCTGGATGGTGAGCACTGCCTCCGGGAAGCGGTCCACCTGGAAGAACTGGTCTCTCAGGTCCTCGTCGCGGAGGCTCAGGCCAGTGGTGAAGCCGGAGAGGTCGATCCGGATGCGGCCGCTGCCCTCGGACCAGCTGGCCTCGTCGAAGCGCAGCTCGCCGGAGAGGCCCGAGGCGCTCCCCTCGATCGCGTCGAGCGGAGCCTCCACCCGGAAGCGGGCCCGTCCGCCGCCCTTCTGCAGGGTCCAGGCGCGTGGCTCGGCTCCGACGAGCGTGGGGAGGAGCACCAGGAGGAGCGCCGTGGTCCGCGTCATCGCACGTCCACCAGGACCCGCGTTCGGGTGAGGCGATCCACCAGGGTCCGCTTGCGGAGCGCCGCCGGGAGCACCCCGAGCAACGCCACCGCCGCCCAGACGAGGCCGACCAGCAGGACGGCGGAGCCGACGTCCGCCCCGTGGGTGATCAGCGAGTATCCAATGGCGATCGTCACCGACCACCCCCACTGGAGAAGCGCTCGAACCGCGGCCCGCACCGGCGGCACGTCACCGTCGGCGTCGGTTCGAACTCGGAGGCGCATCAGCCACTGGCCAGGGGAGGCGCCGAGGGAGGCGATGCCGAAGGCGAGCCAGAGCGCGAACCAGGCCGGGGCCGCCCAGGGCATCTTTTCGTAGAAGAAGAAGAAGATCGCGAGTGCGGGCAGCAGATCGAGGACCCCGGCGAGGAGGCGAACCACGGGCGCGGGCGGAATCTGGGGCTGCGGTGCCGCCCGGCGAACCGCGAGGGCCAGGACCTGGTGCGACTGGAAGCGACCCGCCGGGTCCGGCCGGAGGCAGCGGTCGACGATGGCAGCCAGCGCACTTGGCACGTCCGGTCGGGCACGCCGCACCGGGACGATGCCCGCCTCGATGAGCTGCAGCGCCTCCGCAGCCGTGCGGGCCTCGACCGGAGGTTTGCCGACCAGCAGGTGGTAGACGGTCGCCCCGAGCCCGTAGACGTCCGCGCGCTGATCGAGCGGCTGGCCCCGGAGCTGCTCGGGCGGCATGTACGGCAGCGTGCCCATGACCGAGCCGGCCACGCTCAGCCCTGCGGCGCTGGCAAGGGGGCTCCGGACCAGCGTCTCGTTGTCGGAGGGCGCGTGGGTCGCGGTGGCCAGCCCGAAGTCGGCGACGTGCGCGATGCCGTAGCGATCGAGCAGCACGTTGGCCGGCTTGAGGTCCCGGTGGACGATGCCCCGCCGCGCGGCCTCGGCCAGCGCCTCGGCGAGACCGACGAAGTGCGTCGCCACCTCGTTCCAGGGCATCGGCCCGTTCCGGTCCACCGCGTCCTGAAGCGAGCCGCCGTCCACCAGCTGCATCGCCATGAACCAGACACCCCGCTCCTCGCCGACGAAGTAGACCTGCACCACGTGCGGGTGAACGAGATTGGCCTGGCTCTGCGCCTCACGCTGGAACCGGACGAGAAACGACGGGTCCCGGGTCAGCTCTGGGCGCAGCGTCTTCAGCGCCACCGGCCGATTCAGCGAGGTGTCGAAACCGAGGTAGACCGCGCCCATTCCCCCTGCGGCGAGGCGGCGGTCCACGCGGAAGTGGTGGAGGAAGGTGCCCGGCGCGAGCTCGGCCGGCACCAGGACATCGGTGAGCGGCATTGGGGAGAGGTGCGTCGGCGGAAAGCTCTCGCTCACTTCGCCTCCGGGTCCACGATGTCGCCGCGGGTGGAGACGATGATGGCCAGGAGCTCGTTCTGCTCCCGCTCGGGAACGCCGCTGGCCTTCAGCGCCGCGACCAGGTCCTCGCCCATGGCGTCGAACTCGCTGCCGCGGACGTGCATCGAGGCGTGGAGCGGCTTCATCTGCCGGCCGGTGTAGGGACAGGGTCCGCCGCTCGCGGAACAGATCTGGTCGGTGAGGTGAGACTGGAGCACGTCCATGTCGACGAACATGAAGCGGACGTTGATCCGCTTGTCGCGGCCGATGTTGCCGACGAAGGTGTGCACCACCGCGTCGATGCCGGGGCGGCGGCCGAGGCGCTCGTAGAGGCTCGCTCCGCCCGCCGAGGACGCCGCGGCGGACGCGCTCCCACCGTGGGCATCGGGCCGGGTCGCCTCGGAGCCCGAGGCGCACGCGACGAGGAGGACGAGGAACGGCGACCAGCGAGGCATGAGGTCGAGCGGGCAAAGCCTAGCATGCGAGGCCCGCCGCCCCGTACGGACGACCCTGCGCCGGCGGATGGGTTTCTACCGGCCCGCGCCCTGGGCGTCGTGCAGCGTGCTTCAGGTTCTGACGTAAGGCACGGTCGCACTTCCGCCGTCCGGGAGCTGTCCGTCCGCGGGCGGGGCCCTGCGAGAACCAGCGACGCCCGGTGTGGCGGTGGCCAGGAGGAAGAGCACGAGGGCGAGGAGGAGCGCCTGCCGGATCCGACTCCTCCGGGAAGGACTGATCATGACGGCGCCCCGACGACGCACCACGGGACCGAGCGGGCCTCCTGCGCCTGCGTGTACGGCTCCGCGTCCTCACCCCATGCCCGAACGACGGCCACGACGATCAGGCCGAGCGTGGCGATCAGCGGGAGAAGCAGGTACGTCTGCGGGCGCGAGCGTCGCACGGCCTTCCAGTCTGGGCGAGGCTCCTCCGCCCGTCCACCCGGGAGAATTGCTGTCGGCCGGCTTCGACGGCCCGCTCGGGCGGCAATTCAGCTCACGCGCCGGAGCACTGGCTCCACGGGTCGCAGCGGCCGGTGGCGCGCCTCCCACCGTGCGCGGAGCGCGAGGAACGGCTCCTCGATCACGAGGAATGTCACCGAGGCGACCAGCGCCGAGGAGAGCACCGCGATGAGGAACACGGCCGCCGCCAGGAGCGGCCCGGTGCCCAGCACCGGCAGGAGCGGACGGGTGATCCGCGGCAGAAGCCTCGGCAGCACCTCGAAGTGGTTGAGGTACATCCCGAACGACAGTCGCGACAGCACGTGGAATCCGCGCCACGCCGTCAGCTGGCGCACCCGCGGGCCTGCGCGCAGCCCGAGCGTCACCATCCCCCCGTAGATGAGCGCGAGGCCGCTGAAGCTGAAGAGCCCACGATCGATCTCCCGGAGGACGAACCCGGCGACGATGGCCAGGAGAGGCCAGCGCCACGGGTGGGGATGGTCCGCCGAGAGCTCCTCGGGCCGCTTCACCGAGACCCAGGCGAGGAACAGTCCCACCAGCAGGCCGTCGGAGTGGGTGTGGAACGGGCCGTAGATGAGGTGGAGGCCGAGCTCCCCCGCCCCGTCCAGCGTGAACGCCCGGACGATCGGCATCAGAGCGAGCAGGAGCAGAGGGACCCAGGCCTGTCCGCGCGGCCCGAAGAGCCGCTGGACCCCGAGGAGCAGCAGCGGAACCAGCAGGTAGAACTGCTCCTCGGTGGAGAGCGACCAGCCGCCGGCCACCTGGCCCTGGACGTAGTTGGAGAGGAAGACCAGGTCCGGCCAGATCCCGTGCCACTTGCCCAGCGCGAGGGCCAGGAAGGCGACCCAGGCGAAGTACAGCGGCCAGATCCGGAGGCCGCGCCGGAGCAGGAACCGCGGCACCTTCACCGAGCCGGTCCGCTGCAGCTCGCGCTGGAGCTGCCGGCCGATCAGGAAGCCGGAGAGGACGAAGAACAGGTCCACTCCGGTCCACCCGTACCGGAAGAGCGTGAAGTCCCAGACCGACGAGGGAGCGATCGCGGATCCGGCCACCGCCAGGTGGTTTCCGATGACCAGGACGATGGCCGCGGTCCGGAGCGCGTCGAGGGAGGGGAAGGTCCCCGGGGGCGGGACGAACAGCGACCGGAGCGCACGCCCTGGCCACGCCTCTCCCCTCGAACCCTCACCGCTTCTCGCGCCCACGCCCACGCTCACGCCACAAGGTGGACCGCCGGTGCCCGGGACGCAAAATCGCCCCGGGACCGCCCCCGCGCATCGTCGAGTGGCCGACTGAGCCAGTCGATGGCGCGCCACTGCGCGCTCCCACAGGCGTCCCCTGGTGCGGGGGGCGGAGTGGTGAACGCCGGTCAGGCGAGGTCGAAGAGGAGGACCTCGGAAGGCTCGTCGGCGGTCAGCCGGAGCTCGGACTCTTCGGAGATCGCGGCTCCGTCACCGGCCGAGAGCGTCACGTCGCCGAGTCGCACCTTGCCCCGCGCGACCTGCACCCAGGCGTGCCGCCCGGAAGCCAGCGCGTGGCTGACCGAGTCGCCCTTGCCGAGGAGCGTGGTGTACACGCGCGCGTCCTGGTGGATCTTCAGGCTGCCGCCCGCCGCATCGGGCGAGGCGATGAGGCGGAGCTGCCCCTGGCGCTGCTCGGGGGAGAAGTGCTTCTGCTCGTAGCCCGGGGTGATGCCACGGCGATCGGGCACCAGCCAGATCTGGAGGAAGTGCACCGGGTCGGTGCGAGAGGGGTTGAACTCGCTGTGCATCACGCCGGTCCCGGCGCTCATCCGCTGCACGTCGCCGGGGCGGATGACGCCGCCCCCTCCGGTGGAGTCCTTGTGGGCCAGTCCACCGTCGAGCACGTAGGAGAGGATCTCCATGTCCCGGTGCCCGTGGGTCCCGAATCCCTGGGCGGGCGCGACGCGGTCCTCGTTGATGACGCGCAGCGCGCGAAACCCCATCGCCGCCGGGTCGTAGTAGTCGGCGAAGGAGAAGGTGTGGCGGGTGTCGAGCCAGCCGTGGTCGGCGTGGCCCCGCTCGTTGCTCTTGCGAACCTGGATCATGGCAACGGTGACTTAACGCAGCCGGAGGGAATGGCCCGTCGCTCGGCCGGCAACGGTCCGTCCCGCGGCGAGCAACCGGGCCGGCTCCGGATATGGTGGGCGGCCCGGTGCTCCGGACCCTGGCCGCCACTCGCTACGTCACCCCGCTCCGCGAGGGCGGGAGCCTGCCGGCGATCGCCGAGGCCGAGGACGACGGGCTGTACGTGGTCAAGTTCCGTGGGGCAGGGCAGGGTCCGCGGGCGCTCGTGGCTGAGGTGGTGGCCGGCGAGGTCGGGAGGGCGCTGGGGCTGCCGGTTCCCACCCTCGCGCTGATCACCCTGGACCCGGACATCGGGCGCACGGAGCCGGACGGGGAGATCCGCGACCTTCTCAAGGCCAGCGTCGGGGTGAACCTCGGCGTGGATTACCTGCCCGGCGCGCTCGGGTACGATCCGGCTGCGTCCGTTCCGCCGCCCGCGCACCTCGCCGCGGACATCGTCTGGTTCGACGCGCTGGTGCTCAACGTGGACCGGACTCCGCGCAATCCCAACCTGCTCGAATGGCATCGGACGCTGTACTGCATCGATCACGGGGCGAGCCTCTACTTCCACCACGACTGGGCGGAGGCTTCCGCGCGGGCCGCGTCGCCGTTTCCCCAGATTCGGGATCACGTCCTGCTCCCGGTGGCGGGAGACGTCCGGGCCGCCGGCGAGCGCCTTCGCCCGAGGCTGTCCGAGGCGCTCTTCCGCGAGGTGGCCGACGCGCTGCCCGACGCCTGGCTCGCGGACGACGTCCACCTCGGTTCGGCGCGGGCCCAGCGACACGCGTACGTGGAATGGCTTTCCCGCCGGCTGGCCAGCGCCGGGGTCTTCGAGGAGGAGGCGAACCGTGCCCGCTCCCTGCGCGTTTGATTACGCGGTGGTCCGGGTCGTGCCGCGGGTGGAGCGCGGCGAGTTCCTGAACGCCGGGGTCATCGTCTGGTGCCTGGCGCAGGACTACCTCGCGGCGCGGGTCGCCCTCGACGTCGCTCGGCTGCGTGCGCTGGACCCGCACGCCGACGTGGAGGCGATCACCGCCCACCTGGCCGCGGTGCCCAGGGTTTGCGCCGGAGACCCGGCGGCCGGCCCGATCGCGCAGCTGCCGCCGAAGGAGCGGTTTCACTGGCTGGTGGCGCCTCGCAGCACCGTCATCCAGACCTCGCCGGTGCATGCCGGCCGCGCCGAGGTGCCCGAGGAGGCTCTGGCCCGGCTCTTCCAGACGCTGGTGGAGGCTTCTCCGTGAGGCGTCGAGCGCCCGCGGCACCGCGGGTCTTCCTCCTCTCGCCGGCTCGCTGTGACGGCGTGCGCATGTCGATGCTGCGGCGCTCGGCGGCCACCTTCCCGCTCGCGGTGGAGCTGCGGTCCGCAGCGGGCGCCGCCCTGGGGGACGTCTTCACCTTCACCAGCGGGCTCTACTTCCGCGGAAAGCTCACCTACGCGCGCGCGTTCGGCGCCTCGTGGGTCATCACCCCGGGGGCTGGCCTGGTCGAGCCCGAGCAGCGGATCACCCCGGCGATTCTCGACGGCTGGGCGCGAGTGCGGGTCGACCTCGACGATCGGCGGTACCGGAGACCGCTCGAGCGGGATGCACGGGCGCTGGCCGCGCAGCTTCCAGGCATCGAGGTGGTGCTCCTGGGAAGCATCGCCAGCGACAAGTACGTGGACCTCTTGCTCGACGTGTTCGGCGACCGGCTCCTGTTCCCGGTGGACTTCGTCGGGCGCGGCGACATGAGTCGCGGCGGGCTGCTGCTCCGGTCGGCACGGAGCGGAACGGAGCTGCCATACGGCCTGGTGCGAGGAGCGGTCCGCCACGGGCCCCGACCGCCGCGGCTACCGAAGCTGTCGCGCGCGCGGACCGGCTGAGCACCTTGACCGGTCGTCTCGGCGCCCGTGCGCTCGGTCCCCCGTCGAGGAGCTTGCCGCGGCATTGCGATGTCCGGGGGGCGTCCCCACCCTCGACCCTCGATCGGAGGATTCATGACGGTGCGGATTCGGAATCATTGGTGGCTCTTGATCCCGCTCGCGGCCGCCCTCGGCTGCGCGGGTTCGCAACAGGCGCAGAAGGAGACGAAGGCAGGTGGGAAGTCGACGCTCGTCGACGAGGGTCCGGCCTCTGCCAGCCCGCAGGGCGCGGGCGCCGCAACGGCTGGCGCAGCAGGCGCGACTGGCGCTGCAGCGGCAGGGCAGGCGACGGCCCAACAACTCGTTCCCTTCGAGGGTAAGGGAGGCTTCGTCGTCCTGATGCCGCCCAACCCTCAGCTGGATGACCGGACGCAGGACACCCCGGGTGGCCAGGTGCTGGTGCACCTCGCCCAGGCGCAGGACGCCTCGGGGAGATACCTCTCCACCTTGAGCGAGTTCCCGAAGGGAAGCCTCGACAAGATCAAGAGCAAGGACCTGCTCGACTCGCTCCAACAGGCCACGGTGCAGTCGATGGGTGGGACCCTGGTGAACAGCCAGGACGTGCAGGTGGCCGGCCTTCCCGGTCGCCAGTTCACCGCGACCGACGCTCAGGGGAGCGAGGTGACCGCGCGCATCTTCGTGGGCAACTCGAAGGTCTACACGCTGGCCGGCACCTATCCGAAGGGCGAGATTCCCGGCTCGATCCAGCAGTTCCTCGGCTCGTTCCGGCCGCCGGCAGGGACCGCGGTCGGCGGGAGCGGTGAGGCGGGTGGTCCGTCCGACTCGGCGAGTGATCTGGCCAACAGCGACGCGAATGCCAGCGGCGACGTGAGCGGCGGGTCGTCCGACTCCGCCGCGACGACCGTCCCGGCCGAGTCGCCCAAGAAGACCAAGAAGAGCCGCTGAAGCAGCTCGAGCTCCTCGATGGACTCGAGCAGCAGCTCCGGCGCAGGCAACCAGTAGCGAATCGACCGGGTCAGCGGAGCGCGGCCTCGCGGAAGGACTTCGCGGGGCTGAGCCCTGTCGACGGCGCCCCTGCGCGCTTCCGCAGGCGTCCCCCTGGTGCGGGAGGCCGCTGTCGTTGCGGGAACCGCTCAGGTCGGCGCCGACCAGTCGCCCCCGGTGGGCCGGAGCAGCAGCTCGTGTGTCCAGGCATCGGGGGGCTGCTGGTGGAGGTAGGCGCAGGCTGCGGCGATCGCCTCGGGCGAGATGAGCCGCCCGGCGGGAAGCCCTGCGGCCGCGGTGCGCTCGGAGGCAATCGGACCGTCGACCGGCAGGTACGCCACGTGGACGCCCTGCGCGCGCCACTCGCGGGCCGCCACCTGCACCAGCGCCTTGAGCGCATGCTGCGCGGCCCCGAGCGCGGCGAAGCCTTCCTTGGTGCGGACGCCGGAGGAGGTGCCGATCTGGACGAAGGTTCCCCGGCGCCGGGCGAGCATCGACGGTCCCACCGCCCGGAGCAGGTTCCAGGTACCCTGCGGATACGCGGCGAGGGACTGCGCGAGCTCGCCCGCCGGAATCTCGAGCAATGGGAGCGCGCCGAATCTGCCCCCGCTCGTCTGGGCAGAGACGACGAGATCCAGTGCCTCCTGACCGAACCGGGCGAGCGACTCCGGGCGCTGGAGATCGCACGGCGCCGGGATGCCCTCGCCGCCCGCAGCGGTGACGTCCCGCGCGAGCGCCTCGACGTCGGCTGCCGTCCGCGACGCACAGAGGACTCGCCAGCCCTTCCGCCCGAAGTCGAGCGCAACCACGCGTCCGAGCTGGCGGACGCCGACGATCAGGAGCGTCTCTCTCACCGAAGCCGCCGGATCAGCGCAGCGAGTCGCGGAGACTCTTCAGACGCTTGAGAGCCTCGTCCATGAGCTTCTTGGACGACTCGGTGGCCTGCTCGGCGGCGCGCTCGACCTTGAAGAGCTCCGGCTCGAGCTTTGCCCACTGGTCCTTCGCGTCCATGCCGGCGAGGTGGACCTTGACCTTGAGCTCGTCGCGCAAGGTCCTCAACAGATCCGCACTCTTCTTCAACTCGTCCTTCAGATCGAGCTCGTTGGCCATGGTCGGAGCCTCCTCGACGAGTCATAACTCCGGCTCGGAGGAAGTCCATGACCTCTGAGAAACGGCCAGGAACCCTTCCCAGCTTCGAGCCGGATACCGAGTCCGCGCGCAGCTCGGGCATCCTGCTGATCATCGACCCACGACCTCGTGATCTCGGAGGCTTCACGGTGCGCCGTGTTCTTCCGGCGGCCGGGAGCCGAATGGTCGGGCCCTTCATTTTCCTCGACCACATGGGACCGGCGGCGATGGAGCAGGGCGCCG
>Ga0066903_100001050_pt1 | contig 19347 bp, 18 predicted proteins | sample PanSoiMetaGPlot1_FD_67491 | JGI IMG/M metagenome (GOLD analysis project Ga0066903, IMG submission 67491) | Tropical forest soil microbial communities from Panama analyzed to predict greenhouse gas emissions - Panama Soil - Plot 1 (version 2) | ecosystem: Environmental > Terrestrial > Soil >... | reverse complement strand
GGCGACGGCGCTGCTCGAGGCCGAGGGCGTATCGATCTACGTCGTCCACGACGTCCATGAGCTGGATCTCGATCCAGCGGCCGCCGGCGTCGCTGTCGTCGTGGCCGGTCACTCGCATCAACCCTCCGAGGACGTACGCGACGGCGTGCTGTTCTTCAACCCGGGCAGCGCCGGGCCCCGGCGCTTCCGTCTTCCCATCTGCGTGGGCCGTCTCCACATCGACGGCAAGGCGGCACGCGCCGAGCTGATCACGCTCGGCTAGCGGCTGCCGCGCGCGGCGCGCGTCACTGCTCGCCGCCCGGGGCGCGCGTGGCGACGCCGTCCAGGAAGCGGAGTGTGTCGGCCAGGTGCAGCCGCCAGTAGGGCCAGTCGTGGCCGCCCGCGAACTCCTCGTACTGGTGCTCGATGCCGCGCGCGTCCAGCGCCGCGTGCAGCGCCCGGTTGCCCGCCAGCAGGTGATCGTCGGTCCCACAGTCGAAGCGGAGCGGCGGAAGCCGGCCCGCGTTGACCTCCAGCCAGTGCAGCGCCGTGCCGTCCGGCTGGCCGAAGCCGGGCAGCGCATCCAGCTTGTCGCCGGTCGCCTCCGCCAGGCGGCCGAGGGTCGTCACGGCCGAGTGCGCCGAGATGCCCCGGAAGCGGTCGGGGTACTTGGCGCCCAGGCGAAGCGCGCCGAATCCGCCCATCGACAGCCCGGCGATCGTCAGCGGCGCCGCGGGCCCGACGCGATCGTCGGCCAGCGCCGCGACGGCGGGGACCTCGTCGACGATCCAGCGCTCGTAATCGGCGTCGCCGTGCGCGACGTATCCGCTGCCGCCGCCCCACATGCCGTCCGCCGGCATGGCGATCGCGACGGGCGCGATCTCCTCCGTCTCGATCAGGCGCGACGCGGTCAGGTGCGCGCCGCCTCGCAGCGGCCACGACCAGGCGCTGCCGTCCGCACCGTGCAGCAGGATCAGCAGCGGCAGCGGCGCGCTCGCGGCGCCGATCGGGGGCGCCCAGAAGCAGACGTCACCGCGCCGTCCGAGCGCGCGGCTGCGCACCGTGATTACGCGCAGACCGTCGTGTTCGAAGCGCGGATCGGAAAGCTCCACGGACGCGAAGGAGGGCGGGGTCACGCGCGGCAGCTTACCAGCGGCGCGCGGCCGGGCCTCATTTTGCGCGTCCGCGCGTCGGACGGCGGCCGGTCGACGGCCGGGCCGGCCAGCCGATCGACGCGAAATCCCGCGCCTCGAACGCGGCACGCCGTTCGCAATGCGACGTGCTACCGTGAGGAGGCAGTCATGGCCAGCGAGGACCTGACGATCGAGATTCTGAAGGCGCTGCGCAAGGAGATGCAGGAGCGCTTCGACGGTGTGGACAAGCGGCTGGACGGAATGGACAGGCGGTTCGACGCCATGGACCAGCGGTTCGACGCCATGGATCACCGGTTCGACGCCATGGATCACCGGTTCGACGCCATGGATCACCGGTTCGACGCCATGGATCACCGGTTCGATGTTCTGGAGGAACGCATCGACCTGACGAGCCAGCGCGTCGACATCACGAACGAACGCCTCGGCGTCGTCGAGTCGACGCTGCTGACGCTGGCGCGCCGGCAGCGCTCGATGGGCAAGATCTTGAAGGCGACGATGGAGGCGGCCGGCGCGCCCACTGCCGGCGTCACGCACCTCGACACGCGCGTCACGAAGCTGGAAGAGCGCGTCGGCCGGCTCGAGAACCGCTGACGGCCGTTACGCCGCGCCGCTCTTGCGCAGGTACTCGATGTAGTAGTCGGCCTCGCGCCGTTCCTCCAGCTCGCCGCGTTCGATCGCGTCCTCGCACAGCTTGCGCAGCTCGCCGATCCGCTTCGACGGCGGGATGCCGAACGTCTCCATGATCGCGTTGCCCAGGCCCGCCGGCAGGGGCGGGACGCGCGCGTCCAGCGCCCGGATGGCGAGGATGCGCTCCTTGAGCGCCTCGATGTTGCGGATCGCCTCCTCGCGCCGCCCCGGCCGGCGCGACGTCACGTCCGCGCAAGACAGCTCGAGCAGGTCGTCCAGGTGGTCGCCCATCTCGTGATCGAACCGGCGCACGGCGGCGTCGGTCCAGCTCGGCTCGTACGCGTTCGCGCGCAGGTGGTGAAGGATCAAAAAACGGATCTGATGCCGCTCCGGCTTGTCGAACCCGAGCCGCTTGGCGATCGGCTCCCACATCCGCGCGCCCACCTCGGCGTGGCGGTGGAACGTCACCTTCCCGTCAGGAAGCATGACGCGCGTCCGCACCTTGCCGATGTCGTGCAGCAAGGCCGACCAGCGGACAATCGGGCTCGGGACCGATTGCAGCACCACCTGCTTCGTGTGCTCCCAGACGTCCTTGTGCCGCCGCCCCCCCTCCTGCGAGAAGTCGACGGTGGCATCCAGCTCGGGCAGCACCGCCGCCAGCACGCCCGCCTCGTGCATCCACTGCAGGCCGGCGCCCAGCGCCTTGCCCATGATCACCTTCTCGATGGTGTGGCGCAGCTGTCCCGCCGGCAGCTCGATCAGATGCGACGCCGCCGCGCGCGCGGCGACGGTGACGGCGGGATCCGGCGGCGCGATCCCGCCCGCGATCTCGGCGGCCAGGTCCAGCACGCCGGCAGGCTCGGCGCCAAACGGCGCGGCCGCTTTTCCGTCGGACACTCGCGACATCGAAGGACCTCTAGACCGGCAGCCGGCTGGACCACGCCCCCGTCAGGACGTGATCTTTCTCTTGTCCTGATCGCGCTTGCGCGCGAGGTGGTCGACGAACGGCTGCACCTGCTTGACCCGTCCGGCCAGCGACTTCTCCGTGATCGGGTAGAGGGTCCCGAAGCGCAACCCCTCGTCGTACAGGAAGGTTCCGACCTCCTCGTCGTCGACGAACATCGGGATCTTCTTCTTGGCGTACACGGCCTTGAGCATCCAGCTCCAGCGGCTGTCCAGCCATTCGATGATCTCGTCGCCCAGCGTCTGCCGGAACAGCTTCAGCTCGTCATCGAAACGGGTGAAGTCCTCCGCGAACCGCTCCCGGAACGCCGGCGCGCCTTCGCCGCCCTCGGCGGCCACCTTGGCCAGCGCCAGCCGCAGCTGAACCACGTCCTCGCTGAAGCGCAGCGGCGCGTCGACGTTGCCGTCCTTCGGCGTGATCACGTGGACGACGGTCGCGGCCGCCACCTCACGCACCTCGCGCTCGAGATCGGAGTCCGCGACCGCCTCGAGCAGGACCTTCAGATCGAAGGGGAGGGAGACCAGCGCCCTCGCGATCGTGTCCAGGAACGCGCGCTCGATGTCCTTGTCCATGTGCTGTGAGGGCCGGGGGTCGCGGTTGGGCGTTGAAGCGGTCTAGCGATCAGTAGCCGGGACGGCGAGAAGGAGGCCAGGAAAGACGACCAACGCTCCCGTGTCAAGCAGTTTACACGCGTTAGGCGCGTCGAGCGTAGCGCGGCTTTTGCCGCGCGGAGCTCATCGCGGGAGGTGCGGGACCCTCCCAGGGTCCCGAGTCAGGCGATTGGCGCGGCCCGTATCGCTTCGTCCAGCGCCGCCGACGCCTGGGCGCGGAATCCCGCCAGCGGCCCCGGGGGCAGCTCCAGCGTCAAAACCGGCAATCCACGATCGACGCCGAGCCAGCTTCCGAGCGAACCCGGCGTGGGGTAGCCGAGGTCGGCGCGCGCCGGCCACCCGCAGGCCGCGGCGACCGCATCCGCCCACGCCGCCGCCGGGCCGTCGAAATTGACGCAGGCGTACGGCGCGTGCACGGCCACGACGGCCGCGATCGGCGCCCGCTCGACCAGGTCGGCGATGACGCGCGTCTCCGGCTCGGACAGCGGGGCGGCCCCGGGAAAATAACCGGCCGCGTGCTCGGTGCGGAACGACTGCGCCGCGAAGTTCCGATTGAGGTCGACGTCGCGCGCCGAGTTCTTGAGGCCGCGCGCGACGCCGTCCGGATTGACCGCCGGCAGCAGCCAGACCGGCACGGCCGGTTGCATGCGCGCAGCGACACGCGGCACCAGCTCGCAGAGCGCGTCGACGCTGGCCGGCTCGTCCCCGTGAATGCCGCCGAACACCAGCAACGCCGCGCCCGGGCCTCCGAACCGTCGTCCCCGGATCGGCCGGCCCTCGACGGATTGCCCCAGCGTTTCCAGCCCGAGGGCCTCCACGGCTTCCAGAGGCGTCTTCACTGGATCACATTTCACGCTGAGGCTAACTTCGGCGCAATGGCGATCAAGCTGCGCGACCTGAAGAACGAGGCCAGGACGCTGGCGCGGGCCAAGCAGTACGCGGGCGCGCTGGCGGCCCACGACCACATGTTGGCGCTCAATCCGCTGGACAACGACAGCCGCCGCAAGATCGCGGACCTGCTGCTGGCGCTCGGCGACCGGCCGGCGGCGGCCCAGGTCATCCGGGCGGTCGCGATGCACGACGCGCGCTCGGGCCACCTCCTGCCCGCGATCGTCGGCTGCAAGGTGCTCGAGTCGCTCGGCGAGCGATCCGACGAGATCGTATCGGTGCTGGCGACGACCTTCGCGCACGAATCGCCGGCGCTGGCCAAGTTCGCGGCCCGCCAGTCCCCCGTGGACCTGGAGGCGGAGGTCGCGCCGCTTCCCGTCGCCGCCGGGGGCGACCCGGCGGCGATCGCCCAGCGGGCGCGGGACCGGGCCCTCGATCTGTCGGCGTTCGTCCAGTATCCCGAAGGCTTTCTGCCGGTGCCGTTCTTCTCGGAGCTGCCGCCCAACCTGTTCCCGACCGCGATCCAGTCGCTGCGCCTGATCCGGGCGGGCGACGGCGACATCGTGATTCGGCAGGGGCAGAAGGGAACGGCGTTCTATTTCGTCGCGACCGGCGAGGTCCGCGTCGTGGCGCGCGCCGGGCACGACAAGGCCGTCGAGCGAGGCCGTCTCCACGAGGGCGCGCTTTTCGGCGAGATGGCCCTCTTGACCGAGCAGGCGCGTACCGCGTCGGTCCAGGTGGTCGGCGAGGCGGACCTCCTCGAGATCGATCGGACGACCATCGGGCGCCTGTGCGCCGAGGTGCCCGTCCTGAACGAGCGGCTGGATCGCTTCGCGCGCGAGCGCCTGCTCAAGAACCTGCTCGCGACGTCGCCGCTGTTCAAGCCGTTCGATCACCAGCAGCAGATGGATCTGCTGAAGCGGTTCGAGGGCCACGACCTCGAACCAAACACCGTGATCATCCGCGAGGGCGACGCCGGCCAGGGGCTGTTCGTCATCCTGCTCGGCGAGGTGGAGGTGCTGCGCCGCGACCCAGCCGGCCGCGACAAGACGGTGGCGAAGCTGGGCGCGGGCGAGGTGTTCGGCGAGATGTCGCTGCTCGGCGACAAGCCGACGACCGCCACCGTCAAGACGTTGTCGCGGACGACGATCATGTTCCTCGGGCGCGATTACTTCCGGCGCCTCGTGCAGGCGCTGCCGCCCCTGCGCCAGTACTTCGAGGAGCTGTCGAAGCACAGGCGGCGGGCCCGGGTGTGACAGCCGTGCGGAAACGGGGACCTGCTAGACTCCCCGGCGTCATGACGATGCGTCGCCTGTCTCGGTGGCTCAAGGTGCTGGTGCTGGCCCTGGTCGTGCTGTCGCCGGCGATCGCGCTGGCGGGACCGCGCTCGGGCGGCAGCTTCGGCGGCCGGCTGGGCTTCCGCTCGGGCGGCGGGATGACCGCGCCGCGCAGCTACTCGGGCGGCGGCAACAATTATTACGGGGGTGGGTCGCACTTCTTCTTCCTGCCGGGCTTTGGCGGTTACGGCTACGGCGGCGGCCTGCTCGGTACGGTGTTCCTGCTGGTCGTGGTCGGCATCGGCGCGTCGATGGTGATGCGCGCGATCCGCGCCGCGCGGGCCGGAGGCGGCGCAGGCAACATGTGGGGCTCTGCCGATGACGACGACGAGGTCGTCGCCGCGCAGGGGCGCGCCTATCTGTACAAGTTGCAGCTCGCGCTGGGACGCTCGGCGCGCAGCATCCAGGACCGTCTGTCGCAGTTCGCCGCACAGGGTGACACCACCAGCGAGGCCGGGCTGGCCGCGCTGTTGCAGCAGTCGGCCCTCGAGCTCCTGCGCCAGAAGGACGCGATTCGCTATGCCGCGGCCGAGGCGCGCGGGCCGATGAGCCTGACCAACGCCGAGACGGCCATGAACGGTGTCTCGCTCGCCGAGCGCTCGCGTTTCCAGCTCGAGCGGGTGCGGGTGGCGGACGGCCGGACATCGCGCTCCGACGCGCCGGCCGAGGAGGGGAAGGAGGCGCTGGAGCTGGTGGTCGTCACCGTCGTCGCCGCCACGCGCACGCCCCTCGAACGCTTCCGGCCGATCGCCTCGGCCGACGAGCTCGCGGCGCTGCTGGCGGAGCTGGGCGGCGTCTCCCCGAACGGGCTGCTCGGTCTGGAGGTGATCTGGACGCCGGCCGACGAGAATGATTCCATGACCGAAACCGACGTCATGACCACCTATCCCGAGCTGCGAAGCCTGTGACCGGGAGCCGCCGATGCCCCCCATGCCGCCCGTCCCGCCGCAGGTCCTGATGCAGCCGGCCCCGCTCTGGCGCCTGGTGCTGGACGCGGCGCTGTTCGGACTGTCGGGAATCGTCCTCCTGATCATCGGGTACTACTTGTGGGAGTTGATCACCCCCTACAATCTGCGGCGGGAGATCCATGAAAACCGCAACACGGCCGTGGCCATCGTGGTCGCGGCGTTCATCATCGGCATGGCCATCGTCATCGCCGCCTCCCTGATCCTGATCAAGTAGCCGGCCGGCGCGCGCTCCTCAGAGGGAGCATTGACCCTCATGGCCGCGACGGATAAAGTCGTAAGACCGCCGGATCTCTGCCGTGTTCAAGCTGACGATCGAGGACGATGAAGGTAAGACGACGGTCGTTCCGCTCGCCCGGGACGAGATCACGATCGGCCGTCTCGAAGGCAACACGATCCGCCTGACGGAGCGCAACGTCTCACGGCGGCACGCGCGGCTCGTTCGACAGAACGGCGCGCTCTACATTGAGGATCTCGCCAGCTTCACCGGCGTGCGCGTCAACGGCGCCAAGATCGCGACGCCGACGCCGCTGCGAGAAGGCGACGAAGTTCAGATCGGCGACTACCGCCTCGCGCTGCGCGGCGAGCGCGCCGCCGCGGGGGCCGGCGATCGCGCCGCGATCGCCGATCGTGCGACGATGCCGGCCATCCCGGCCGTCGTCGCGCCGACCGCGACGGTGGGCGGCTCGGTCTCGATTCCGGGGCGCGCATCGGTGGCGGCGATGTCGGCCGTGCCCGCTGACATCCCTGCCGTCGACACGGCGCCGCTGTCCAGTGGAGGCGGCGCGGCCCCGTCGTCGGACCCGACGCCCGCTCCCGTGCCGGTGCTGACGCCGCCCGGTGTGCCGCCGGTCGCGGCGGCGGTCGCCGCCCCGGCCGCTGCCCCGGCCTCGAGCCGACGCAGCCCCGCGCCGCAGCCGCTGGCGGGCCCGCAGCCTCTGGCCGCGCCGGCCCCCCTGGGTGGCCACACGCCCGCCTACCGCGCCTCGCCGGTGACGGCCAAGCCGGCGCAGCCGCCCGCGGCCGCCCCCGCGGCGAGGGCCGCCGTCCAGGCACCCGTGGTCGCGCCCGTGCCGGAGGTCTCCGACGCGCAGCCGACGATTCCGATCCGGGCCCTCGGCGATTCGGTTCCCGATCACACCGCCGGCACCGCGCCCGCCCGGATGTTCGTGCTGACGACGGACCTGGCCGGGATGGAATTCTCGCTCGACCGCGCTTCGCTGGTGATCGGCCGGACCGACGAGAACGACATCGTGCTCGGCCACCGATCGATCTCCCGGCATCACGCCAAGATCGTTCGCGACGGCGACCACTACACCATCGTCGATCTCCAGAGCGCGAACGGCGTTCGCGTCAACGGAGAGGACTACGAGCGCATCGAGCTGAACCCCGGGGACATCATCGAGCTCGGTCACGTCAAGCTGCGCTTCGTCGGTCCGCTGGAGACGTTCGTGTTCAAGCCGGCCGCGCTGGGACTGTCGCTGCAAAGCAAGGCGATCGTCGGGGGTGCCGCGGCGGTGGCCATGCTGGCGGTGGCGGTGTTTGCCCTGCGCAAGCACAACGGTGTCGAGGCGCCCCCGCCGCCGGTTGTTGCGGTTGCGCCGCCCGCCGAGCCCGCGCCGCCTCCCGCGCCCGCGGTGGCGCCGCCGGCCGCGCTTGCGCCGCCCCCCGCGGCCACGCCCGGGACGATCTTCGCGGAGGCGAAGCAGGCGGCCGGCGCCGAGGACTGGGAAAAATCGCGCGCGGCGCTGGATCGACTGGGCGCGACGGTCGAAGACCCGACCCTGCGGCGGGACGCGGCCGCGCTCCGGCGCCGTGTCGACACCGAACGCCAGGGCGCCGTCCTGTTCGCGCAGTTCGACGACGCGTCATCGGCCAAGAACTACGCGGAGGCGATGTCGCGCTACGATCAGATTCCTGGCGACAGCATTTACAAGCGGCGCGCCAAGCCGCGCTACGACGAGGCGCGGACGCTGCTCGTGGCCGAGCACATGGCGGCGGCCGACAAGGCGCGCACCGCAGGCCGCTGCGCGGAGGTGAAGGTCGAGGTCGGGGAGGTCATTCGCCTGGAGCCGCGCAACATGATGGCGCGCGATCTGGTCCGGCTCTGCCGCCCCCGCGCGGAGCCGCGCGTGGTGGCCGCCGCCCCCGCCAGTGTGCCGGTGGCGGCTCGGCCCGCCAAGCCGCGTCCGAGCCCGACCCTCACGGCGACCGACACGCCACCGCCGCCGCGCGCGGAGCGCCCCGAGCCGGTCAAGCACGCGGAGCCGGCGGCGAGCGACGGCGACGCACCCGATCCAGACGCGCTGATGAAGCAGGCGCGTGAAGCCTGGCTGAAGCAACAGTGCGGCGCGGCGGTGGACCTGTCGCGCAAGGCGCTGCACGCCAAGCCCGGCATGACCGACGCGTACCAGATCATCGCGGTCTGTTCGTGCACGCTCAAGGATCAGGATGCGGCGGCGCGCGCGTACGCGAAGCTGGACGACAAGAATCGCACGCTGGTGCGCGCGCTCTGTCAGAAGAACGGCGTGGTCGTCGGCGTCGGCGACTAGCTACGGCGCCTTCGTGCCCACGATGGCGATCACCGGGTTGGTCGGGTCCGGCATCGCGTCCCGGTATGTCAGTGTGCCGTCCTTGACGCAGTAACCGTTCGCGTACGCGGCCCCGCCGGTCGGCGTCTGCGTCACCTGGTTATTTGTGCCGACGGTATAGGTGCCTTGCTCCGTGAGCTGCATGGCCACCTCGGTGATCGTGCAGAGGCAGGTGTTGCTCCCCGTGCACGACGAGGACTGGATGTTCGGATCGCCCGTGGCCTGTTGCATGAATTGAGCGCTGAGAGTTGCGCAGGTCTGTCCCGGGAAGCAGGAGATCGGAAGGTTCATGCCGAGCGAGACGGTCATCGTGAAGTCGATGCTGTAACTGAGGTCGGTGTTGAACACGAGCGATCCCGTCGCCGGCACGTGGGTCTCACCGACCGTGGCTCCCGGACACACGCCCATCAACGCCTGGGTCAGCTCCATCATCAAGATGCTCCTGCTCAGGCAGACATCGCCGGCGATGTTCCAGGTGCCCGTGATGTCACCGCCACAGGGGTCGTTGGTGCAAGCCATGGGGCCGATGGGGATCTCCTTGCCGCTGCTACCGCAGGCGACCGGGAGGAGCGCCAAGACCGGCGCCAAAAAAGCGAGGGTATGTTTTTTCATGCCTGAACGGTCGCGCAAGTCGACCCCGGTCGCAACAAACAGATTCGCGCACGCGCGCGCGGCGTGAGGTTGATCAACGCGCGGGTTGCGCTGCTGACGCGTGCGCGCTGAACGCGCCGCTACTTCGCTGCCCGCTTCTCGAGCTCGGCGTACGTCTTTTCCGGCGGCCCTTGCGTTTCGACCGGAAGCCCGCACTCCGCCCAGCCCGCGACGGCGACGCGCCCGAAGTTGTCGCGCTCGCCGTGGAACCCGCCGCGCACTTCGACCAGGTTGGAGTAGCCGGCGGCCTCGAGCAACGCCGCCGCCTGCCGCGAGCGCGGGCCCGCCTTGCAGCCGACCACGATCTTCGCATCCTTGGCGAAGTTCCCGTCGATGACCGACTGAAACGCCGCGTTGGGGGCCATGCGGCCGCCCGCCATGTGCAGCAGGGGAACGTTGACGGCGCCCGCCGGGTGGCCGCCTTCGAATTCCGGGATCGACCGGACATCCAGGTAGATCCATCCCTCCTTCATCAGCGCGTCCGCCTCGGCCGGGGTCACCTGTTTGACCATGGCGCAGGTGATACCACATTATGGTGGTCCGTCATGGCCAAGACCCCCCACCTGCGCGTCGTTGCGGCCGTGATCGCGCGCGGCGACCGATACCTGATCACGCAACGCCGCCCGCAGGCGGTGCTGCCCGGGTTGTGGGAGTTTCCGGGCGGCAAGGTCGAGGAGGCCGAAGGCGAAACCGACGCCGAGGCGCTCAAGCGTGAGGTGAGCCACCGGGTCGGCGTCGAGATCGACGTCGGTGCGTGCATCGGCAGGCGTACGCACGATTACGACGGCTACTCGGTCGACCTCGCCCTCTACCAGGCGAAGATCGTCGGAGAGGTCGAGCCGAAGGCCGTGCGCGTCGCCGACTGTCGCTGGGTCACCTCGGGTGAATTCGAGAAGTACCGTTTTCCGGCCGCGGATCAGGCCACCATGGACCTGCTGCTCGGCATCAAGCGCGGGTGAGCGGCCGTCGTCGCCATAAGCAGGAGCTGACGGGGCCGCTGCCGTTGCGCGCGGTGAAACGCGCGGCGCCTTCCGACAGCGGCGCGACGCCGCCGCTCAGGTCCTTGCACCAGGCCGCCGCGCGCTGGATTGGCGCCCTCATCCGGATGACTTCGCCGCATCCCGCGATGACGGCGGTCCTGGATGTCGTCGAGCGGCTACAGGAACGGCCGTACCGGACGAACTTCGTCCTGCTGGGCGAGCCGGGGACGGGCAAGGCCGGGCTGGCGCGCGCGCTGCACCAGCTGATCTGCGCGGATGGACCGCTGGTCCGCTTCGATGTCGTCGGCTTCTCCGACGACGATGCGCTGGCGGCCCTGAAGGGCGACGGCAAGCACGGTGGCGCGGCGCAGGCAGCGGCGGGCGGGACGTTGCTGATCGGCGAGACCGCGGGGCTGGGGCCGCAGACGCAAGCGGCGCTCATCCGGCTGCTCAAGACGGGGCGGGTCGACCTCGGCCCGAACGTGAAGTCGGAGACGCCGGCTGGCGAGCGCAAGCGCGTCTGCGCGATCGCGATGTCCGACCACGACCTGTGGGCGGAGGTGCGTGCCGGGCGCTTCCGTCACGACCTTTACTGGCGGCTGGCGCGCATCGTGCTGAAGCTGCCGCCCCTGCGCGAGCGCAAGCAGGACATCGGGCCGGCGGTCATCTGGATGGGCAACCGCATCCTGCGCGACGCCGGATCGCCCTTCGAGCTGGTCGGCACCGACGACCTGCCGCGGCTGACGGCCGCTGAGCGGGCGAACGCCATCGAGCTGAAACGCGACGCGATCTCGGCGCTGGCCGAGCAGGAGTGGCCGGGCAACCTGCGGGAGCTGGAAACGGTGCTCGAGCGAGCGCTGCTGCTTTACCGTGAAGGTGGCGCGCCGGGGTTCCCCGGAGGCGGGTTCATCGACGGTCGGGCCGTCCGCGCGGCGCGTTGACACGGCGGCCGCGCGACAACGCCCGCCTGGCGCCGTCCTTTCCCACGTGCGCGACGTGCAAAAGGCGACTCGTCTCTGGTACGCTGGGGGACCGAAGCGATGACCTGTACACGCTGTTCCGCGACGATCAGCCCGGGAGCCAAGTTCTGCCCCGCTTGCGGGGCGGCCCAACCGCCGGAGCCCGTCGGGGGCGGGATGCACGGCTTCGTCCCCGTGCCTCAGAGCCTGCCGACCGCCCAGCCGCCGGTCGCCGCGCCCGCGGCGCCGCGTTCGACCAACGGCCTGGCGATCGCGTCGATGGTGCTGGGGATCGTCTGGATCTGGTGGGTCGGGTCGATCCTGGCGCTGGTGTTCGGGTACGTGAGCAAGTCGCAGATCAACGCGTCGGGCGGCGCACAGGGCGGCAAGGGGATGGCGATCGCCGGCATCGTGCTCGGCTGGGTCGGCATCGGCACGCTCTGCATCGGCATCATCGGCGCCGCGCTCGGCAAGTAGCGCTCCCGGATTCAGGGCCGCGCGGCCCGAACGGCGTGGGCGACGAGCCACGCGTCGACGGCGCGGCGCTCGCGCTCCGCCTTCGGGATCTTGGCGTACTCGGCGCGCGCCGCCTCGCCGGTGGCGCGGCCCGCGACGCGATCTCCGCTCTCCCAGAGTGCGCGCGCCAACGCGAACCGCGTCTCCGCACGGACGTCGAGCTTGGGATCGGACCGCTCGCGGATGGCGAGCGCGCGCCGGAGATCGGGGACGGCTTCCTTCGCGCGCCCAAGGCCGATCAGCGCGACGCCGGTCGCCGTCAGAGGGTAAGCGAGCCAGAGCCCTTCTCGGCCGACGGCGGCCTCCACGCCGGGTAGAGCGGCCCGACACGACTCGAGCGCGTCAGCGTAGCGCCCGAGGCCGTTCAGGTACTCGCAGCGGTTGCCGAGACCGTAGAAAGACAGCGTGGCTCCTGGGCCATACGCGCGATCGAAGATCGCGCGCGCGCGATCGGTCTCCTCGATCGCGGCGGCGAAATGACCCTGCCGTGCGTGCACCTCTGCAAGCGTGTTCAGCGACAGCGCAATGTCCGGGTGATCGCTCGCCAAGATCTTTTCTTTGAGTTTGACCGCTTCGCGAAGGTCCGCCTCGGCACCCTCCAGATCTCCGGCCTCGTATCGGGAAAACCCGCGGTTGTTGGCCAGCCAGGCCCAGAGCCGCTCGTGGCCGGGGCCCATGCGTTTCAAGATCGCGTCAGCGAGATGCGCCCATTGTTCTCCTACATCGGGGCGGCCGAGGAAGGCCCCCGCGACGGAGACCAGCTGCACCGCGGCCTCCGCCGCGACCTCGTCATGGCGGGACGCCTCGGCCGTCCACAACGCCTGCTCGTATCGCTCGTTTGCTTCTCTCGGCTGCTCCAGCGACGCGTGCAGCCACCCGAGGAGCGCCAGGATCTCGGCGACGAGCGGCTCGTAGGCGAGCGCGCGCGCTTCGGTCAGGAGCGGATCGGCCAGGGCGATGGCCTGCTTGAATCTGCCCGCCGCCTCGCCCAGCGCGCGTGCGTCGGCGACGCGGCGCCGAAGGTCGTCCACCTTCGTACGGATCTTCGGATCCTTGGGCAGCGGGACCACGGAGCGGCGGAGGACGGACACATCGGCGCAGCGGGCGATGTTGGGCAGCGCATTCGCGGCGTCTATCGCCTGGCCGATGACGGCCCTGTCGGCGGTCGCCAAGACGTCGGTCAGGGCGCGCAGGCGCTCGCGGCTGTCGTCGAGGCAACCCGTCCGTAGATCCAGCACCTCGGCGGGCTGCTGCCCGCGCACATGCGTCGCCTCGCAGCTGTCGCGGTACATCGCCGCCCAGCGCTGCGCGTAGCCGTCGAGGATCGCCGCCGTCCGCTCCCAGGTTTCGCCCGCGCGCGCGATGCCGGTGGCGATAAATGCGGCGCGCGTCGCCTCCCGTCGATGCGAGGGGGCGGCCCCGCCCGGCGGCTCCCAGACGCCCGCCAGCTTGTCGCTCGCGCCCTGGCAGAGCGCCGCCCCTGCTCGTCCCAGCGTCCGCTGCGCGAGCGCGCCGCCGACGAGCAGCAACGTCGCCACGCCCGCGGCGGCCAGGGTGCGGCGGCGCCGCCGCGCCGGATCGCGGGAGAGCTCGGCGAGCAACGCCTGCATCGACGGGAAACGCTGGTCGCGGTCGACGCTGAGGCCGCGAAGCAACAGCTTGCGCAACCAGGCGGGCGCGCGAACTCCCTGGGGTGGATCGCGCAGCCGCCCACGCGTGACGTTTTCGGAGAGCGTGGCCAACGACTCGCCTGCGAACGGTCGCTCTCCGTAAAGCGCCTCGTACAGGGCCACGCAGAAGCTGAATTGGTCGCTGCGCGCGTCTGCCGACTGGCCGAGGTACTGCTCGGGGGCCATGTACGCCGGAGTGCCGACCAGCGTCCCGGTTCGCGTCAGCGCGAACGCCGCCGTGCCTGCGAAGTCCCCGCGCTCCAGTGCGGCCGCTGCCGGCGCGCGGTCGTCGCCGGCCTCGCTCGCCAGGCCGAAATCCATGACGCGCACCTTGTCATCGGCGGCGACCATGACGTTCTGGGGCTTGAAGTCGCGGTGGACGATCTGCGCCGCGTGCGCGGCCGCCAGCCCGCGCCCCGCGCCGAGGAACACGTCCCGGATCTCCGGCCACGTGCGCGGCTTGCCACCCAGCCACGCGGCCAGCGTTTCCCCCCCGACGAACTCCATCGCCACGAAGACCCGACCCCCGAACGTGCCCGCGTCGTGCACGACGACGACGTTCGGGTCGGAGAGGCGCGCGATGGCCTTCGCCTCTCTGAGCAGCCTGCCCTGGCGGTGCGACAGTGATTCGGTGAGGACGCCCGCTTGGTGCAAGAGCTTGAGCGCGACCTTGCGATCCAGCTCGGGATCGTAGGCGGCATAGACGTCGCCCATCCCGCCGCGTCCGACGAGATCGAGGACGACGTACCGCCCGACGCTCGCCCCGCGCGTCAGCGGCGCGGTCGAGGATGGCGGCGCTTGGTCACGGGAGCCCATGGGCTGTCAGGGGTGGGGATGCGCGGCGTGAACCGCGTGGGCGGCGAGCCAGGCGTCGACGGCGCGGCGCTCGCGCTCGGCCTTCGGGATCTTGGCGTACTCGGCGCGCGCGGCTTCGCCAGCCGCGTGGCCGGCGGCGCGGTCGCCGCTGTCCCATAGCGCGCGGGCCAGCGCGAACCGCGTCTCGGCGCGAACGTCGCGCATCGGATCGGACCGCTCGCGGATATCGAGCGCGCGCCGGAGCTCGGGGACGGCCTCATTCGGGCGCCCGAGGCCGATGTGCGCGATGCCCGCCGCCGTCAAGGCGTAAGCGGACCAAGGATGATTCTCTCCGACCGTCGCCGCGTAGATATGAGATGCCAACTGGCAGGACTGGAGGGCCTCGGCGTAGCGACGGAGGCCGTTCAAGTACTCACAGCGGTTGCTGAGCGTCTCCGCCGACATTGGGCTTCCGGGGCCGTAGGAGTGGTCGAAGATCTCGCGGGCGCGATCAATCGGAGTGAGCGCCGCGGCGAACTCGCCTCGCCGCGCGTAGATCTCTGCAAGCGAGAGCAGCGAGTGTGCGACATCCGGGTGATCCCTCCCCCCGATCCTCTCCTTGAGCCGGATTGCTTCACGAATGTCCGGCTCCGCGGCCTCCAGATCGCCAGCAAGGATTCGAGAGGCCCCGCGGTTGCTGGCGAGCCAGGCCCGCAAGCGATCGTGTCCGGGGCCCATGCGCTTCAGGATCGCGTCGGCGAGGTGCGCCCAGCGTTCCGTGGCGTCGTAGTGTTCCAGCAGGCCGCCGTCGACGTAGACCAGCTGCACGGCTGCCTCTGCCGCCGCCTCGTCGTCCCGTGTGGCCTCGGCGATCCATAGCGCCTCTTGATAGTGCGCGCTTGAAATTGTCGCGTCCCCGAGGGCGGCGTGCAGCCACCCGAGGAGGGCCAGGACCTCCGCGATGACCGGTTCGTATCCGAGCGCGCGCGCCTCGTTCAACAGGGGCTCGGCGAGCGCGATCGCCTGCTTGAATCGGCCCGCTACATCGCCCTGGGCGCGCGCATCGGTGGCGCGCCGGCGAAGGTCGTCCACCTTCGCGCGGATGTTCGGATCCTTGGGCGGCGGGACCACGGAGCGACGGAGGATGGTCACCTCGGCGCAGCGGGCGAGGTCGGGCAGGGCGTTCGCGGCGTCTATTGCCTGGCCGACGACCGAAGTGTCCGCGGCCACCAGCACGTCGGTCAGCGCGCGCACACGCTCCCGGCGGTCGTCGAGGCAACTGGCCCGCAGATCCAGCACCTCGGCCGACTGCTCCCCGCGCACGTGGGTCGCCTCGCAGCTGTCTCGGTACATCTCTACCCAGCGCTGCGCGTAGCCGTCCAGGATCGCCGCTGTACGTTCCCAGGTCTCACCCGCGCGAGCGACGCCGGTGGCGAGAAACGCGGCGCGCGCCGCGTCCCGCCGTCGCGAAGGGCCGGTACCGGTACCACCGGGCAGCTCCCAGACGCCCGCGAGCTTGCCGAGCGCGCTCTGGCAGAGCGCCGCGCCTGTCCGGCCGAGCGTCCGCTGCGCGAGCGCGCCGCCGACGAGCAGCAGCGTCGCGCCGCCCGCGGCGACCAGCGCCCGGCGGCGTCGTCGCGCCGGATCGCGAGAGAGCTCGGCGAGCAGCGCCTGCATTGACGGGAAGCGCTGGTTGCGGTCGACGTTCAGGCCGCGAAGCAGCAGCTTGCGCAGCCAAGCGGGCACGCGGACGCCCTGGGGCGGATCGCGCAGCCGGCCGCGCACGACGTTTTCGGACAGCGACGTCAGCGACTCGCCCGCGAACGGTCGCTCGCCATACAGCGCCTCGTAGAGGGCGACGCAGAAGCTGAACTGATCGCTGCGCGCGTCAGCGCGCTGGCCGAGGTACTGCTCGGGGGCCATGTAAGCCGGTGTTCCGACGAGCGTCCCGGTCCGCGTCAGCGCGAACGTCGCCGTGCTGGCGAAGTCGGCGTGGTCGGGCGCGGCCCCGGCTGACTCGCTGTGGTCGCCGGCATCGCTCGCCAGGCCGAAGTCCATGACCCGCACCTTGCCGTCGGCGGCGACCATGACGTTCGGGGGCTTGAAGTCGCGGTGGACGATCTGCGCCGCGTGCGCGGCGGCCAGGCCGCGGCCGGCGGCGACGAATACGTCCCGGATCTCCGGCCACGTGCGCGCCTTGCCGCCCACCCACGCTGCCAGCGTTTTTCCTTCGACGAACTCCATCGCCACGAAGACGCGATCGCCGAACGTGCCCGCGTCGTGCACCACGACGATGTTCGGGTCGGAGAGGCGCGCGATCGCCTTCGCTTCCTTGAGCAGCCGGGTCTGGCTCTGCGAGCGCGACTCGCTGCTGGTGCCCGCTTCGTGCAGGAGCTTCAGCGCGACCTTGCGATCCAGCTCCGGATCGTACGCCGCGTAGACCTCGCCCATCCCGCCCCGGCCGACGAGATCGAGGATGACGTAGCGGCCGATGCTCGCCCCGCGCGCGAGCGCCGTGACTCGAGATGGCGCCAAGGGTCCGGCGCGCGGTGCGCCGAGATCACCGATCGCCAGACGCGATCCGTCCGCCAGCGCGGCCCCGACCGCGACCACCAGCTCGCCGCACGCGACGCACGCGGCGACGTGCCCTTCGATCTCCGGGATCCGGGCGGACGCGAGTCGTCCTTCGATGAAGGCGAGGATCGTCGCTTCGTCGGGGCAGCTCAACGCGGCGGTCCCTCACGCACGGCGCAGCGCGTCCGAAAACGCGGATGACGTGCGAGGCGCTCGCGACGTGGCTGGCAGAGCGGACGGATGGCGGAGCCGCTCCCAACCCCAGTGCAGGAGCAGAACCATGGACACGATCAAGACGAACAGCGGACTCAAGGTCAAGGCGGGCGTGAAGGCCGGAGGGCTCGGCACGTCGAATCACAGCCGCGGAGCGTTGAAGGTGCGCGCGGGCGTGAAAGCGGGCGGGCTCGGCACGTCGAACCATAGCCGCGGAGCGTTGAAGGTGCGCGCGGGCGTGAAGGCCGGTGGACTCGGCACGGCGAACCACAGCCGCGCCGCGCTGTCGATCCGGGCGTAGCTCGTTCGAACGCCGGACCGGTCGTGTTACGGTCCGGCTCGTGGAGCTGGTCGCGGCGTTTCGGGCGGAGAGCAGCTCGCCTTCGGTGGACGAGGGCGCCGCGTCCGACGCGGCGCTGGAGGCGAGGCTGGCAGGGCTCGTGGCACGCGGACGCGCGGCGTATCCCGAGCTGGCAGTCGACGGCGTCGCGTTCGTTCGTTTCCTCGCGCGCGCGGTGGCGCGCGCGGAGTCGGAGGCGCCCGCCTCTCTCGACGCGATCGAGATAGAAGATCTGTATCTGGCGTGTGCGTGCGCGGCGGGCGTCAGCGGCGCGGCGGCGCGGTTCGAAGAGCGGTGCGGCGCGCGGCTCGGCGTGGTGCTGGCGGCGGTCGCGAAATCGCCGGACCTTCGCGCCGAGGTCGGCCAGCGGGTGCGCGACGCACTGCTGGTCGGCACCGCGGCGGAGGCGCCCAAGATTGCTAACTACGGCGGGGCGGGCGCCCTCGATCGGTGGGTGGCGGTGGTCGCGCAGCGGCAGGTGGCCTCGTTGCTGCGGCACGAGGCGAGCGAGCAGCGCGCGCGGGAAGGGGCGGCGGTCGAGGCGGCCGTGACGGCCGGCGCCGCGCCGGAGGTCGCGTACGCCAAGCAGCGCTACCGCGGCGACTTCGAGCAGGCGATGACGGACGCGCTGGCCGCGCTCCCGGAGCGCGAGCGCCTGCTGTTGCGGCTGCACCTCGTGGGCGGGCTCAGCGTCGAGAACATCGGCAAGATGTACGGTGTCAGCCAGGCGACGGCGTCGCGCTGGCTGAAGAGCGCGCGCGACACGGTGTCCGACGAAGTGACGCGCCTGCTGCGCGAGCGCATGCACGCCTCCCCGGACGAGCTCGCCTCGCTGGCGGGCCTGGTCGCCAGCCAGATCGAGGTCAGCATTTCACGCCTTCTCGGACCCGGGGATCGCTGAGGCCAGCGCCGCCGGACGGTTTGGGCCCGTTCCGCGGGCCCCATATGTTAATAGTCGCGGGCTGGGCTTTACGCCCCGCACCCTATGGCCATCAAACCCTTTCGTCGCGTGCTCGCCGCCAACCGGGGCGAGATTGCCGTCCGGATCTTCCGCGCCAGCACCGAGCTCGGGTTCCGCACGGTCGCGATCTTCTCGGAGGAGGACCGGGTCCACCTGCACCGCTACAAGGCCGACGAGGCCTACCTGGTCGGCAAGGGCCTCGAACCGGTGGCCGCCTACCTGGCCGAGGATGAGATCGTCGAGCTGGCGAAGCGCCACGAGGTCGACGCGATTCACCCGGGCTACGGCCTGCTGTCCGAGCGGGCGTCGTTTGCCCGCAAGGTGCGCGACGCTGGGCTGACGTTCGTCGGGCCGACGCCGGAGGTGATCGAGGCGCTGGGCGACAAGGTCGCGGCCCGGAAGATCGCCGAGGCGGCGGGCGTCCCGATCGTCCCGGGGACGCCCGGCGGCGTGAAGACGCTCGCGGAGGCGCGCGCGTTCGGGGATCGCGTCGGCTATCCCGTCATCATCAAGGCGTCGGGGGGCGGCGGCGGGCGCGGAATGCGCGTCGTGCGCGCCGCGGAAGAGCTGGA
>Ga0066903_100001049_pt1 | contig 19351 bp, 16 predicted proteins | sample PanSoiMetaGPlot1_FD_67491 | JGI IMG/M metagenome (GOLD analysis project Ga0066903, IMG submission 67491) | Tropical forest soil microbial communities from Panama analyzed to predict greenhouse gas emissions - Panama Soil - Plot 1 (version 2) | ecosystem: Environmental > Terrestrial > Soil >... | reverse complement strand
CTCGCGGACGGAAGCGAGCTGACCGCCGGCGTGGTGCTCTCGAACGCCGATCCAAAGCGCACCTTCGAGCATCTGGTCGCCGAGGAGGACGTCCCCGACGCCTACCTCTCTGCGATCCGGGCGTTCCGCTGCAACGGCACGAGCATCAAGATCAACCTGGCCGTGTCCGAGCTGCCCATGGCGACGGGCGTCGACGCGGACCTGCCGTACCACTCCGGCGTGATGGAGATCAGCTCTCCGCTCTCCGACATGGACCGCGCGCAGGGTCTGGCGCTGCGCGGCATTCCGGCCGAGAACGCGCACATCGAGCTCTGCATCCCAACCGTGCACGACCCGTCCCTCGCGCCGGAGGGCAAGCACATCGTCACGATCGACGTCAACTCGCAGCCCTACAACCTCGCGCCCGACCAGGGCACATGGGACGAGATCCGCGAGGGGGTGGCCGACCGCGCCGTCGCGCAGCTCGCGACGTACTTCCCCAACCTGCCCGGCTCGATCCTGCATCGCCAGGTGCTCTCACCGCTGGACATGGAGCGTCTGCTCGGCATCTCGGGAGGGCATCCGCTGCACGGCGACATGGGGAGCGACCAGCTGTTCGCGCTGCGCCCGGTGCCCGGCTACGGCGGCTACCGCACGCCGGTCGAAGGGCTCTACCTCTGCGGCGCCGGCACCCATCCCGGTGGCGGCGTCACCGGAGCAAACGGTCGCAACTGCGCTCGCGAGGTGCTTCGCGACGTCCGCCGCGCCCGGCGATCAGCCGCGGTGCGCCGCGCCGCACGTCAGGCGTCGAGCCGGTTCAGCCGCGCCAGGTAGTACGCCGCCGCGGCCATCACCCCCGTTGCGACCAGCAGCAGCGCGCTCAGGGCGGCGCCCTGGCCGAGGTCGCCCGACTCGGTGATCAGCTCTGCATTCAGCTGCCCGAGCATGTAGGAGCCGGTCCCGCCGACGAGGGTCGGCGTCGCGAACTCGGTGAAGAGCGGGAGGTAGACCAGGATGATGGCGACGAAGATGCCCGGCGCCGAGAGCGGGACCAGGATCCGCATCGTGCGGCGGAACCAGCCGGCTCCCAGATCGGTCGCCGCCTCGATCAGCGACGGGTCGATCGCCTTCATGGCGGCGTAGATCGGTATCACCGTGTACGTGATGTAGCTGGTCGAGAGCACCACGACGACCGCGAACTTGTCGAACAGGAGCCAGCTCAGCGGATGGTGCGAGCTGACCAGCCCGACGGCCTCCAGGCCGCGGTTGATGATCCCCTCGCGCCCGAGCACGACGCGGTACGCGTAGATGCGAACGATCGGGTTGAGCTCGTCGGCCAGCACCAGCAGCAGGATCACCGGGAGCTCCCAGCCGCGGGCGCGGAACGCCAGGACGTACGCAAGCGGGAAGCCGACCAGGAGCTGCACGAGCATCGTCAGGGTCGCGATCTCGGTGGTCGTCACCGCGATCTGGCGGTAGCTCCCGGTGTGGAAGATCGTGCCGTAGTTGGACAACGTCCAGCCGCCGACGTTGAACAGCGAGTTGTGCTGGAACCCGATCAGGAACAGCGTCAGCAGGGGCGCGACGAAGAAGATGCCGAGCAGCACGAGCGGCGCCGACAGAAGCCACCACGGCGTCATTCCGCGCATGAGGCGCCGGCGTGTTGCGGGGCGTGGTGAGGCGACGGTCGTCATGGGAGTGCGTCGATCACCGTGCTCGCCCCTCGTCGCTCGTCGGCCGTGTCGTCGCGAAGCAGGAGCCGCCAGGCCACGATCACCATCAGCACCTGCACGGCCGAGATCAGCGTCGAGCTCGCGTTGATGATGGGCAGGTTGGGCGCACGCTTCAGCTCCGAGTAGACCCACACCGGGAACGTCTGGTCATAGCCGCCGACGAAGAAGTCGATCTCGAAGTTGTTGAACGACCACGAGAACGCGAAGATGGCCGCCGCGCCCAGCGCCGGGGTCAGCTGCGGCAGGATCACCCGGCGCAGCACCTGGAGCCGCGAGGCGCCGAGGTCGACGGCCGCTTCCTCCTGGACGCCCTCGAACCGCGCCAGGCGCGACGCGACGACGGCCGTCACCAGCGGGAACGTGCAGATGATCTGCACCGCCGTCACCGACCACAGCGACAGCGGGAACATGCCCGGCAGCACCTGGTAGTGGAAGAAGAAGATCGCCGCGCCGATGCCGATCATCAGCCACGGCACCACCAGCGGGGCTCCCGCCAGGCCGGCAACGGCGCCGCGCCCGCGGAAGCGGAAGCGGGTGATCGCGAACGCGGTCATCGTCCCCAGCACCATGCTGAACGCCGTCACGATCACGGCGACGACCAGCGAGTTCTGGACAGCAGAGCGCAGGTCCGAGTTCGACCACGCATCGTGGTACCACTGCGTCGTGAAGCCCTGCCAGTAGAGGGCGATGATGGTGCTCTTGTCGAACGAGAGCACGGCCAGCATGATGATGGGGCCGAACAGCACCAGCATCACGAAGACGACGAGCGCGACGCTGAGAATGCCCGGGATGCTCCGGCGCACGCGCACGCGGAACGGCATCGTTGCCCGGCGCGGCGACGCCCGCGCCGCTCGGGCGCGATCCGTGACGACCGCCGGCTCGGTCCTGCTCATCCGGCCATGCTCAGCCGCTCTTCACGTCCTGCCACACCTGCACCCACGCGGTGTAGTTCTGGGGCTCGGATGCGGGAATCGGATTTACAAGCACCTGGTTGTTCCCCGAGCGGTCGAGCACCGACTTCGGCAGTGCCGCGCGGGCCTTGACGTTGGCGATCCGGTAGAACCAGGTCTTGGCCTCGTACGTCTCGGCCGCCACGCTGGCATACCAGTTCAGCATCGCGTAGGCGGCGCTCAGGTTGTGGGCGTGGGCGCTGATCCCGTACCCGCACGTCCACTCCAGCGACCCCTCCTTCGGAAGCACGAAACCGTTCGGCACGCCTGACTTCTGGACGGTGTAGGCGTCGTCGCGGTAGCCGGTCGAGATCCAGATCTCGCCCGTCTTGTACAGCTGCTCCTCGTCGGTGTCGCTCTGCCACCACGTGCGGAACTGGCTGCGGTGCGCGATCAGGAAGTTCTTCACCTGCTCCAGCTGCGCGTCGGTCATGTGCAGCGGGTCCTTGATGCCGATCGCAAGCGCGCCGGCATCGATCGCCGTCACGGGGTTGTCCTCGATCGACGCCCACCCGGAGTACTTCGGGTTGAACAGGTCCTTCCACGACGTTGGGGCCGGATGCACGTGCCGCGGGTCGTACTGGATGCCGCCGTCTCCGGCGTCGACCGGTATCACGTACACCTTGCCGCCCGACTCGACGCCCGGCAGCTTCTTCAGCGCCGGGTCGATGTACTTCCAGTTCGGGATCTTCGAGATGTCCAGCGGCTGGAAGACGCCGAGCCGCACCTCTTCCGCGGCGTTCTCGTCGACGCACGTGTTGATGATGTCGGGCGACACCGCGCCGGTGCGGAGCTTCGTCAGCGCCTGCGTGCTCGAGTCGAAGGCCTGCGTCTCCAGCTGCACCTTCGGATACTCCTTCTTGAAGCTCTTGACGTATCCCGGCGTGAACCCGTCCTCGTAGGCGTAGTCCTTGAGCACGCCCGAGACCTTGGACGGCGCCGTTTGGATCTGCCCGGTGTTCGAGGACGACGACGACGATCCGCCGCAACCGGCCGCGGCAAGCAGGCTGGAACAGACCAGCACGATCCGCAGACTTGGTGTTCTCACTGACGTCTCCTTCTCACCCGCGTGACCGTCGCAGCTCACCCTGCCAGCGGTCAAGGATCTGCGGCTCGGCCGGCGGCTTCTGCGCCACCTCGGCAACCGCGTCGCAGACCTGCTCGCACGACCACCGGAACAGGTCGACCGGCATGTTCAGCGCCGGTTGCAGCCGGTACACCCACTTGCCCCATTGCGTGATGCCCATCACTCCGCGGCGCATGAGCGCCTGATGCACCAGACGGTGGAAGTTCGGCGCCGGTGCGATCGTCTCGCGGTCGGTGACGAACTCGATGCCGATGAACGCGCCCGCGATCCGCACGTCGCCGACCTGCTCGTAGGTGTCGACGAGCGGGGTCAGCATCTGCTCGGCCACGGCGGCCAGCTGGGCCACGTTCTCGAGTGCTCCCTCGCGGTAGATGGCGTCGATGCCGGCCAGCGCGCCGGCGCATGCCGCCGGTACCCAGGCGAATGTCCCTCCCGAGTGGACGTCCGCGTCGGCGAGCACGTCCTCGGTGCCGAGGATCCCTGCCAGCGGCTGGCCGCCGGCCGCGATGCCCTTGCCCATCAGCAGCAGGTCCGGCCGCAGATCCCACAGCTCGGCCGCGAACATCGGGCCGCACCGGCCCATGCAGGTCTGCACCTCGTCGAGGATCATCAGCCAGCCAAAGCGTTCGCACAGTGCGGTCAGCCTCTGCCAGAAGGCGCCGGAGGGGATCAGGATGCCGCCCTCGCCCGCGATCGGCTCGATCAGCACGCCCGCCACCTGCTCGGGCTCGACCTGGTGGACGAGCAGCCAGTCCTCGATGTAGTCCACGTACATCGTGTCGTCGTATGGCCCCGGCCCGCGATGGAACGGGGCCCGGAAGCGGTTGGGATAGGGGGCGAACACGAACCCGGGCACGTACTGCGCGCTCCCGGTTGTCACCTCCGAGAGGTCCGTGCCGACCGCCGCGGTGAGATACGTGGCCTCGCCGTGATACTGGCCCAGGAACGAGAGGATCATCGGCCGGCCGGTCGCCGCGCGCGCGAACTTGATGCCCGACTCGACTGCGAGCGTTCCGCTGACGCTGGGCGCGACACGGGTCAGGCCGGGAGGCGCGATCTCGACCAGCCGCCGCGCCAGCTCGATCACCGGCTCGGATGTGACGTAGTCGGTGATCTCCATCCCGTAGCGCGCCTGGGCGTCGGCCTGCGCCGCGGCGACGGCGGGCGGGTGGGCTCCCAGCGGCGTTGATCCCCAGCACGTCTGATGGTCCGCCCACGTGTTGCCGTCGACGTCCTCGAGGATCCAGTCCGACTTGCGCGCGAGCACCAGCGGCATCTCGTCGTACTCGCGCATCGGCCCGTAGATCACCGCCGCCTGCTCGTCGAGCAGCGCGCGGCTGCGGGGGCCGGGCAATGCGGTTTGCACCGACGGAACCACGAAGTCCACGCCACTCGCCATCTGCTGAGATCCCTCCCGGTGCCGGGCGTCAGGGCGGCTGTTGACTGTCGACAGAGTCTTGCACCCGCCCCGAATGCTGTCAAGGTAGACTGTCGACATGCGCCCCCTGCGCAGCCGCAAACCGCTGGCCGAGGAGGCCGCCGACCAGATCCGTGACGAGATCCTGGCCGGTCGGCTGGGGCAGGGGGAGCGGCTGGTCGAGACCCGGATCGCGGAGGCGCTCAATATCAGCCGTGGCCCCGTACGCGAGGCGTTCAAGCTGCTCCGCGCGGAGGGGCTGGTCCGCGAGGAGCGCAATCGCGGCACGTACGTCGTCAGCCTGTCCAGCTCGGACATCCACGAGATCTACGACCTGCGTGCTGCGATCGAATCGCGTGCTGCCAAGCTGCTCGCCCGTCGCGGACATCCGGCCGAGATCGACGAACTGAAGCGGGCTCTGGCCGAGCTGGAGGAGGCTGCCGGGCGCGCGGAGGTGGCGGCCGTGTCGCGCACCGACCTGGCCTTTCACGAGACCGTCTGCCGGCTGACCGGCAACCAGCGGCTGCACGCGGTCTTCATGCGCTACGTGCCGATCGTCCGCACCGTGATCCGGCTGGATGAGTATCTGTACCGCTCGCCGGGTGAGATCGCCGACGAGCACCGGCCGCTCCTGGCGGCGATCGAGAAGCGCGATCCGGACCTCGCCGCGGCACTGTTCGAAGCGCACGTCGAGCATGCGTTCGGCCTCGTCTCGGAGTACATCGATCACCTCCCCGGAGCGCCGGACGGCGCTCCCGTTCCCACGTAGACTGTTGACAGTCTTCAATCCCGCGGATTAAGATCGCGGAGAGCGGTCGCCGTACGGCCGCGCGCAGTCGTTCCACGCCGAGGAGGCCGCATGCCCGATCTGTCAATCTCGAGCATCAGGGCCCGCGAGGTGCTGGACTGTCGCGGGCTTCCGACGGTGCAGGTGGATCTGACGCTGGCCGAGGGCTCGTTCGGGCGCGCCGACGTCCCGGCGGGGCGCTCGACAGGCTCCTACGAGGCGCGCGAGCTCCGCGACGGTGGCAGCCGCTTCGGCGGGTTCGGCGTGCGCGGCGCGGTGGCGAACGTCAACGATCGTATCGCGCCGGCGCTGACCGGGGTCACCGCCGCGCCGCAGCGGGCGCTCGACGCCGCGCTGCTCGAGCTCGACGGAACGGACGACAAGTCGGCACTAGGGGCCAACGCGATCCTCGGCGTCTCGCTCGCCGCAGCCCGGGCCGCTGCCGTCGCACATGGGATGCCGCTCTACCGGTACCTGAATGCGAACGCGCACGTGCTCCCAGCTCCCCAGGTGAACCTGATCAACGGCGGCCGGCACGCCTCGAACGACCTCGACTTCCAGGAATTCATCGTCATCCCGGCCGGCGCCGAGAGCATGCTCCACGCCCTCCAGATCGCGACCGAGATCAACCTGCAGCTGGGCGAGATCCTGCTCCGGCGCTTCGGCAAGGCTGCCCTGAACACAGGTGACGAGGGGGGCTACGCGCCGCCGATCTCGGATCCGAACGAGGCGCTCGAGCACCTTCACGAAGCCGTTGCCAACGCAGGCTACGACGATGTGATCACCTACGGGCTGGACTGCGCCGCCACCCACCTCTACGACGCCGCCGACGGCATGTACGAGGTGGCCGGAACGCGCTATGACCGGGTCGGCATGATCGAGCTCTACCTCGGGCTGATCGACCGGTTCGGCATCGTCACCATCGAGGACCCGCTGCACGAGGACGATTTCGAGGGCTTCGCCGAGCTGACGGAGGCAAGCGGCATCCAGATCGTCGGCGACGACCTCTTCGTCACCAACACCTCGCGGCTGCGCCAGGGGATCGACGGCGGATCTGCCAACGCACTGCTCTGGAAGGTGAACCAGATCGGGACGCTGAGCGAGGCGCTGGACGCGGCAGAGCTGGCCTTCCGCAGCGGCTACGGCGTGGTCGTCTCGGAGCGGTCGGGTGAGACCGAGGATGCGATCATCGCCGACCTGTCCGTTGCGCTGAACTGCGGCCAGATCAAGACCGGCGCGCCGGTGCGGGGCGAGCGAACGGCGAAGTACAACCGCCTGCTCGCGATCGCCGAGGAGCTCGGTGCCGCCGCCCGGTACCCGACGCGGGCTGCGCCAGCCGGACAGCCGGCCGGATGAGCGCTCTCGGATCGCACGTCCTACCCGACCGCGACGCGCTCGTGTCGCGCGGGGCGGCAGGGCTGCGATCGCTCGTGCTCGACGTTATCGAGGCGGGGCTGCAGGCGGCGGATCCGTTGTCGGCGATGCGGAACGTCGTCTCCGCAGGCACGAACGGCGGCATCGTGGTCGACGGCGTCGACCATCGCCCCGGCCCGGGCGGCCGGCTGATCGTCCTAGGCGCCGGCAAGGCGAGCGAGCGGATCGCGTGCGCTCTCGAGGAGCTGCTCGGCAATCGCATCGCAGCGGGCGCCGTGGTCACCCAGGCGACGCTCGGCAACGGGCTGCGCGCGATCGACCTGCTCACCGCCGGCCACCCGGTGCCCACCGCCGACAGCCGACGCGCGGCGCTCCGGCTGATGGAGCTGGCGCAGTCCGCCGGCCCGGGCGACGTGATCGTGGCCTGCTTCACGGGCGGGAGCTCGGCGCTGGCGTCGCTTCCCGCGGCGGGGGTCAAATTCGAGGAGAAGCGGCGGCTTCATCAGCTGCTGCTCGAGTCCGGTGCGCCGATCCGCGACATCAACGCGGTCCGCAAGCACGTCTCGCGCTTCAAGGGCGGCCGGCTGGCCGCGGCGGCGCATGGAGCGACGATCGTCAATCTGACCGTGTCGGACGTCGCCGACGACCCGCTCGACGCCATTACGGATCCCACCGTCCCCGACACGACCACGAGCCAGGACGCGGTGGAGGTGCTGCACGCGTACGATCTGTGGGATGACGTGGCGCCTTCGATCCGCCGCCACCTGTCCACGCCTGGCCGAGCCACGGCGCCGGCGCTCGACGGAACCGCGATCCACAGCCGGATCCTCGTCAACGGCGACGACGTGGTGCGGGCGATGGTGCGCCGTTGCGGAGAGCTTGGCGTGCCGGCCCACGTGCTCTCCACCGGGATGGAGGGCGAGAGCCGTGACATCGGCGCCGCACTGGCGGCGATCGCTGTCGAGACGCACGATCACAACCGGCCGTTCACGGCGCCGTGCATCCTGCTCGGCGCCGGAGGCGAGACGACCGTGACGCTGCGAAACGCCGGGCGCCTCGGAGACGGCGGGCCCAACCAGGCGGCCGCGCTGGCCGCGGCGCTGCGGTTCGGGAGCGGTCGCGCCATCGCAGCGGCGTTCCTGGACACCGACGGCATGGACGGCGGCACCGGCATCGCCGGGGCGCTGGTTGACGGCTCGACCGTCGAGCGCGCCGCCTCGCTCGGGGTCGACCTGCGCGCGGCCCTGCTTCACCATCGCTCGAGCGACGCGCTGTGCCGTCTCGGCGACGCTCTCCTGACGGGCCGCACCGGGAGCAACGTCAACGACCTGTTCGCGATTGCTGTCGACCGACCCAAGGACGGGGGGAGACGATGAGCACGCCGCAGGCGACCGGCGAGATCGTCCTGGAGGGCGTGACCAAGCTGTTCGGCCCGGTGATCGCCGTGTCGGAGCTCGACCTGACCATCCCCGGGGGCGAGTTCTTCTCGATGCTCGGCCCGAGCGGGTGCGGCAAGACGACCACCCTGCGGATGATCGGCGGTTTCGAGGAGCCGACCCACGGACGGATCCTGCTGCAGGGCGAGGACGTCACCTGGGTGCCGCCGGCGAAGCGCAACGTCAACATGGTCTTCCAGGCGTACGGGCTGTTCCCGCACATGTCGGTCGCCGAGAACGTGGCGTTCGGCCTGCGGATCAAGCGCGTCAAGCGGTCGGAGGCCGCGGCCCGTGTGGCCGAGGCGCTGCGGATGGTGCGCCTCGACGGGCTGGACGACAGGCGGCCGCGGCAGCTCTCGGGTGGCCAGCAGCAGCGGGTGGCACTGGCCCGCGCGCTCGTGAACCGGCCCGCGGCGCTGCTGCTCGACGAGCCGCTCGGTGCGCTCGACCTCAAGCTGCGCAAGCAGATGCAGCTCGAGCTGAAGGCGATCGCCGCCGAGTCCGCGACGACGTTCGTGTACGTCACGCACGACCAGGAAGAGGCGCTGACCATGTCGGATCGGATCGCCGTCATGAACGAGGGGGTCGTGGAGCAGGTGGCGCAGCCGCGCGAGCTGTACGAGCACCCCGCGACCCCGTTCGTCGCCGGGTTCATCGGCACCTCGAACCTGCTGTCGCTGAAGGTCGACGAGCGTGCGGACGGCGTCGTCGCCGCACGGCTCGGAGGCGGGCAGCGGCTGCTCGCGCCGGATCCCGGCCCCTCGGCCGGTCCCGTGCAGATCACCGTGCGACCCGAGAAGGTGAAGATCGCGAACGGCGACGCGCCGGACGACTGCTCGCTGATCGGCGGCACGGTCGAGGACATCGTGTACCTGGGTTCGATGACGGAGCTGATCGTGCGGCTGACCACGGGCGAGACGCTGACCGTCCACCACCTGAACGACGACGAGAGCGAGGCCGGCATCGACGTGGGCGACCACGTCGAGCTGCAGTGGCGGCTCGAGCACAGCTACGTGATCGGCTCGCGCCCGTCCGGGACGCCGGTGCCGCGGACATGAGCGCGCCGTCCGCGCCGCTGACCGATGCGCCGCTCGACCCGGCGAGCGCGCCGAGCATCCGCGTTCCCCCGCCCGGGCCGCACAGCCGCGAGCGGCTGGCGCGGCTCGCCGCCGTCGCCTACCCCGGGCTGTCGTCGGAGATCGCGCCGTTCGTGATCAGCCGGAAGCGCGGCTGGGCCGTCGAGGACGTCGACGGCAACGTCTATCTCGACCTGATCTCGGCGTCCGCGTCGGTGCCGCTCGGCGCGGGCCGGGAGGATCTGATCGACCCGGTCATCGAGGCGCTTCGCCGGTACGGGAACGAGGACAGCCACTCGCTCGCGTCCGAGCTGATGGCGCCGCTGGCCGAGCAGCTGCTGGCGATCACACCCGACAGCCTGACCCGGGTGGACATCGCCCTGAACGGCACCGAGGCGGTGGAGATCGCCCTGAAGGTGATGCGCCGTGCCACCGGCCGGCCACTCGTGCTCGCGTTCATGGGCGCCTACCACGGTGAGTCCACGACGACGGCGACGCTGGGCGCCGAGCGCTTCGACATCGCGAGCGGCCTGCGCCACCTCAGCCCCGGCTTCGTCCACGTCCCGTACCCGCATCCCTACCGCTCGCCGTTCCGGCCGCGGCCCGGCGGGACGGGGGACGCCACGGTCGACTATCTGCGCGATCACGTGCTGTTCCACGCGATCGATCCCCGCGACGTCGCGGGCGTCATCATCGAGCCGATCGCGGGCTCGGGCGGCGTGCTCGTCCCGCCGGACGGGTTCTGGCCGGCGCTCACGGAGCTCTGCCGGGAGCACGGCTGGCTCCTGTGCGCGGACGAGGTCAAGACCGGCTTCGGCAGGTCGGGAACGATGTTCGCGGTCGAGCAGTGGGGCGTCCAGCCCGATCTGATGTGCCTTGGCAAGGCCATGGGCGGCGGGGTCATGCCGATCGGCGCGGTGCTCGGATCGGAGCGGGCGATGGGCGGCTTCGACGACGTGCCGACCGGGAGCACGTGGGCATGGCTGCCGGCGGCATGCGCGGCCGCGCTGGCCACGCTCGAGGTGTTCCGGCGCGAGCCCGTGCTCGAGAACGTGCGGGCACTCGACGTCCGAGCGCGCGAGACGCTCGGGCGGTTGCCCGAGCGCTACGAGTCGGTCGGCGATGTCCGCATCAAGGGCGGGTTCATGGCCGTCGAGTTCGTGCGCGATCGCGAGACCAAGGAGCGGGCGCCCGAGCTGCAGGAGGCGGTCGCGGGGGAGTGCCTGCGTCGCGGGCTGCTCGCCGACTCGAGCACCACGTCGTACAACCTGCAGCCGTCGCTGGTGATGCCGGTCGAGATCCTCGACCGGGCCACGGCGATCGTCGACGAGGCGATCGCCGCAGCGACGGCCTGACGGGAGCAATCGGGCCGATTTTCCGCCTTCGGGGTAAGATCGCCTCGCTCGTAGGTCGGGTCGCCGCGGGGGTCGCGCGGCCCAATGACACGGGAGGTTCACATGCGATTGCGCACGGTTTCCGTCGCTACGCTCACAGTCGTGTTTTCGCTCACAGCGGCCGCGGCTGGACTGGGGGCAGTGACGCCCCTGGTGAAGACGAGCGGCCCCAGTCCGTTTGCCTCGTGCACCATCGGGGGACCGGGCACGAACTATGTCAACTCCGAGGTCGAGCCGTTCATCGCCGTCAATCCGGCGAATCCGAGCAACCTGATCGGCGTGGTGCAGCAGGATCGCTGGTCGGACGGCGGCGCTCACGGGCTGATCACGATGAGCTCGTTCAATGGCGGGTCCACCTGGACCACCTCCTTCGCGCATCTGAGCAGCTGCGCCGGCGGGACGGCCGCGAACGGCGGCAACTACGACCGATCGTCCGACCCGTGGGTCAGCATCGGGCCGGACGGTAGGGCCTACCAGGTGAGCCTGTCTATCAATGCCGACCAGACGCTGTCTGCGATCCTGGCCAGCACGTCCACGAACGGTGGCCTCACGTGGAGCGAGCCCGTCACCGTCAAGAGGGACTTTTCCCCTGACCACTTCGTGTTCAACGACAAGGAGTCGGTCACGGCCGACCCGTATCACGCCGGCACGGCGTACGTGGTCTGGGATCGGAGCCGGTTCCCAAGTGACAGCGCAAACGTGAACGCTGGGCACTCGTTCGCGTTCCGCGGTGATCCCTATTTCTCCAAGACCACCGACGGCGGGGTCACGTGGTCGACGCCGCAGCGGATGACGCCGCAGAATCAAAACATGTTCACGATCGGGAACCAGATCGCCGTACTGCCGGGCGGCACGCTGGTCGACGTCATGCACTTCGGTAAGGGCTCGGGACTCGATGCTCCCAACGCATCGTTCACGGGTGTGATGCGCTCGACCGACGGGGGCGCCACCTGGTCGAAGCCGATCGTCGTTTCGAACAATCCGGTCACGAACGACGTCGATCCAGACACGGGTACCGCGCTGCGCACCGGTGCCGACGTCGGCGGCGGCATCCCGGACATCGCTGTGGATCCGGGAACGGGCAAGCTGTATGTGGTCTGGGAGGACAGCCGCTTCAGCGGCACCCACAACGACATCGCCCTGTCGACGTCGACGGACGGCGGCCGCACCTGGTCGACGCCCGTCAAGGTGAACAAGACGCCGAGCGACGTCCTGGCGTTCACGCCTGCGGTCGATGTCCTTCCCGACGGCACCGTTGCGGTCACGTACTACGACCTGCGCCACAACACGCCGAACCCGAACACACTGTTCGCGGACAACTTCGTCGTGGTCTCCGACGACGGCGGCCAGACGTGGTCGGAGTCGCGGCTGACTCCGCACTCGTTCAATCTCGACACTGCACCGGTCTCGCGTGGCCTGTTCCTGGGGGACTACCAGGGGCTGGCGCACACGCGGAGCGCGTTCCAGGCGCTGTTCGTGAAGACAAATGCCAACCTCAGCAACCGCACGGACGTGTTCTCGACCCGGATCACACCGTAAGAGCCCAGCGGTGGGCTCGCCAGTCCGGCGAGCCCACCGCAATCGGTTCACAAGATCCCGCCTGCTGACGGCAAGAATCCGCATGGGTCGCGGGTGCCCGGGACGTTCGACCCGACCGGAAACCTGGGTCAGGCACCGTTCCGGCGCCAGACTCGGGAGTGCCCGACGTCAGCCGCGGCGCTCGAGCTCGCCGACGACGCGCTCGATCTCGTACAGCGGCTCCGATTCCGCGCTCCGACGCTCGTACTCCGCCCGGTGGCCGTCGCGGAAGGCGCGGTAGGCGTCCTCGGAGTCCCACCGGTCGACGACCACGTACCGCCCCGGGGCAGCCGTGAACACCCACAGCTCCGACCCCCGATACGCCGGGTCCTTCCGGAAGAACCGCGCCCACTCGCCGTCGCTGCCGTAGGCCCGCTCGAAGGCAGGCGTCTGATGCTCGGAGACGCGGTACTCGAACACGATCGCAAACGCTGCGTGGCGGGCGGCGTCGGTCATGGTGATGGGGAACCTACCGACGAGCGAGCGGGCCGCCCTGTTCAACCAGCCCGCGCGCATTGACGACGGCCGATGCCGGCACCGCTCCGCGGCGGGCTGTGTGAACGGCGAACCGCATGGTGTCCATGGCGGCCACGGAGTGCGCATCACTCGAGCAGACGATGTCCACGCCGGCGGTCACCGCCTCGCGCACGTGCTCACCGGAGAGATCGAGGCGGCTCGGCAGGCCGTTTACTTCCAGGGCGACACCGGTCTCGATGGCCGTCTCGATCGTGCGTTCGAGGTCGAGCTTGTTCTCGGGCCGATGGCCGATGATGCGGCCGGTCGGATGGCTGAGGCAGCGCGCCGCCGGATGGTGCATGGCGTGGATGACGCGTGCGGTGATCTCGCGCCGCGGGGCGCGCTGGCCGGCATGTAGTGAGATCTGCACCCAGTCCAACTCGGACAGCACCTCGTCGGGGAGGTCGAGCCGTCCGTCAGGGAGGATGTCGCACTCGATCCCGCGGAGCATCCGGAACGGGGCGAGCTCCGCATTCACGGCGGCCACCTCTTCGGCCTGCCGGCGCACGGCGTCGGCGTCCAGCCCGGGGACGACGCCGACGCTCGTGGTGTGGTCGCAGACGGCGACGTAGTCGTACCCAAGCTCGATCGCGGCCTGCGCCAGCTCGCGCACCGTCGCGGAGCCGTCCGACCAGGTCGTGTGGCAGTGCAGGTCACCGCGGATCGCACCGGACTCGATCAGCCCTGCGGGCGGTGACGCGACGGGCAGCTCGCGCAGCTCCGGAGGGAGATATGGCCGGCCGATCAGCCGGTAGAGCGCCTCCTCGTCCGGCGCGGGCGGAAGCGGTTCGAGCGCGGCGACGTAGTCCGCGGAACCCGTGGCGCGGACGAGTGCTGTGCCCAGCTCGCTTGCCGTCGTCGTGACCAGCTCGACCGGGGTGCCGTCCACCGTCACGCCCACGCAGGGCTCGATCAGGGCGACGATCGCGGGAAGCGCGGCGAACCTGGCGCGGGCGTCGTCGGGCGCGTCCGTCGCAACGACCACCGTCAGCCGTGCCGGCGTGTCCCTCCACCGCCGCGGGTCACCCGCGGCGATGCCGCCAAGCGCTTCGGCAATCTCGGCGCAGAGTGCTTGCGCCCGGTGCAGGAGCAGGCTCCCGGGCCTGGGGACGGTCGGCGCGTCAAGGGCGGCCAGGATGGCAGCCTCGGTGCTCGGGCCAATCCCGGGCACCTCCCGCAGCCGGCCTCGGGCAGCGGCGTCCCGGAGCTCGGGAACCGTCCGAATGTCGAGCGCGGCTCCGATCTTGACGAACCGCTCCGCGCTGAGCCCGTGCATGCGCCCGAACGCCGCCAGCTCCAGCGAGGCCTCGCGGCGAAGCTGCTCGAGCTCGGCGATCTCGCCCGTCGCGACGAGTTCAGACAGGCGCTGCTCGATGCCCGGCCCTATGCCGCGCAAGCTGCGAACGCGGCCTTCTCGAACCAGCGCGGTCACGTCCGCAGGCGTCCCGCGGATCAGCGTCGCGCCGCGGCGGAAGGCCCGCGTTGCATACGTGTTCGCGCCGGAGAGCTCGAGCAGCGCAGCGTATTCCTCGAGCGCCGCTGCGAGATCCGCGTTTGTCGGGCCCGACGACATCCACTAGTTGCCGTGCAGGAGGCCGTATACAACCTGGTCAACGAATCCGTCCTGCAGCTGCTCCGCGTCGCGCAGCACGCCCTCGTGCTGGAACCCGAGGCGCTCGGGGATCGCCCGGCTGCGTGCGTTTTCGGTGGCGCAGCAGATCTGGATGCGATGCAAGGCGAGGTCGTCGAACACGTGGCCGATGACGACGGCGCAGGCGTCGGTCATCAGTCCACGACCCTGTGCCTCCTCACCGAGCCAGTACCCGATCTCCGTGGCGCGGTTGCCCCAGTCGATGCGCAGCAGGCCGGCGGTGCCGACGATGGCGCCGTCCAGGAGCAGCGCCAGGTGGAACCCCTGGCCGTTGGACAGCTGGCGCTGGCAGCGCCGTATCCAGGAACGCATCGAGTCCGGCCCGGTGATGCGCGGAACCCACATCATCCACCGCCCCACATGGGCTCGGTTTCGCGCCAGGAGCCGATAGAACTCCTCGGCCTGCGACTGCCGGACGAGCTCCAGGCGGAAGTCCTCGCGGACCTGGGCGGGGAATCGGGATCGCGTCTTCGCCGCAATCGCGGCGTTTTCGCTGGGCGTCATGCCTGCACTATGACGCGGTGCGGCGCCGCAGCTCGCGCTTCGCCTCGAGCGCCGCCTGAGCCAGGCCGTCCAGCCCGGCGATCCGGCCGTCCGCGCGCCGGAGGGCGTGATCGATCGCGTCGAGCTGCGGGCCCACTGCCTGCCACAGCTCGGCGAGCTCGCGGTCGGATGCGCGCCCGATCGCCAGGGCGCGCTGCTCGTCGTCGTCGATCGCCCATTGCCCGAGCAGAGGCTGCAGCGACTCCAGTGCGGCGGGCAGCTCGCGTCCATCAAGCGACTCACGGGAGGCAGCGCCGGGGAGGGCGTCCACGATCACGCACAGCGCATCCAGCCGTTCCAGATCCCCTTCGAGGCCACGCGGTTCGGCGATCAGCGTCGTGCGGTTGGCTGCGATCAGCAGCTGCTCGTCGCCGTCCAGGTCGAGTGGGGTGAGTGTCTCACCGTGCGCGGAAATCCACGCAGCCAGAGGTTCCCCTCCGCCGTTGGCCGCCTCGAAGACGGCCACTCCGCCCGCGTCTCCGGCCGGCCGCTGCGCACCCACCACCAGGTCTGGCCGGCCGGCCGCAAAGATGACGCCGCTCGGATGTTCCACCTCGATCAGGAAGTGCGACTCGCTGGCCGACCAGGCGATGGGGTGGCCTCGACGCTCGAAGCGGACGACGTGTGTGAACGGGTCGGCCACCGCCGGGTGGTGGTGGTTTCGGGCCCGCACGGCCGCGCCGACCCGGCGCGCGAGCGCTCCGAGCTCTGCCCTGGCCTCCCCACGATCCTCCGCCATCCGTTTCTTCACTACGGGCTATCGTGAGAGCCGGATCGACGATGGCACCAGGACCGGCACACCGTCCCGCGCACACAGACCTCGCCACCGAGTGGCCGGCTCTGCCATACGACGCCTGGCGCGACACGCTCGACACGCTCCACGCGCACAGCCAGGTGCTGGGAAAGCTCGCAGTCGTGCTCGCCCCGCCCGAGCCGCAGCTCCGCCACACCGCGCTGCGCCTGACGGCGCGCGGGTGGGAGACGGCGCCGCTGCCGGCACCGGACGGCTCGGGCGCCGTCGTCGTGGCACTCGACCTGCGGTCGCACGAGGCCGTCGTCGAGCACAACGCTCGCTCCACGGATCGCATCCCGCTCACTCCCGATCGACCGGTCGCCGACGTCACGCGGGACGTGCTGGAGGCCGTTCGCGCGGTCGCGGGCGATGTGCAGATCGATCCCCGGCCCCAGGAGGTGTCGTGGACGGTGCCGCTGGACGCCGATCACGTGCACGCGACCTATGACCGCGATGCCGTCGCCTCCTACCACGCGGCCGCCACACGCGCCTCGCTGGTGCTGAGCGCCTTTCGGGCGGCCTATCGCGGGCGGTCGACGCCGGTCGACGCCTGGTGGGGCTCATTCGATCTGGCGGTGCACGTGTTCTCGGGCGCGCCGGCGGACCCGCCTTCGCAGGGATTCATCATGCGCAACTCGATGGACGCCGAGCAGGTCGCCGTCGGATGGTGGCCCGGCGATGGCAACCATCCGCGCGCTGCGTTCTACGGCTACGCGTACCCGGCGCCGCCCGAGCTGGCCCATGCGGACGTCGCGCCCGGTCGCTGGGACGACGCGCTCGGCGAGTTCCTGCTCGACTGGGATGACGTCATCGCGGCGGATGATCCGTTCGGCACGGCACTTGCGTTCGCCCACTCCCTCACCGAGCACGCGTGCGCCGTCTGCGACTGGGATCCGGCGCTGGTTCGCAGCCTGGGCGGCGACCCACCGCCGGTCGCACCCGCGCGGGCGTGATGGCGGACACGGGACTCTCGGATCTTGTCGAGCTGCTCCGCGTCGCCCCCGGCTCGAGGGTGGACGTCGCTCGCGACTTCGATCCGGGATTCCACGCCGGCGTCGACCGCGCACGCGGCGACCAGTTGCTCGCGGAGGGCGTCGCGATGCTGTCCGAGTACCAGGCCCGGCTGGCCGCACAGGACACCTGGGCGCTGCTCGTCATCCTCCAGGCGATGGACGCGGCCGGGAAGGACGGCACGATCCGCCACGTGCTGACCGGCGTCAACCCGCAGGGAGTCCGGGTCGAGAGCTTCAAGGTGCCGTCTGCGGAGGAGCTCGACCACGATTACCTGTGGCGCTACTCACGGCGGCTGCCGGCGCGGGGGGAGATCGGCATCTTCAACCGCTCGCACTACGAGGAGGTGCTGGTCGTCCGGGTGCACCCCGAGCTGCTCGCCCAGGAGAAGCTGCCTGAGCCGGCCGCCGGCCCGCATATCTGGAAGCGCCGGTTCGACGAGATCAACGCATGGGAGCGGTACCTGACCGAGAACGGGATCCGCATCGTCAAGCTCTTTCTGAACGTGTCGAAGGAGGAGCAGCGCACCCGGCTGTTGCGGCGGCTCGACCTGCCTGACCACACCTGGAAGTTCTCGGTCGACGACGTCCGGGAGCGCGACCGGTGGGACGACTATCAGGCCGCCTACTCCGACATGCTGTCGCACACCAGCACCGAGCGCGCGCCGTGGCACGTGATCCCCGCCGACCACAAGTGGTTCATGCGGCTGTCCGCCGCGGCGGTGATCGGGCACGCGCTTCGGGATCTCGATCCGCGATACCCGGTCATCGACGCCGGGCGCCGGTCGGAGCTCGCGGAGGTGCGGCGGGTGTTGATGGGCCAGGCGCCGGACGGCGCCGCGCCGGACCCGTTCGAGGACTCCTAGACCGCCGCCAGGGGAACGCCGTCGGCCGCGGCCGGGTCAGCTGGGGAACGCGTACGACCAGAAGCGCTGCATCAGCGGGGTCGAGGCCGGCCCCGCCATCTGCACCTGCGTGAGCAGCACGGCGACCGTTTCCGTCGACGGCCGGACGTGCGCAGTCGTTCCCGTTCCGCCGACCCATCCGTACCGGCCGTCCGTCCATACGGAGCCGCCGAACCCCCAGCCCGCGCCTTCCAGGAAGAGCGTCGAGGCGTCGCGCTGCTCCGTGGTCAGGTGATCAGTCATCATCCGCCGGACCGACTCGCGCGACAGGACCTCGCCGCCGCCGGCGAGCAGCATCCGGCTGAACCGGTGCAGGTCGGCAAGCGTCGACAGCAGGCCGCCGGCGCCAGAGGGAAACATCGGCGGACGCCGCCAGAGGTCGTCGTCGATGGGCATGTTGGGTGAGGCGTGGTACGGCGGCAGCCGGTCGAGCTCGGCACCCTCCAGATGGAACGACGTGTCGGTCATCCCCAGTGGCGCGAACAGACGCTCGGACAGGAACTCCGGGAATGACCGCCCCGCGGCGCGCGCGACCAGGACGCCCTGGATATCCGAGCACGTGTTGTAGAGCCAGGCTTCGCCGGGCTGGTAGAGCATCGGGATGCCGGCCAGCGTTGCGATCCACTCGTCCGGGGTCAGACGCGGCCCGAACACGGGGAGCTTCTGGAACACCTCGACGACGGCCGGCGCCGAGAAGTCGGAAGGAAAGCCCCAGCCTGCCCGGAAGGTGAGGACGTCCTCGACCGTGATCGGGCGCGCTGCCGGCACGACGTCCTCGACCGGGCTCCGGGGTGTGCGCACGACCGTCGGTGATGCCAGCTCAGGCAACCACTGTGCGACGGGATCCTGGAGGTGAAGCACGCCGTCTTCGACGAGCGCCATCACGGCGGCGGCGGTGATCGGCTTGCTGACGGACGCGATCCGCACGATCGAGTCGGGCTCGAGCTCCCCGGCCGCGGCAACCTCGACGTCCTCACCGTGCGACACGAGCGCTGCCGCGCCGGGCGCGGTGCCATCCGCGACGGCGTCGTCGATCAGTGAGCGAAGTGTCGTCATCGGTGAAAAGGACTGCCCGCGGCGCGGAAGCTCATCGGTCGCCGCACGCAAAACGGAGGACCGCCC
>Ga0066903_100001048_pt1 | contig 19356 bp, 28 predicted proteins | sample PanSoiMetaGPlot1_FD_67491 | JGI IMG/M metagenome (GOLD analysis project Ga0066903, IMG submission 67491) | Tropical forest soil microbial communities from Panama analyzed to predict greenhouse gas emissions - Panama Soil - Plot 1 (version 2) | ecosystem: Environmental > Terrestrial > Soil >... | reverse complement strand
GACCGCCTGCTCGCCAACATGCCAACGACCGGCGTCGCCCGCACCACTCTCATTACAATCCGACCATTTTGTGAATGGGCGGTCACGCAACAGATGCTCGCCGCTGACCCGACCGCCGGCATCAAGATCAAGTTGCCCAAGACTGAAGGCCACGACACCTGGACGGACGAGCAGATCGCGCAGTTCGAGGCGCATTGGCTCATTGGCACTCGCGAGCGTCTTGCTCTTGCGCTGCTCGTCCACACCGGGCAGCGCCGTAGCGACGTGCTGCGCATGGGCCGCCAGCACTTCCGCGATGGCGTGCTGACCATCAAGCAACGCAAGACCGGCGTCGAGGTTTCGATGCCGGTCCATCCCGAGCTCACCGCCGCGATCGCCGCCTGCCCCAACGAGCACTTGACGTTCCTCACCACCGCCCGCGGCGCGCCGGTCAACGAGCGCGAATTCAACAAATGGTTCCGCCGCGCCGTGCTCGCTGCCGGCCTGCCCTCGAGCTGCGTGCCCCACGGCCTGCGCAAAGCCTGCGCCCGCCGCCTTGCGGAACTCGGCTGCTCGGTGCCTCAGATCGCGGCCATCACCGGCCACCTAAGCCTGCGAGAGATCGCGCGCTATACGGCCGCGTATGATCGCAAGCAGGCGGCAGGGCAGGCAATGGCGAAGTTGATTGCAGGATTCTAGCCGGTGTCCATCAGAGGCAATGATCCTTGACCATTGTCGTTCGCTGGGCGCGGTATAAGCATAGTCAAAAAAACTGCCGCCAGATTTGACACTTTGCACTAACCCTTTGAATTCACGAGCAAAATTTCCAGTGGCCCGATTCAGAACAAAGCGGGGCATCCGTTGATTTCTCTAGCAATTTCGCCGCAAGTGTCAAAATTGGGCGCTCCACGGCGCTTTGACGCTTAAAGGCTTTTTTCCGCAAGTGTCAAACCGTCGCGTCTAATATTTGAAACTTGAATAGTCGGTTTCTGTCATTTAACTTACACAGACCTTACACGAAACTTACACGTTGTTGGGGCGGCTAATGAAACGCAAGATGGATGGCAAGATCGGCGCGCGCCTGGTCGAGGAACGCCACGCATGCGGCTATTCCCAAGGCTGGCTCGCCAAGCGGATCGGCGTATCGGTCGGAACGATCCAAGCATATGAGCATGGCCGCGCCAGAATACCGAGCGACCGCCTCAAGGAACTCGCCGCCGCGTTGCGCTGCAATCCGGCTGACCTGTTCAAATAATCACTTTTTGCCCTGTTGCACCGCAGCAACAATGGCCGGGGCGTCGAAGCCGATCGCGTCGGCCAGATCGATGAGTTCGATCACGTCGATCCGCCGCTCGCCACTCTCAAGCCGGGCAATCCAGGTTTGAGAACGCTTCAGCTTCTTGGCGAGCTGGACCTGCCGAATGCCAGCCTGCTTGCGCTCGGCAAGGATAAGTTCAACCAGCTGTTTATGGCGCTTGTTATGAATCGATTTCACCCTTTCCGAATATGCGGAAGAGAATTTTAGGCCAAATCCGCATAAAGGTCAAAAATTTGTACCCTATTGCAAATTATGCCGTTTTCGCATATACATGAGCCATTGGAAAAGGAAAATGAAAATGACATTCCGCACATTCATTGGTATTTGGATTTTGATCCTTATCGTGGGCGCTTTGAGTTTACATAAATCCCCACCGCCTTCCGCATATCCAATATCGCAACAGCCCAAACAAGAAGCTCAAGTTAGAATTGAAAAGCCGGCATGGCAAGTCGCCGACGAAGAACGAGATGAGGCGCGGCGAATCGCTGCGCAACGGTTTGCCGAGGCCATCAAGCTAGAAGATATCCGCAAGAACAAGAAGGCACTGCAGGCCGCAATACAGGATTTACAAGAGCCGATATCGATACCTAGCAGCTCAGTCAATTCTCGACCGCTGCGGACTACGTATAGCTATTCATATCGGTGGTGGAGCACGCCTCGCCCTAGCTGCAATCCCTTCTCGCCGCGATGCAACTACTAATCTGAGCACTCCACATAAAAAATCCGGCCGGCTGAATTTGGGCCAGCGCCGGCCGGGGATAGTTCAGGGATGTCCATGTGGGACAGATCAATCTATCGGTTGCCACGCTCCGGTGAAATAGCCGTAAGCGGCGATCAACAGAATTATCATCGCGAGCGCGATGAAGATCCAAATAGCCGGCGGTTGCCTAGTCATGGATCGGCGATCCAAAGATCTTCCAGCCCAAGAGCAGGAAGAGAATAAATAGCAGCACCGTATTGCCTGCGGCCATATAGGCCCCACTCACCAGGCCGAAATGCGACAGGATGCCGAACACTAACCAAATCAGCATCAAGATCCAGTAGCAAAGAGCGAAGGTCATTTTGAATCCTCCTTCAAGGCGCCGGATAGACGAGAATTGCTTCATCGTCCGTATCAAGATCGAGCGCCGTCATGGCTGCAGGCGAGAGATCCATTGCCCGGCCAGTCTGCTCCTCATGCGGTCCCCAATCCGCAACGTAACAAAGTATCTCGCGACCATTCGCCGGATTACGCACGAGTGCCTGCACCGATGGCCGGCGCAGCGCCTCCTTGCTGGTGACATCATAATCCCAACGCGCAGCGCAATATGGAATACCAGGATTTAGCCGCCGGGCGAGTCCGCTCGTGCCGGATGGCTGCTCGGGCAAGAACAGCCAGGGTGCCTCCCCATATTCATACCACATCGCAAGCCCTTCCGACGCCGATACGCCATCATCATCGGGGCCACCAAACCATGAGACAGTGCCCTTTGCCATAAACTGTCCAGGTACGGGCGGTTGTTCGATCGGTGGCCGTTCGAAATCCTGGCCGGTGATTGCTTCGCAGATACCCGCGCAAATGCCATCGTAGTATCGCCGATAGGCAGTCACATCAGGTTCGCTTTCGACAAAACATACCTCGACCAAAATAGCTTTTTCCGCCGTACTGTTGATGAAAAAAAGATTGCTTCCATCCTTTCCGCCGCGATCTATAAGACCGGAGGCTGTAGCGATTTCGAAGGATACGCTATCTGCCAAGGGATCATTGGGAACATACGCAAAACATTCGGTGCCGATCGGCTTCGAGTAAGGTGCATCGTAGGCATTATTGAAATGCACCGAAACATCGAGATCATGCGCCCCCTGCGCATTGTGAAAGTCCACGATGCGGTTCAAATTTTCGTCCTGCGTGTGCGATACGTCGTCATGAAAGGTGATCACCTGTTCGCCAGCAGCGCGCAATTTTGCCGCTACCGTCTCCACGACTTTTCTTGCCTCGGTTACTTCTGAAATGATGCCCTGCGCCCCGCGCACGTATTTGCCGTGTCCGCTGCTCATGACGATCTTCATTTTTGTTTCTCCTTGAGTTCCTGCTCGCGCTTGGCAATTTGTTCCGATGCTTGAGTATAGGCGCGCCGGGCAATCTTCAATCCATTAGTAAAATATTGCGGGTCGCCAGCCTGGCCCTTGAGCCATACCGTCCAAAGATTATGGATTTGGGAACGATAAGCTTCATCAAGTGCCACTTTGTCGAGCTCCAATAGTTTAGTATCAGGTATCACGCCCGCATAAAGCTCAGTTCTGCTATATCTCGAATTGATTGCCGAGAGTTCATACGGGTGCGATTGCTCGCTAGCAACCTCATAGCGAGGCCCGTTGCCACGCCCGTTGCGGAGCATCAGCATGCTCAGCATTACAGCCATAATCACCTGTACGGCCACGATCAAACTGACGGCCAGATTGGTCATACGCGATTTCCCGAAATTTGGACGGCGAGCGGTGTGGATATACGCCCGCCGTCCCCGCGCCAAGTCGCCGTCGTTTGTCAGTTCAGCCCGGCGCGGAACTTATAGACTTGTTGAATAATTTACATTGAGCGTATCGCCATTCACGACGGCCTTGTCGCCGGTCGTGAATGTCCCGGCCGACCACAGCACACCACCAGTGTCATCCTTCGTCGCCAATGCGCCGGTGCCATAGCAGAGGAATGCGCCTTTGACCGTTCCAGAACTCGTGATCCCGAACGAGAGTGCCGCCGAAAGTGCCTTTGATCCCGATGCCGCTGCCGACCAAGTCGCGGTCTTGCGGTTGCCGGAATACGTGGGAGCATTCGTGCCGCCGGCCTCGAGCCAGCCCGTATGCGAGGCCATCGTATCGCCTGCATTCACCGCCGTGAAAGAAATCGACGAGATCAGGCTCATATAAGGGCCAGTCACCGTGTAAGTTGTGCCCGCGAGAAAGGTATCGAGCGCCAGATTTTTGCCGACGGTTTGAACAATGTTATCGATCACTTCTCGCCATTTGAGCTTGCCATCCGCGCCAATGCATTCGATCTCATAACGGCCATGTGCCTCGGCGAGCTCACCGAGACCACTGCCTCGGATCACGGATGCGTCGTGGTATTCGCGCGCGTCTGCGCGTTCCTCAGTCATTTGGATTTCTCCCTCTATCCATAAGCGGAAAAGCCGCTTGGAACCGTTTGGGCAAAGCTCGTCGCTCCAAAATTGGCGGTGATCATCGGACTAACGCTCGCAACATTCGATACCACCACCGCATAGGCCGCATTCGTTGGGAAAAGAGTTGCGATGCTGATTCCACCAGTGTTGGTGGCCGGATTCGCTGTACCAGAATTATTCCAATTGCCTGCTCCGTTCCTGATCCAAGCCCGGCTATTAACGAGATCGATAGCAAAACAGATTACATTTCCCGTAGCAGGCGCCGTTATGCTGGTTCCCGTGAAACTACCATTGAAGAAAATGCTCCCGCCGGCGCCAGTAATAATCAATGAAGCATTGCCATTCGTATTGATGCCACTGTAAGAGGCCGCGCCCGTAGCTATCCCGACATAGGCAGAGGTTGCCCCGCTATAATTGAAGGTGATTTCGAAATAAAATTTCCCGGTTGTCTGGCTTTTAGTCGATCTGCATCCGTCGCTAGAAGTGTTGCTCGCGCCTACGCCATAGCTCAAATTGCCGTTGCTCAGAACGACATTAGCCGTGCCACGATCGGACGGATTCCACGTCGTTCCTGCCGGTACTATCGCCCCGACCGGCGTATCGAGTGCGCTACCTGCCTCAACGATTGGGCCAGCGTACAGCGACCCGGTAGTGAGATGATCGGCGGCGGCCGCGGCCTCGACCATGATCGAGCCAAGATAGGCGTCGACCGTATCGCGCACCGAGGCTGGATCGTCGACCAGCGTGGCAAATGATACTGCCCCGGTCGTAGATGCATCATTTGCCGCGGCAGCTTCCACCAATGCGGCTGCGAGCGCATGCTGTTGAGGTCGCAGGCTGACATTACAGACAAGCATTCATGGAGCCGTAATGCTCGGATCGGGTGAATATTGCTTGATGTTACCAGTCGGAGTGAACTGTCCACTATCAATCTTGTTGCCGCTCTCATCCATACCGAGCGTGCCGGTATTGTTACCATCGATCCATTTGGGGCTGCCGTGCAGTAAAATATCCGGCCGCTTGCCTAACAGATCTTCGGCTTTCTTTGGATCAACCGGCTTGAGCTTGTTGGTTCCATCAGCTTCGGGAATGATGTTGCCATCTTCATCCCGCTTGTAGTCGATAAAGGCACGACGATTTGATTCAATGGCGGTGTCCAAAGTAACGTCAGAAAAAATCTGTAGCTCGGCCAGTTCCACGTGCTGAGCTCCCGTCTTGGAAGAAGAATCCCCCTCAGGAGTCGTATAACTGACACTACCGTGAGCGGGAACGCTAACCGGCTTTGTCGGAAGAGTTGTGACGACAAGTGTGGCAATTTCGCCGAGATCGGGCTCGGCAAAGCCTTCCCAATTTGAGTTGAAATCATTACCGCCGCCCTGGTCCGCGTTATCAAGCGCCCACCACATCCGGCGACCATCCAAATCCCACGAGATTAACAAGTGATGCCATTGGTCGAAGACCACGCCTGCAGTTCCGATGTTATGGAAAAAATCAGGCGCGAGCGCCATGCGCTCAGTAGTAATGTCTGTTTGATTGAATACCACATTGATATAGATCGGAGCGCCATCAAATGGACTACCCGGATGATGGTAATTCGCGCCGGTAGCAGTCCCGGCCCAACCTGTGATCAAAAAAAACATATTGCTGCCAGTCGCAAAATCTTTAGCTTGAATAAAGAGTTCCAAAACAGGCGGATCTTGAGGATTAAGATCACTGCCAACATGGATGCCAATATAAGAGGGATTCATAAAATAGTCCGGACCGCCCCCAAGTGTTTGCGTCATAATCGGAGCGCCGCCTGGCTGGACAGCGCCGGTCCAGACGGAAACTATCGATGCTGTGTGGCCGATTTGCTGTGCTCCCCATGTGACGAGCGGAATTACCCCATGCAAGACCCGTGATAAAGGATCTTCTACAGCTATTGCGCGAGCAGCATCGCGCGCGTCGCTTGATACTCGAAACCAAATTGACATCACGGCACGTTTTAAGTGAGCGATATCAGTATCAAGAGTTAGGAATCCCATTAAGCGTTGCCCGGCTGAAACTCAACCGCGACTCCGCCAAATCTCACGTTGATGATTTGCTGCAAAAAATCCATCTGGAACGGTGCAACTGCAGCCAGCAATAAGAACGTCAGCGGATCGGTTGCATGCGATAAAACCGCATTCCACCATAGAGCACTGTGCATCAGATATCCGTACGAATGAATGGCAGCGTGACCGATAAGCCGGATGGCGTGGGACTATTGGATTGCGTAACCCGCAATCCATAGCGATCGCCAGCTGCAAAGCTCGTTGCTGCCGGAATAACAAAGCTGCCAGTCTGCGCACTGGCGGCAAACGTGATAGTGCCAATCTCTGTGCCATTTTTCTGGATCGATAGGATGATGCTGGTGGCGCCGGCCGGGTTAGCAACATCGAGATAGGCATAAGCTCCTGCGGTTCCTGCGGCTAGGTTCATGCTCCGATTGGCAACGAACTGCGTCAGTAATTCGCCTGCGGTGCGCTGGATACTACCGGGAAGGAAGATCGCGGCATCGTAATTGACATCGCGGATCGGCATCCAAAGTTGATAAAGCGGATTGCTGGAAGCATCGACTGCATTCGGATCAAAAGGTGCCGGCGCTGCCGGCGTTGTATGATCTTGAAGCACTTGATAGAAGCCATTATCGGCGGTAATCATTTGACCGCGTTGATATGGCGTGCTGTTTGCCCATGCTCCAACATATTTGAGCACAGCGATCGGTAATGGAATGACTTGTGTGGTTGAATCAGTATAATGAAATGTCATACTAGTCGGCGTATAAGTAACAGTATCAATACGTTTGCCGGTGGCTAACTGACCTCCAAGATCAACAATACGAGTATCAACATCATAAAAGTTGCCATCCACTTGACTCGCGGCAAGCGGCGCACCTGTACCGCTGCCCCATGAGCCCGAAGTGACATAAACGATTGCCATTGCAGTTAGCTCACCCTAACCTTCATTAGCCGCCACTTCCTATCTCTTTATCTTTTTCCTTGATTTCAATATTATCGGCCGGCTCAACACGTCTATAATACCGCATGTTTGTTATCCCGGCCTCGTCCATCCATAGCTTATTTACGACATTGATATCGACGAAACTGTCGCGATTAACGGTGCCATCATCATTTGCTTGATAGACACGCGCGACATCGACTCGGCGTCTTCTTTCGCTCATTCTCGATTCCGAAGCAGTCAGAGTAAAGCTAAATGGAAGATTGATCGTTTTTCCACTCGAGCCAGTGATGAGCCCTTTACCGCTATTGGGATCATTTACAGGTGTAGCGGGTGAGGATGTTGGTCGAGTATCAGGAAAAACGGACGGTCTGACGACACTTTCAAAGCCTGCCATTTATGTTGCCTCCAAATCGTAACCGGTCGGGATCTGCAAGTGCGTAGTATTGATCGCGTAATTGGTGCTAAATGCGCGATTCATACTCTTGAGCTTGAAGGTTATGCGAGTTTCATGTTGATCGAGCAGATTTTGAACATATTGGGCTCGTGCCGCAAGCATGTCTTCGCTGAAATCGCCGGATAGCGAAGTCGTATATATTCCCCCACTTGGAACCGGTGGAGCACTCGTTATGATGCTCTCCTGCTCGTCCGATCCGAATTCAATAGCGACTGGCTGATCAAATGCGTTGCTTATATTGAGAGCGCCCGCCAGAAATTCGATTCCATCGTCATCCGGTGCAGAATTTGGCGGTCCATATCCGACTGAGTTGTCAATTAAGACGGTGCGGTCGATAAACTGCTGATAATCAGAACCTGTATAAGCGATGTCGCAATATGTCGGCGTTCCCACGACGGCTGTTACTAACCCGCCATAACCGATAGGGCATCCAATACGGACCTCGCATTTGATACGGCCATCCGATCCATCGAGTGCAAGCGAATAACCGATGATTTTCCCGACCGCTTGCCCGATCCGAGGATCAGCCAGAAATGCGCTTTTGCGCAATGTAATTTCTGGCATGCGGGATAATTTAGGCGCAAATGCAATTTCGACAACTCGCGCTCGCTTCATGAGATGTGCCCGCGCCAACAGAATCAGATATTTGATACTTTCATTGCCTCGTGCGGTTGCAATGTAAGATCGTCGCCGCGGATCGCCGATTGGTGGCGACGGGCCATCACTTAGATTGACAGAACGAATATTATCAATTCGCAATGCCTCCCCGTCTGTCGGATCAGTCAAAATATGCTGCACATCGGCGAATAAGGTTATTGTTACGATTTCTTTGCAAGGTCGCTCAGCTTTATACCCTGCCTGTAGAGTCGGCTCGATAACTTGTAATGCAAGGAAGCCTTGAGTTGACGAATAACTTCGAGTGAATGATGAACAATATAGAAGACCGTCATCATCCGTGCTATAATTTGCTTGCCACGAATCTTGATTTATGATGAGCGGAAGCGGAATGCCTCTGGTCGCGCAATAACTGCTTGACGTATTGAACGTGCTTCTATTCACCGATCCATCCGGTGATTCGACAGTTAGCGATCCGCTATCAGTAACAGTGCGAACAGTTAAATCGCTCACATTCCGAGCGCTCGAGGAACTAACCTCCCAACCATTGCCGATCGACGTGCCGGCTTTTGGCCAATCGGAGGCTTCCAATGAATAAGAAGATATTACGCCGCCAGTTGTCAAAGAAGGCGTCAAATCAACAGTGCCATCCGCCAATTGCGTCCAGGTATATTCGGCAGTGACATCAACGCGCGACAGCGGGCCGCTCGTAAGCGTAAGACCGAGCCCATCATAAAGTACTTTCCCATCATCACTGGCACCATCGAATGAAACAGTGCCATCCTCGCCAGTAATTTCATCCGAAACCGTGATGACGTGAGTCTCGCGATCATAATGCCAAATTTTAGTATAACCCTCGAGCACGAGATCTGGATCGGTGCGGCGCGCCGGATCAATGACGACATCGTCATAGAACGGCAGCACGCGCAATGAATTCGCCAATGCATCCTTTTGTGCTACTAGATCGATCGGCTTTGCCACGAATTCGAGCGTGACCAAGTCTTCGAATATGCTAGTCGGGACACCAACGAGTCGGCCGCGAAATTTAACCAATGCCGGACCGCAATCGAGTGCAAACCATGCCCAAATTTTGCGGCCAGGCCCGAGTAAACCGATCGGATCACCAGCGGCATTGCGAGGCCGACGCACGATAGTAGTTAAGCTTGCGGGATCGCCTTCCACCTCCGACAGTTTGAATGAGAAGACTTGTTCGTCCCAGCGCATATGGGCGGACGTGAATGTCGTCTCGGTCGGATCGATCCAGGCAAAATAGGGCCAGCCGGCAGGCATTGCTCAAGGCCCTCTCTGCTCAGCCTCAAGCTGCCAAGCCACTTCGGCATCCCATTCCGGCCGCGAGGTATTCCAGCTCGTCACCTTGGCGAGAATATTGAGCACATCACCAGAGGCATTAGAGGCGCCCAAACCAGGAATGCAATTGATGGTGATATCTTGGCCGGGCCATATGCCTGAGAGTACAGGGGCCTCATGATCTGTGCAGGTAATCGAAATTTTGTATTGTCGAAATTGCGCTACCGAGATATCCGCCAATGCGCCGCGACAGTCGCGCGCCAGGTTCTTAGCCTGGTCGATTGGCGTGAGTGTCATGGTAATGCCGCGGACAGCATAATCAGAAAAATCGATCAAATCGATCGTAAGCAATGTGTAAGGCGGAGAAATCGTCAGAGGCATTAGGAATATCGACTCGGCTTGCGGCCGCCGGAACGGACCTGCGCCAAGGCTGCGGCTCGTTGTAATTCGCCGACGACCTCGCTCGAGGCGCGTAGGCCGCTAATCGGCGGCACGCCGGGAAAGTGAATGGTGACGCTGCTCATGCCTCCAACGAGCCCACCATCGACAAAGGCCGGAATCGACCGCGGCACTAGACCGCCGAACGCAAACCGCCCCAGGCCGTCGAGCACGCGTGAAAGGTTTCCGCCGCTTCTGCGTAGCGCCTCGAGGAACGCCAGCACGCCTGGCTGAGCTACCGCCGCCGCCGGCATGATGTGTTCACCACGCGAGACCCAAGCAAGATTACTGTCCGAGGTGCCAGTGCCATAGCCGCCGATGAGACCGCCACCGGCAAACCCGGCACCGCCAGCGGTCCCACCACCGCCCAGGCCCAAATCCGCCGCGCCGCGCCGGATGTTTTCCTTTAGGATTTCCCAGTTCTGTTCGAGCTCCGAGCCGAGATTGCTGAATATAGTTGAAAAGGCATCGCGCACCGACGAGGCAAACGCATCCACCAGTGCAACCCCGAGCGCCATTCCCCCTTGAACCACGATCGGGGATAACTGTTCAAAAACCCCAGTGAATACCGGCCCGAGCCGCGCCGGAAGATTGGCTATTGCTTGATCCAGCGGCAGCGTTTCAAAATCTTGAACAATGCGAGACAATGCCTGTTTGGCAATATCAGGCAAATTGGCAAAGGCCGGCGCAGCCGCCGCAGCTATCTTTTGCAACGCCGCCGATACGAGCGCACTGAATTGATTCCAGCCCTGTGCCATCTGCTGCAGTGCTTGCTGGTTGCTGGTCGTGAGCGTGAGGCCAAGCCGCTCCGTCTCGGCCTGCAGCGCCTTCATCGCGGCACTGCCCTGGCTGAGCGTATTTATGAATTCCGGAGATAGCCCGAGCGCCTTGCCAAAGCGCTCCATGAGAGCAACGCCTTGCGCACCCTGTTGACTCAGGGTCCGGAAGATGTCGGCGAGTTTGAACAATTGTGCTTGCGGATCTGCGACCTTGGCGAGAGATTCCTTTAACGCCTCGACCTGATTTTGGAATGTGCTCAGTTTGGAAAAGGTTTGCGCCTGTCCAGCGGCGAGGCTGTCAAACTTGCCACGCAATAAATCGAGGTCGTTAACCGACTTGGTGAATTCCTTGTCCCAATCGCCCCATTGCCGCGTGTAGCGCGCTATATCCGCTTTTTGAATTTCTTCAGACAGATTGCCGAATTGAGCTACAAACTTGTTGAGCGAGGTCCCGCCAGCCTCAAATACCTGTTGCAATCCTGATAACTGTTGAAAATTTGCTCCACTGACTTTTTGTAATTGAGTGAGCTGCTTATTCGTTTCCTCGACAGCTTTGCTGAATTTGATAACTGCAGAGGCAGCAGCAACAATGGCAGCAGCGCCGGCAATGGCGGCAATTTCGGCGAATGATGCCGCAAACTGCGCTACTTCACCGCCGAGTTGCTTGAAGGCTTGCCCAAGCTTAGTAAGATCGGCCTGAAGTTGGTCGCTGCCCTCAAGTCCGACTTCAACTTTAAGGCTTTCCGCCATGTCAGCCGACCTTGAAATGCTTCACGAACAGCGCGCTGAATTTTTTCACGTTCGCCTTGACGATCTCAGTTATGTGCCACCTCTTGGCAATCTGAGCTGACTTGATCCCAACATAGAGTGGTTTGCGATCGCGCGCGCGGTCAGCAGCATCGAATGCAACTGGTTGACCGCGGATGGTGGCGAAGACCAATTTCTTTCCCGACTTGCGGATTCGCGGCAGATCGGGCGAGGTTGGTATCCACATCAGCGGCTTGCCTTCAATGGTGGCGCCGTGTTCGAAGACGCCAGCAATACCGAATCTGTGGAAAATGATTGCTTTTGCCTGCAGCGACGCTTCGCCGCCTTTCGTTGCGTCCTTCGTGCGATATTGCAAACCCTGGACCCATTTTTCATTCATAGCGAAGCGGCGGCCGGAGGCTGCAATATTCAGGCGGCCTTCTTGCACTGATAGGGCGGCTACTTCACGTAGCGCAGCGACCGCAGCCTCCGATACCGCGCCCTGACTCTTGGTCATTGTCTTGGCCCACGCCGCCGGGCTGTAGTTGACCCTAAGTCTTAGTACCATGTGGTCTAGTCAATTGTTTGAGTGTTGCTTCGATCGTCTTTTCGTTGCCTTGTGCAGCGGTGGCTGTGATCCACAGCGCATTGGCCCGTTCGATACGATCAAGCTGCTCGCTGAATTCGAGATAGGCCGCGATTTGCCGCGGCGTAAGCATCATTGCATAGTCGGGCGGGAATCCACGTCGGATGAGGGCGGTGATGTTGATGGCAATTTCCGCAAGCGGACCTTGTAAGTCTTTGCTCCTTCGTCTGCCTTGGTCATCAATCTCGTAATCTGCTCGATGAAGGAGCCAAACCCGTTTGGGAAGGTCAGGCCAATTATTGCAGTGATTAGTTTCAATTGATCTTCCATTAATAAATTGCTTGCGCGCCGCTCGCGTTCCTCATCGCCGAGATGACCGCATCCGGCCGCGATGATCGGTCCGATTGCGCCGCCGAAATGCTCGATCAAATGCCAGCCAATATTGCCGCTGCCGCTGCCGCTGCCGAGCAACGCTTGAAGCTTTGGAAAACGCGCGATGATGGATGCGATGGCATTGCCATTCAATCCATGCACCACCAGACGCATGCCGCCGTTGATATGGACGGCCTCAGCCGCCGTTGAAGGCGCGATATCTAAAAGATCTGCCATGTTGGTTCCTTTCGATCAGGCATAAGTGAATCCGTTTGTGAGCGTGGCGTTGCCATTCGGATTCAATACGACAACATTAACGGCACCGGCTGCGTGCGCCGGCGTCACGCAATTGATCTGAGTTGCGCTCACGACCGAGAAACCGGTAGCTGCAGTACCGGCAAAGGTAACGCCTGTCGAACCCCCAAACGCTGTTCCTATAAGAACAACCGCAGTACCGCCAGCTACCACGCCAGTGTTCGGCGTCACAGCATTGAGAGCAGGAGGTCCTGCCGTGCCAACCTCTCTGATCGTCCATTTTCCGAATGAGCCATCCGTGGCATTTTTCTGCACTTCGGCATCAATTTCGATGACCGAGAAATCATCCGTATCGGTGACAAATTTGAAATCACCAGCTGGGACGAACGAAACCGTAGCAGTGAAATCGACTTGCTGACCGATCGCATTTGTACCGGTGACCAGGATATCACCGGTATAGACGGTTTTCGTCAGACCGCTAAGTGTAACAAGATTGGTGCCAGGAGTTATTGTAGCAAGCGCGAAAAATGCTAGGTTCGTGCCCGTGATTTCATCGAGATGGAATTTGATGGTCGCACCGACCTCGGTGATTGCCGTGAAATCTTTGGTCTTGATGCCCTGGCGCGATGAGAAATGCTCTTTTTTAACCACTGTCGGGGTATAAATGAACGATGGTGAATTACCGAGATCGACATAGCTCGGTTGGCCCGTCTCTTTGAATGAGACGACTCCTTTGCCTATATGATAGTTGTTGACGTTCGGCATTGTAACAGTGAGCGGCGTAACCTCGTCCATGATAGTTCTCCTTTTCTAGAGATCGTCGGGCCGCAGCGCATACTTGAACTGAAAATTGGCCTTAAGCGCCCCGAACATCGAGCGTTCCCATCCAAGATCAGTCTGGCATCCGAGATAGCGAATTACACCGTTGCCGTATCGCCCGGTTTTCACGATTTGCTGGTTAAGCTCGGTATCATAAAGCACCTGCTTGATGAGTTCGCGCCGCAGCGTGCTAATGTCGGGACCGACTTGAGGCGCGAGCTTGAAAATGATGATCTCGGGCGTCATCGTCGCCATTGTCGGACGATTGGGTGGCCGCATCGATGCGTCGGTATGATCGCCGGTTTCCTCGTCACCATCGAGCACCGCCGCAGCGGGCAATTGATCCTCGGTCAGATCGACATTATTGCGATAGACGTTCTTAATACTCGGCATCGCCGCAACGATTACGACTAACCGCGCGAGAATATCCTCGCGAACGTCAATCATGAGTCGGATCTCAGTAAGAAATGAACCTCGCCGACATCCTCACCATTGGGACTACCACGCAATTCATAAGAGCGTACAACCCACATACGTCCATTGAACGAAAGCACGCTGCTAATGTAATCAGCCCGAGTTATGCCTTTATTAGTCAATTCGGGAACGCGGGCAAAGGCACCCGGCCCGACACTGCGCACGTCGACGGTGCCACTCGTCTGCATTTTCGCGCGAGTATCATCAATCACGGTAATTTCGAACACGCCTCCTGTAGTGGTCAGCATTGCCGACACGCCAATCTCGGCATAGACCGGGTCATAAAGCAGAGTGCTATAATCGATCATGCGACGTACATGCGTCGGTATGGCTTGATGAGGTCACTCACGGATGCCGTTAAATGCTGCCCCGACGATCCAGCGGCGAACGATGGCGAGACGTAAGTGATGCGAGTATCGCCATGCTGCACTTCGCGGATCGAAGGATCGCGATTGCCGGATTGACGGCCCTGATTGATAGCCTCGATGACCGCCCGCTGTAGCCTGGCCGGCGACTGCGCCGGCAGAGTGTATCCGCCCGAATAAGTCACGGCGATAGGATTCGGCCCGTAGCCATACCAATAATAGCCGGATTGCCAATATTCATAGGTGTAGGGCAGCCATAACCGCCCACTAGGCGGATCAAAACTATAATCGGTGGTCGACGTACCTGAAATCGAGACATCGGTAACGGACGTGACCGGATAAAGCGAGAGCGTCAAAGCTTCGCGTGTGCGGACGTTTTCGCCGCGATCGAATGTGAAGGTCTCGAGTGCTTGCGCTAGACCAAACCGGCGATTGCAATAGTCGGTAATGATCTGTGATTGAAACGTAATCGCTGCCTGCAGCTCCGTATCTTCACTCGTATCCGTGATACCAAGCGCGAGCTTGAGATCGGCGAGAGTGATGAGATCAGGCCCGGCGCTGAGAGGATCTTCGCTTTGGATTTGCAGGATTGAGTGCATTACTTAAACCTGATGATATCAGCGTGTTTTTCTTCCTGTCGGGCATCGCGACCATCGGTGCCGCGTTTGACTGCGAGGCGCCATTCATCCGACTTGCCGGGCTTGGTAGTTGTCGTGGTCTGCGCGATGAAAAACGAGCCGCCAAGCGTGACGCCATCGCCGGCGACGTAAGTCGTACCATCTTTCCATACGCCGGCATCGAGTACGATGGCGGTTTTTATCTCATGCACCGCATCGCCGATGGCCCACTGCAATGTGCGGCCTCCATCGGATGTCGTCAGCTTTCCAGCCTTGAGCGTTCGATCAAGCTGGTCGACGATGTATTCCTGCAAGAACGTCAAGTCGCTGGCATTGCGACCAGTTTCACCCTTTGGCCCACGTTCGCCCTTGATGCCAGTTTCACCGGGCGGACCGCGCTCGCCCCGCGGTCCTGGAATTCGCGCCAGCGCGCGAACCTCAGCAAGAGCGCGCTGGCATAAGGCAAGGCAGACACCGATAGCCTCATTGAGCGTATATTGCGGGGCCGGGATAATCGGGTTTTCACTCATGCCCGTTGCCCTCATGCTGCAAGCAGAAATATCATCATTGCGGCTTCGTCATCGTCGTGCCGACCGATGGCGGCGGCGTCTAATTTCATGATCGCGCCCGAAGCTGAGCCGCGCGTGCCGGCAACGCCTTTGCTCGCAATCGATGGGATGCCGATCAATGCCGCGCCGCGTCCTGCACTGCCAACCGTTCCCACCGCTCTGCCGGAAAGATCAGGAAGCCTCGCAACTGCCACGCCGACGACGCCGATGGCGCCGATCGCCTCGCCCTCGAGCTCGGGCAAGATGCCATAGCCGAAACCGACGACCGCGCGCGGACGGCGCGGCGCCATAATGCCACCGCCGATCGGCACTTCGACAATGGCAGAAATGACCTGCGCATCTGCGACGTCGCGCGCACCCTCGAGCGGGCCACCATCTGCTGTCCAATAAATCGAATCGGCAGTGATGACAGTAGAATCGGCAGTCCAAACGCTGCCGACCGGCTCAATGATTTCGGCATAAACGAAATTAGCATTGACAACCGCATCGTTAGCTTCAGTCGCCCCGACGAGCGGGCCACCGTCAGCGGTATAAACAACGGAATCGGCGGTGACTGCGATCGAATCGGCAGTCCATCCCGGCGGCTCGTAAAGGCTGACATCAAAGACAGCCACTTAGTAGAATTCCTTCACGATGATGATCCCCGCCGCGCCGTTGCCGCCTGCAAAGCCGCCGCTCCCTGCTGCGCCGCCATTACCGGCACCACCGACGGAATAGGAATAGGTTGCTGCAGGAGAATTTGTGTAATAAATCACCGTACCGCCTGACGAACCGCCCGCGCCAGTATTGACACCACTAGTCCCGCCGCTGCCACCGCCGCCACCAGAACCAGTATTTGCCGCCGCAGCATTCCCTGCTCTAGCAATAGCGCCGCCACCTGCACCGCCAAAATAAGAAGCGCCGCCCGGACTACCTAGCGTATTGGTTCCCGTGACAGCCGTACCACCATCCGTTCCCCAGCCGCCGCCGATATTTTGCGTGCCGCCGCTTGCGGTGCCAGGAGCGCCAGCATTAAAGCCCGATGTGGTTGCAGCCGCCCCTCCCGCAGTTAAAGAACCGAAAGTCGTATTGCCCCCCGCCGTTCCGTTACCAGGGCTACTTCCCCCGCCCGCTCCGCCAGCCCCGCCGCCAACACACGTTACTTCGATGCGCTTGCAGTTTGCAGGCAGCGTGTAGGTGCCGCTGCCGGATGTGAAGATCTGCTGCGTCGGCTGCGTCACGGCGCCACCCGCTGGCGCCGCCCAGGTGCCATCCGCTCTGAGAAAATTCGTCGTGCCGCCGCCGCTTAATGGCGCAAGTCCGTTAAGGGCGCTGGTGAATACCGGCAACATCGCATCGACTTGCGCGCCTGTGAGGTCGATCGGCGCCGCAGCGCTGCCGGTGTTATTCCCCTTGATGCTGTTCGCCGCCATATTGGCGAGCTTGGCGTTGGTCACCGCGCTATTGGCGATGGTCAGCGCCAGCGCACCAGCGGAGTTGGTCACATCGCCCGTATGCGCCGGCTCGTTTGCCGCCGGCATGATGCCGAGGATCGTCCAGCCGTTCGCCGCCGTGAGTTCTTCAGGACTTCCTGCCCCCGCCGCGATCCTGCCAAGGAAGCGGCCGGTCGCAGAGACGTTCTGCATTTTGGCGTAGGTGACCGCGGCATTTGCGATCGTCGCCGTGATTGCGGTTGCACCGGAACCGGTGACATCGCCGGACAATGTGATCGTTTGATTGCCAGTGAGATAACCCTGCGCCTTAACGAATGCCGTAGTCGCAATGCTTGTATCATTATCGGCGGTTAGCGGCGTCGGTGCTTGTGGGTCGCCGGTAAAAACTGGATTTGCCAGCGGCGCGAGGCCAAGTGTTGAAGTGTTGATGCCTTGAATATGCGTGGCATCAGTCCATTGGGCCAACTGACCATTCGCCGGTGTGCCGACGTTGCTGACATTGCCGCCGCCGCCACCACCACTGCCCATGATCGCGACCAGCAAGCGCGCATTGTTGAACAGGGTGCCGCCGGAATCTGTAACGGTCACCGGAAACTGAACATAAGTCGTCTGATCTATTGGCGTTGCATTGACAGTGAATTTCCCGAAATTAACATTGTTGTCCTGATCCTGAATGACCATGACCGTGCCAATCGACATTTCGGTTAGCACGCGCTTGATATCGCTACCATTGCTCGTGATGTTGTTGAAGTAGAGAACTGTTACCGCACTGACGCTCGTATTATTGGCACGGATCTCACCCGATGCCGGCGGCGGCGTGGTCGTACTATCGTATCTATATTCCGCAAAACCGCTAACGCTGGCGCTGCGCCCATATAGCTCGGTAAAATTCAGATTGCATTTATCAAACGCATTCCGCGCCGGATCGCCAGTATTATCGCCAGGTGCATTGCCGATATTGATGAGTTGTTGCGCCATTATGGCATCGCCAGTATAAACGATGTGAGCCGAACCGGACCGCCGCGATAAATCTTGGTCGTATTCAGTTTGATAACTGCTTCGGAATTCTCGTCGCCGACATCGCAAGTCAATAATTCATCGCCGGCCGCTCCGACAATGCGCGCTGATGCTACATTGCCTTGTGCAAGCGCGGCATCTTCTTCGGCAATGGCATTGAATTCGAGCTCGCCATCCACGGCGGCCATTGCGGCCGGGCTCGACAGTTTCAGCACCGCAAGCAGACGCCCATTATTCGCCATCAATTCAATATTGCCGCCATCCATCAATGCCGACAGCACATCAAGCATGGCATCGGCGGCAGTTGGCGAAAGTTCAATCATGCTTGCGGCTCGCCATAAACCGGCACGAAATTGCCTTGCTCATCGCGCTCGACGCGCACGAGCCGCGGTGCCGCACGCTCCTCAATCGGCGGCGATTCGTGCAGCAGGCGTGCCGCGCTTGCGATTTGTCCGGCGAGCTCGGGTGATACAGTCAAAGCTTCAGCCACGCATTCGCGCACGAATGGCGCCACGCCCTTGGCAAGGGCGGCAATTTCATCCTCGCTCATCATGCGGCCCTCAATGCTTCCGTGAACTTTTGCGTAATGGCGGCAAGCTTTTGCGCATCAGGTGGCGGCTTTACATCCGCTGCTGGCGCTGGTGGCTTCGGCGGTGTTGCCGGCGCGAATGGATCGGCCTGTGCATCACGCTTGGCCAGCGCCTCGAGGCTGAAATTCTGTTGCTGTAGATATGGCGACTCACCACCAATTACCGGTTTCAAATCAAACTTTGCCCGGCCTTCATTCGGCGCCATCACGCCGGCGCCAACTGCATCCTTGATGGTCGTGACCAAGGTTGCGGTATCCATCCGGAGCAGATTATCGGTATCGAATTCCGTTCCGAGGCCGATTGCTTCGCCGATGCCAAGCGCATAATCGAGCAGCTCTTCAATTTCCTCGATATGCGATTGCAAAGCTTGCGCGTAGTATTCACAATTTAGCGATTGGATATTGATGTGCGATGGCAGCGGCTCGACGCTGACCTTGTAGCCTGGCACATGGTAAACGCTGCAGACAACTTGCGCCGACCATTT
>Ga0066903_100001047_pt1 | contig 19357 bp, 17 predicted proteins | sample PanSoiMetaGPlot1_FD_67491 | JGI IMG/M metagenome (GOLD analysis project Ga0066903, IMG submission 67491) | Tropical forest soil microbial communities from Panama analyzed to predict greenhouse gas emissions - Panama Soil - Plot 1 (version 2) | ecosystem: Environmental > Terrestrial > Soil >... | reverse complement strand
CCGTTGCCGCAGGGGTTTATAAAAGAAGACCAGGGCGGCCAGGGTGACGGCTTCAAGAAAGACCAGGTGCAGGCGATAACTTTCCGGCAAAGCGGCGCTGACATCCTGGAAAGCCAATTGATGCAGGAGCAGGACGCCGGCCAGGATAGCGCCATAGACAAAGGTGCGTTCCAGGATGATTTGCAGAAATTGATAGCGAATGACGAAATAGGCGAACAACAGGGCGGGAATGAGGGGCGACAGCGCGAGGACGAACATCCAGCCTTGCTCCGCCTGTGGCCAGGCCGCCCGCAGCAAAAGCAGAACGCCTTTGAGGGCGGTCATGGCCAGGAGCACAATGCCCATCTGCCGGAAGAACGGCCTGGCTTGCGGCAGCTTGAGCCCCGGCGCCGCACTCAGGAAAACAGCCGCGGCGGCGAGGTTCACGAGGCCGACAAAAAGGAAGTAAGGAATTTCCAGGGAAGCGGTGACGGCGTAGAAATTCCACCGGCCGGGTGTGAAATACAAGGGGGCCAGGGGAATCAGAATCAGTAGCGGCACATAGGAAAAGCGGTACACACGTTGCGGCTCGTCCTGCACCCCCAGCCTGTTTTGCCAGACGCGCCAGGCGCCGTGGATCATGCCGCAGGGCATGAGCAAGAGGCCGGCCGACATGGCCAGCATAGAGCACCCCTGCATGGTCCAGGGCCAGCTTCCGTGCAGTCCCGTCAAAAGGAAAAGGATAAACAAGCCGACATGCCACAGCCACAGGCCCAGGATCATGTTGACGATGGGCAGGCGGACGAACGGCCAGTTGCGCCGCTCCAGGAGCGTCAGGAGGAGGACGGTGTCGAACACCGCCGCCGCCCCCAGCAGGATTGGTTGCAGCGTTTCGAACATGTCACGTCACGGAAAATACCTCGATGTCGCTTTCGTGCAGCCGCTTCACCTGCCTCCGCTGTCGCCAGTGCACTTCGGACCGATCGACGATGAGCCGGCCGATGCCCAGGACCGTCCGGCAGAAATAGATGACGCGCCGGCCATGCACGGTCCGGCGGCGTACCTGTGCCGGCTGGTCAGCAATGAGCAACAGGCACGGCGGTTTCAGACGCAGCAATCGCCCTTCGGCCGGGGCGATGCGTACCCGGTCCTTGCTCCACCATGAGTGTAGCAGATGCACCACCTGTCTGACCAGCGCCCACCGGCTTGTGGTTGCCATGAAACAACTTCCCTGATCGCCGCTTGCGGCTTAGCGCTTCCGCGGAAGTTTATCGAACGCCAAGCCGCAAGCGGATTTCTCACTTCTCCGGCTCGACACGGCGTTTCAACTCTTCGAATTCCTTTTGCAGGCGCTCTTTCTGTTCGCGCTCGGCGAACTGTTGTGCCAGCTCCTCGGCTTTCGGATCGCGATCCTCCAGCCGGGCATAGGCTTCCTCCATTGCCTCGGCCCGCTCGATACGTTGCTCCAGGCGCTGGAACTGGGCCACGGCACTGGTGTCGTCGGCACAGCGCATCACCCGGTTGATATTCTTGGACGATTCGACCCGGGCCAGGCGGGCGACCAGCAAGGTCCGCTTGTGCCGGGCCTGGCGAATCTTGTGCTCCAGGTCGCGAATCGCCCGGTGCAGCTTGGCGGATTCCTCCTTTTGCTTGGCGTATTCCTTGGTCAGAGTTTCAACGCGCTGGTCGGCCAGGACCTTCTGCTCCAGCGCCGCCTTGGCGGCGCTGTCATCCTGCCGTTTTAGCGCGCTGACCGCTCGCTCCTGCCACTGTTCCGACTCGGTCCGGGCCTTGTCCACCTGCCGGCCGAGCTGGATTTCATCTGCGATCACCCCCGCCACGTTCGCCCGCACCCGTTCCAGCTCCTCCTCCATGTCGATGAGCAACTGCTGCAGCATGCGCTCGGGATTTTCAAAATGTTCGCACAAGGCGGAAACATTGGAGCGGACCACCAGGGAAAAAGTCTTGAACCATTTCATGAAAGCCTCCGAAAAAAGAGATTTCAGATTGCAGATTTCAGATTGCAGATCGCCCCAACTGGATTGCAGCCACGTCAACGGCGCCGAAACACTTGCCCCGGCTTGGAATCTGCGATCTGCAATCTGAAATCTGCAATCTCCTTCATTCCCACTGTTTCAGCACATCTGCCAGATACCGCATGCGCTCGACCAGGGCTTCGCGGTTGCGTTCGCACAAGGCGCCGAGGGCGATGACGGCGGCGCCCAGGGCCAGGCCGGCTATCCATAGCACGTTGGGGTCGTCGATGCTGCCGCGGACCACCATGGCCACCAGGTCGGCGACCAGGAAGGCGGTGCCGGTGTACATCAAGGCCCGCACACGCAGGCCGATGGCCAGCAGGACGATGCCCACGGACGCCACCATCAGGCTGAACAGGTGCAGCCAGCTGCCATCCACGATATGAAACACCGGCGACACCAGGATGACCAGGGCGCCCAGGTAACGCAACGGATCGTGGAACCGTTCCGGGATCTCCTGTTTGAGCAATTGCACCAGCGCCAGGATGGAGATGCCGACCGGGATCATGAAGAACTGCGGATCGTCCCAGTTCAGCTCGCGCCAGAGGAGGACCAGGGCAATATTCAGGATCACGCCGGAGAGGATGGTGTAGGATTTCAGGGAGCGTTCCAGGCCGCGCCAGAAGTAGAAGCCGGCCGCCAGCAAGAGAGCCAGGCTATTGGCGCCGAGCCAGACCGGTTGCTGCGTCAGGTGGCGGTAGACGCCGATGGCCACAGTGGCCAGCGGCAGCACGAGCGCGGTTTGCACGAGTGGTGTGCTGAGAATATTCAACTGGCCGCGGCCACGCGCCCATTCGCCCATCAGCCAGAGGAGAACGCCGACGCCAAGGAGCGCGAACATGGTTTGGCCATGCCCAATGGTGAGGACGTGAAAGTAGGTGAAATATCCCGCGCCGGCCAGGGCCAGGGCCTCGGCAATCCAGACCCTCTCCGTCCGGTTCTGACGGCAAGCGGATACCAGTTCGGCAGCCACAGCCAGGGAAAAAGTTAGCCCGGCCAGCAGGACATCAGCGATTCCCAGGGCCGGCAGTTTGAACGACCCGCAGATGGCCAGCAGTGCCAGCACGCGCAGTCCCCACAGCTGCCCCCAGATCGTTTCGCGCCAGGGGGATTCCGGTTCTTTGGCGAAGAATTGCCAGAGGAACAGGCTGGCCGTCGCCACCAGGGCCACGGGCAGGCAGACCGAAGCCAGATTCACCCGGTCCAAATCGAACAGCGTTTGCATGGGCGGACCGAATAGCAGAACGGTCAGGGAAATGACCTGCCAGTTGACCAGGATCAGAGCGGGCAGGCGGATCTGCGGTTGGCGGCGAAGAATGGAAAAGGCGACAAGCCCAACCAGTCCGGCTACCCCCGCCACGCGCATGGCCAGAGGGAATGCCAGGAGCGAGCCGACTGCCGCCAGACCCAGAACGCCAAGGATCACGTAGGTTGTCGGAACAGACAGGGCGTGATAGCGGTCCAGGGTTTGTTGGTCCGCCGATTCGTCCCGCAACTTTTGCAGCCGGCGGTGGAGAATTTCGACGATCGGCAACGCCGCAAGGGCGGTGATGGTCCAGGTCGCGGGCAACCACAGCCAGGCCGCCGGACCTGCTTGCCGCATCAGCAGGGCGCCGACAACTCCGAGCACGCCGACGCTGCCCACGGTGGCCATGAGCGGGTTTGCTTGCCGCCGGGCCGCATCGAAGGCCCAGGCCACCATCAGAAACTGGAATGGCCAGCCGATTTCCAGGATCGGCCCCATCGTTGTGCCGGCCAACGCCGGCAGCATCGGCCTGATCATTTCAAAAACAAAAACCGGAAAATAGACTCCGATCAGTCCAACAGATAACCAGAAACAACAGACCCGATAATTCGCCAGGGCAAAAGTTCGGCCCAGACGTGAATGGGGATGCCGATCCAGAACGTATCCGAGCACCCACTGGCCCAATAACAGGCCGGTGAACACGGAGAGCAAGTTGGCAATGCTCACCTGCAAGGCGAGCAGATGGCTCAGGATCATCGCCTGTGAGAACAGGATGGCCGCGCCGCTAAGCAGGGGATGCACCCAGCACAGAGACTGCGTGATCAGCAACAGGATCAGGAACAAGGTGACCGGCCATGTTGCCGGGTCCAGGGGCGCGATGCAATGCCACAGGAGCCAGGCCGCCGCCAGGCCCAGAGCAAGGATCAGGCTGAATGTAGCGCATAGGGATTGCCATCCCTTCTGGACAAGCTTTCCCCAATCCTTGCCAATACCATCCGGCAACAATCGGTTGATGTGAACATCAAAATATCGGCCGGCAATCAGGAGCGCCGTCGATGCGATTGCCAGGCAGATCATTTCGGCATGCACCGGCAAACTCCAGCCCAGGACGGTGGTCGCGAAAGCGGAAAACCCCGCCGCGGTCACGATCCAGGACAGGATGGCCAAAAGCGCCAGCCGACCTTCGCGGAACAGGATCACCTGGAGCGAGAACATCAGCGTCATGCACAGGGCGACCGGGAACAGTGCCTTCACATGGCCAAAGGACACCGCCAGCATCAGACAGCCCAGGACGATCGAGAAGGCGATCAGCGGCTTGGCAAACAAGTCGTTGCCGGCTTTCGCCAGCCGCCGGCCGAAGATCGTCAGGGTCAGAAGGAGAGGCAGATAAGTCAGGCCATAAAAGGCGTAGGGCAGGCGTTCTTCGTGAACGAGACGGGCGCCGAGGTTCAGTAGGTCGCGCACCAGTTCGATGAAGAAAGCCGGCGAAAAGTTATACGCCAGCACGATGCCGGCCAGCATTGCCCAGACAAACGCTTGCTTGCCGGTTCTCCGGGCGGTGACGGCCATCATGATCGCCGCCAGTGCGGACGCTAGCACCACGGCGTACCGGTCGGTCGTAATGGATACGCCCGCCAGGCACACGCCGGCTGCGCACAAAACCAGCCCCAATCCGAGTGGGCCGATGATCGACCAGGGCAGGGGCCGGACCAGATCACCGGTGCGCTGCTGAAAAACCCTGGCCACGGCGTCGGCAGTCAACAGCACGGGGATGGCCGTCAAGACGCAGCCGAAGCCGATCCAGTCCAGCGTGATTTTGCTGGGGGCGTGCAGGGCGAACAGAATAAGGAACTGGGATCCGAGGAGCAGGATGGGAAAGAAGCCGAAGATGCGCGGCGCCCGGTGTTCTTCAATCAGCCAGAAGACATGGCGGTTCACCTTCACGCTGCCGGCGGCGAAAACGGCCCACAAAGCCAGGGCCACCAGCGGAGCCCAGGCATCCGGAAGACCCGGCACGATCGCCCCGGACAGGGCGAGGATCAAAAAGCTGGCGAGAAAGGTCGGCTGCCGGCCGCGCAGGAAATAGCGGAAGATGCGCCCGGCCGCCAGCACGCTGAAGCCCAGGTTCGCCAGCAGTAACACCACCACCAAATCGACCGGCAGGTTGGCGTCCTTCCGGATTACCCAGTGCAGCACCAGAAACGTGATGGGCAAGAGCAGGACGGTCAACGCTTGCAGCACCGTTGCCGTGCGTGGCAAAACCCAGCGGTGGCGGGTCCACTCGCCGGAGGCAAAAATTACACCGGTGTATCCCAGGAAGATGAGGTATTTCCAGACCGGAGTGGACTCATGCCAGTGGGCGCTGATAAGCAGCACCGAGGAGCCGAGCAAGATGAGCATGCCCACCATCAGCGTCCATTTGATGTTGCCTTCCTGCAAGAAGGCGTCAAAAAACCGGAACAGGAGAGAACGTGGTTCGGGCGGCGCTTCTGGTGGGGCGGACATTGGTCCGCCGGTTTCTTCGGACGGTTTCGAACGTCCGTCCCACGGAACACTTCTCTGCGAAATAACGCTCATGTCCAGCCCTCCTGGGGTAACGTGCAACTCGACCCCACTCCTTACAAACGCAATGCCAATGGATGAAAAAAACTGCACGCAAGAAACCAGTGAAAAAGCACGAAATTCGAATTGAATCACCGTTTAGATTCGCCGCGTTGCAGTGAAATGACTGCGGCGACTGCGGGGAAGGCGCTGCACACAGATTTCCGTTGCGCCCGCCGATTTTTCGCGGTCATTCTCCTGGAAGGCATCAATGGTTCGCCTTCAAAACAAGAACGCCAATCCTCGAAGGAGGTGGAACATGATCATGATCTGGACGTACACGTTTTATCTGGTCATCAGCGTGGCCCTGACGGTGTGGGTGGGCCGGACCTTGCACAAGAATGGCCGGGTCTTCCTGGTCGATGCTCTCACCGGCCACGAAAAGCTGGCCGACTCGGTCAACCATCTGCTCCTGGTCGGTTTCTATCTAATCAACATCGGTTTTGTGACCGTGGCCCTTCGCTACGGCGGCACGGTGCGGGAAGTCCAGGGCGCCATCGAATACCTGAGCACCAAGCTGGGGATCGTGCTCCTCGCCCTGGGGGTGATGCACTTCTTCAACCTATTCGTGCTGTCGTGCTGGCGACGGCACACGGTGCGAACCCAGCCGCCGGCCGAAGTCCTGCCTCGACGCCGCGAGGAACGCGGTTACCTGGGCGGGCTGAGGACCGCAGCCATCCCCCTGGACGATGACCGCACCCGCTAGGCATTCGCTGTTCACTGTTCATTGTTCACTGTTCATTGAAAGATTGAAAAATGAACAGTGAACAAACTTTTCCCTCATTCATGTGCTAGACTTTTGTCAGAAGCATAATTACTTGGGGGGAGGTACGCATGAAGGGGTCGGCCTGGGTTGGATTGATACGGCGGATTCCGGAAGCACAGCAGGATAACCTGGTTGCCATCACCGCCACCGGGGCGGAGATCATGGTGCAGAAGATCCTGGTCATGGACGAAGAGTTCATCATCTTTCGCGGCCGGCCGGCAGGCTCCACGGAAGCCCCGCGCATCTTGTTCATGCCCTTCGATCAGCTCAACCACATGGCGTTCAACAAGCCGCTTCAGGAAGCAGAGATCAAGAAGATGTTCGGCAGTGAGACCGTAGCGCCGGAAGCACCGGCCAAGGCGCCGCCGGCTCCACCGATCGCGGCCGAACAACCGGCCAGCGAAACCCCGTCGTCTCCCGTCCCTCGTCCTGCGAATTCGCCAGCCACCCCTCCCGCGCCGCTCAAGGGCGCGCCCCCTTCCAAATCCCTCCTGCTGGAACGCCTTCGGGAACGCTTGTCAAGACGCTAGATCCATCACCACAATGAGAAGTAGCCGCATTCCAGGAGTCCCGGCCGTTGCCGGAATTCTTGCGAATTGCCCTACATCCGGAAAAATGCATGCGCCGCCAGCAGACGGTTCGGCTGATCCGTCCTCCCGGGGCGGAAGCCGGGATCCTGTGCATCCGTGAAGGTGCCAAGATGTCGTTTTACGCCTTTGCGGAGATTCCCTGCAGTATCGGTGGCCGGGGTTTTGCCGTCCACCGTCTCGGGCTCGGGCCTCTTTATCATGTCCGCATCGGCTCGGGCCTGGATTGCTCCTGCGAATGTCTGGGTTACTTGCGTCACGGCAACTGCAAGCATCTGCGGGCCTTGATGACCCTGGCGGATAAGAACCTGATTTGATGATCATTCCGGAAGTGGTTAGCCGCGACGCAAAGTCTTCGCAGCGGAGCGCGGACTGTGGAACACGAGCGCTCAGCTGCGAAGACTTTGCGTCGCGGCTAACCCCTCATATAACCCCTACCATCGGACCTGTGGCAGCTGAATCGTGCAAGTCCGCCAGCCTTGCCTTGTTGGCCGCTTCCATTTTTAAGGCAGGACCGGAAAAAATTTGGCCCCTTTTCCAACTTTCTTGGCTTGGTTTTTTTCTCCAAAGCCCCCCGATTGGGCATATTAGGGGAGTGGTCCCCTGTGTTCCGATCCAGCCGCAGCGGTTGGTATCCCGTGGGCGAACGGATCGGTAAGTAACCGAAACAAAGGAGAAGGCATGGCCTGCCACCGTATCCGCATCGCATTGCTGTTAGGCGCCGTCGCGGCCTTTGCCGCGCCGTTACGCGCCGATGATTGCCCCAAAGCGACTGGTCCCACTATGCGGACCATCACCTGCACCGAATGGGTGCCGGAGAGGTACGAAGTCAAACGTACCTGCTACCGGATGGAATGCAAAACCGAAACTTATGACACGTTCCGCTGCGAAACCGTGTGCGTGCCCCGGGAACGCGTCTGCACCGTGGTCGAGCGCATCCCGGAAACCAAGACCGTGACGAAAAAAGTGTGTCATTACGAAAGCGTTTGTGAAACCCGCACGGTCATGAAGAACTGCTACCACTATGAGCAGTACACCTGCATGCAGAAGAAGTGCGTTTCCCGCGGTCACTGGGAGTGCTGCGAAACGTGCAAGGAGCCGGGCTGCCTTGAAAAGCTCTGCAACCCTTGCGCCTGCCCGCACACCGTGACCCGGAAGCACTGGGTTCACTGCCCGGTCTACCAGGAATGCCCCGTAACCAAGTGCAAGAAGGTCTGCACCCAGGTGCCGACCACCTGCCAGGTCCGCGTGTGCAAGCCGGTCTGGACCGAACAGCAGTGCCAGGTCTGCACGTATCGCTGCGTGGAGAAGAAGCACGTTGAAAAGTATAACGAGATGGTGACCAAGCAGGTCGCGTGCAAAGCCACGCGCAACGTTCAGGTGTGCGTCCCGTACACCGTGACGGAAACCTGCTGCCGCATGGTTCCCAAGACGGTCACCCGGCAAGTGGCTGAATGCCCGGCTCCGACGTGCTGCCCGACCACCTGCTGCCCGACCACCTGCTGCCGCGAATCCCACTCCCGCTGCCACCGGACTCGCTGCTGCTCCAGCCCGTGCTGCGATTCGGGCTGCCACAGCCGTTGCTCCGGCCTGCACTTCCGCAATAGCGGCGGCTGCGGCTGCGATAGCTGCTGCCACTAAGCAACAGTTTCGCTCCTTGTAATCTCAAGACCGCTGCCTTCGGGCAGCGGTCTTTTTTTTCGCGGCCGAAGTGTGATCAAACTGCAACGGGAAATGTGCTGATGATCTGCTGCAAGATCCGCCGCAGGAACTGTCCCGAAGTCATTCCCTGGTTGCCGGCAACGCGCTCCAGGGCCGCGGCCTGCCAGGTCGGAACCAGAACAGAGAGTTCCGCCACTTCTCCATCCACGGGCATCACGCCCTCGTAGAACTCAGCATTTGCGGCATTCGGCAGAGACATTTTTTCCTCACGTGCGAGAGAATTGAAGCCGCCAGCATTTAGAGCAAACGCTATGCCGAGAAGTTTTGCAGTGCCATAACTTCAATCTGCTCTGAATGTTGAAGAAACATGACAGACTGGCGAACCTCTTGTGTGCCAAATTTGCAGGCAGGAATTGCTGAATGCCATCGCATCCACTGCACGCCCAAGGCGAAACCTTGCTTGATCTTCAGGGTTGTCTAGATTAAGCAATGGTCAACACCGGAGGTGTTCCATGAGCGAAACTGGAATCCTGGGCATCTTTCAGAGCCATGCTTTTTTGGCGACCCTGAGCCAGCGCCACCTGCTCACCCTGGCATCGGGGGTCAAGCCATTTACCGCCGCCAAGGGGGACTTTCTCGCCAAGGAAGGAGAAACTGCCAAATCGTTTTTCCTGCTTCAGGAAGGGCATGTGGCCATCGACATTCACCGGCCGGCCAACGTCGTCGCCACCATTCATACCACCGGGCCGGGGGAAGTCATCGGCTGGTCCTGGATTGTGCCCGGCTATCGCTGGCAGTTTGATTGCCGGGTCCTGGAGAACGTCAAGGGCCTCGTCTTCGATGCCAACTGGTTGCGGGAAAAATGCGAACAGGATCACGAACTGGGCTACCACCTCCTCAAGCAGCTCGTGACGGTGATCGCCAGCCGGCTGGCCGCCACCCGCGAGCAACTGCTGGACGTTGTCAAATAGTTGGCGAGCGTCGCGGCGTGAGCGCGACGTGTCTGCGCTTTACCACGTCGGGCTCACGCCTCGACGCTCGCCAGCAAGGGAAGAAGCAACATGCCACAGCGGCTCGATTCTCGCTATCCCCGTAGCCGGCTGGCCTTTGAGCGCTCCTGCAAAGTCATCCCCGGAGGCGTCAACAGCCCGGCACGGGCCTTTGGCGGAGTCGGAGGCCAGCCGCTGTTCATTGCCCGGGGAGAAGGCCCCTATCTCTTCGATATCGACGGCAATCGCTATGTCGATTTTGTGGGCTCCTGGGGCCCGCTGATCCTCGGGCACAACCATCCACGCGTGTTCCAGGCCATCCGTGAAGCACTTGAGAAGGGCGCGACCTTCGGCGCTCCGACCGAAGTGGAATCGCAGCTAGCGGAACTCATCATCCAGCTGGTTCCCAGCATTGAGATGGTGCGCATGGTCAGCTCGGGGACGGAAGCGTCCATGAGCGGTATCCGCCTGGCCCGCGGCTTCACCGGGCGCGAGCTGATTGTCAAGTTTGCCGGCTGCTATCACGGACACGTGGACAGCCTGCTGGTGGCGGCCGGCTCCAGCGCCACCACGCTGGGGGTGCCCAACAGCCCCGGTGTGACCAAAGGCGCCGCCGCCGACACCCTGCTGGCCCGATTCAACGATATCCTGGACATGCGCAAGTTATTCAAGGATAAGGGCGATCAGATCGCGGGCGTCATTCTGGAGCCGGTGGTTGGCAACATGGGCGTGGTCCTGCCTCACATCGAGTTCCTGAACGAGCTTCGGCATCTCACCCATCACTACGGCGCCTTGCTGATTTACGATGAAGTGATTACCAGTTTTCGCTTGGCTCTGGGCGGCGCCCAGGAGCTTTTCCAACAACAGCCGGACCTGACCATTCTGGGCAAGATTGTCGGCGGCGGTTTGCCGGTGGGAGCATATGGCGGACGCGCGGACATCATGAAGCGGATCATGCCGGCAGGGCCGGTGTTCCAGGCCGGCACGCTGTCCGGCAACCCGCTGGCGATGGCCGCCGGACTGGCCACTTTGCAAGAGTTGCGCGAACATCCGCCCTATGCTCGTCTGCAGGAGCTTGGTCAAACGCTGGAAGAAGGACTGAAGGAAGCAGCTCGTGCGGCGGACCTGCCTCATCAACTCGCCCGTGCCGGCAGCATGTGGACGCTGTTTTTCAACGACAAGCCGGTGACCGACTACGACACAGCCAAGGAAAGCCATACCGCTCGCTTCGCCCGCTTCTTCTGGACCATGCTGGAGCGCGGCTTCTACTTGCCGTGCAGCCAGTTCGAGGCCGCTTTTCTGTCGGCCGCGATGACCGAGGAGCAGATCACGCAGACGATCAGCGCCGCACGATCGGCACTGACGGAAATGCAACATAACCAGTAGGCCGGGATGTCTCCTGCACCACTGCCTATTCCTCGGTCCAATCGATCTGTGGAATATCCGTGCGGTCCAGGAGTTGAGGGCCGCGGTCGCGTGTGAAGTAGGACCAGGTCCACTGGATGAAAGCCTCGATCTTGTTGCGCACGCCGGTCATCAGGCTGGCGTGGACGCCAAGCCACATTGCGGCAGCGACGTGGCCGTGCAACTCATGGCGTTTTTCGCCGATCTCGACCACGGCGGCCGAACGCGTGATCATCGCCATGATCCCCTTGTCGTCGTACTGAAATGGAGTGCGCGGCTTGCCGGCAGCGTCGGCGAGGATGTTCTTGGCGGCCCAGTAACCGCCTTGCTGGGCGACGGAGCCGAGCTGCGGCAAGACGCCGCCGGCCGGATTGGGGATGTTGGCGAGATCGCCCAACACATAAATGCTGGGAAAGCCGGCCACGGTGAGATCGGGCAGAACGTCGATGCGACCGCCGCGGCCCTGGGGCAGGCCGGCCTTGCTCGCCAGGGGCGCCGCTTTCAGACCGCCCGCCCAGATGGTGGCCCGGGTCTTGATGGTGGCGCCGTCCGAAAGCAGGACATGTCCGGGGGTTACTTCCTTCACCCCCGTCTTGAGCCGCAATTCCACACCCGCGTCTTGCAAGATCTTTTCCGCATAGGTATGAGCCTTGGACGAGAATGGTGAGAGCACCGTGTGCCCGTAGTCAACAAGGTAGATCTTGGCGTGCTGGACCGGAAGATTGCGGAACTCCTTTGTCATGGATTCGCGGATCAACTCGGCGAGCGCGCCCGCCACCTCAACGCCGGTGGCCCCCGCGCCCACGACAACAAAGTTTAGAGCGCCCTGGTCGATGAGCCCGGGGTCTCGGTCCGCCTCCTCAAACACCTGCAAGATTCGGAAACGGAGCCGCTGCGAATCGTCGAGGGAATACATGGGAAAGGCATGCTGCTCGGCGCCGGGAATATCGAAGAAATTGGCCCGCGCCCCTGCGGCCAGGACCAGGTAATCGCCATGATACGTTTCGCCGGTCGCCGTGGTCACGGTCTTGGCGGCGGGATCGACAGCCGCCACATCTCCCAGCTTGACCTGCACATTTTTGCATCGGTCGAACAGCTTGCGCAACGAATAAGCGACATCGTTGGTCGCAAGTTGCGAGGTGGCCACCTGATACAAGAGCGGTTGAAACTGGTGGTAGTTATTCCGGTCAAGCAGGGTGATCTGGAAGTTCGCATTCCGCGCGAGCGCCTTGGTACAGGCAATTCCAGCGAAACCCGCGCCGACGATGACCACGTGTTTTTTGCCGTTATTCATGGTGCAACTCCTTGATGGACTGGACTGTCATTCTATGCCGTTGCCGTTTTGCGGGAACGATCTGTCCGCAGCAGGAATTGATGACAGGCAAACAGCAGGATGGCCAGCGCCGGCCAGCCGATCCACAAAGACAGGTCGATCCAGGCTGGCATGGGCGGCCCAATTTCCAACTCCGTGTGCAATTGAATTGGATCTCCGCTACCCTGCACCGTGACTTCGACATGCCAGCGTCCTGGTTCAGTTAAATCAAGGGCAATGGCATGAAAGAGCTTGTTGGTGGCTGCCGCGGTTGTGGCCGGGCCGCCCACCCGCCGTTCGGGATCGCTTTCCCGGTAGACATGAACCGCCACCGGCACCTCGAGCACCGGCTTTTGCGAATCCGCCGCTTGCACTAGGACGCTGAAATCGACCACGCCGGCGCGAAGGGATGTCGGAAAGGTGAACAGCGTAATTCGGTAGCCGCCGATTTGCCTGGAGAAGCGCACGGTGCCGCCATCGGCACGAACAACGCATGGGAATAACAGCAGCAGGGCCAGTCCAAACCAAAAGCGCATGCTCAACCTCCCAGGGTGCCGCGCATCTGCATCGGTTGCAGCACTATCCAGATACCCACGGCGAACAATGCCAGCAGCAAGACGGCCCATGGCGCCAGTGCCCTCAGTGCTCGAGACAAATCCGGCGTCAGATTCAGGGCGATGCGGTAGGCGGTATAGAGCGACAACAGCAGGCCAATATCCAGGAACAGAATCTCCAGGCGCAACAGCCAGTCCATGACCGGCACGCAACAGGACGCGGACCAATCGGGCGTGCCGAGGTCGGCGAACCGTTGTGTGACCGGGATGACCGATTCGTAACTCGTGAGCAGGTGAAAGCAATAATGACTGAGCCACATGGCGAAACCCAGTGGAATCAGGGCATAGACCTGGCGTTTGGCCACTTCCAGCCAGCCCATCGGGAGCCCTGCCCAGGCCCGGCTCAGCCGGGAAGCGGCAACCACCGCAACGATCGGCAGCACCACAATGGAAACAAGATAATAGATGGTCGCCGGCCAAAACGCCGTTGACAGACCCCAATGTTGCCGCAGCCGATCGAGCCAATCCACCACCGGACCGACCATGCCGGCAGCATTGGCAAAGGCGGCGAAAACCAGCAAAAGGACCAGGACGGCCAGGTCGGTGCGTTTGCCGAACCGGCCGATGCCGGAGCGCGGCGGATCGTGCCACAGCTCGGCCGCCGGAATGCCTGCGCTGAAGCCGATGTTGTCGTGCGGGCAGGCATGAATGCAATCCAGGCACAACGTGCAATCCATGTTGCTGGACTTGCCCGGCAAAAAAAGTTCCAGCTCGCAGCCCCTGGCGGCCGCATTGCCGCGAATGCAGTCCTTGGTGTGGCAGCTTGAACATACCTCGGGCTCGCGCACTTTCACTTCCAGGGGCGATACCAGCGATTGCACGAAATTGAACTGGCCGATCGGGCAAACATATTTGCAAAAAGCCGCTCCGCGGAAAAAGCTGTCGATGACCAGGGCGGCAACGAAATAGGCGACGATCAGCCACGCGGTCAGCCACGGACTGTCCCACAGAGTGAAAACTTCGTACGCCCAGAAAAACAGGATGAGCAGAAACACGGCGAGCCATTTGTTGCGCAGCCAGTGAGGCCAGGAGAAATGCTGGGGGAAAAACCGCCGGGCAAGCGTCCGCGGCACGGTGAACGGACACGCCAGGCAAAAAACATTGCCGGCGATCAACAGGCCCAGGATCACCAGTCCGCGCCAGTGAATCCAGGGCAAAACGCCGGCCAGGTTCATGGGCCCCACGTCCGGCCCGGTCCAGCCGTCATAGATCAAAACCCCCGCCAGCAAGAGCATCGGAATTTGAAAACACAACCGGGCATGACGCCAGCGCAAGAATGCCAAAGCGCGAGAGCGCGCCAGCGCAGGAGCGCCTTCGGAGACAAGCGGTAATGGTATCTTCCCATCCGATTGCAGCGCCGGAGCGCGACAGGACCAGTGGGTTTTCGCGCTCCCGCGATCTTGCGCTCCCGCGCTCAACCAGCTTATAGCGATCCAGAACAGGGGTAGCAGGAACACCAGGGACCCAGGGACCCACATGATAACGCCGGCGGTTGCCTGATCGTCCAGTGCCGTCAGGCCTCCCAGGCGCGGGACCTGGGCGTAATGCGGATAAAGAACGCGGTCGGAAAAAGTCAACAGCGCCGCCAGGACGGTGTTTTGCAAATCCGCCAGGATCAGGTATGGAAAAAGCAGCCAGCGAGACCAGCGTGGCCTGCTGGGGTAAGGACGAATTACCGGATGCCAGAAGATCAGACCCGTCAGGAGAAAGGTTAGATGTTGCAAGTAATGCCAGCCGTTGGAGCGAAGCGCCGCTTCATAAAGAACCGGAATGTGCCAAAACCAGGTGGCGCTGACGAAGAGCAGCCATGCCGTGACCGGATGAGCCAGGAACCGGAAGAAGCGGCGTAGCGGTGCCCAGCGGAAGCAGGGTGCAATCCAGTAAGTACGGATCGCCGCCGGCAAACCAAACAGGAAGGGAAATAGCGGTGCTCCGAGCCATATCAGCGGCGGCGCCGCCATCATCAGCACCAAGTGCTGCACCATGTGGATTTCCAGGAAGAAAAAAGAGAATGGCTCGATGGGCGATGCCAGGGCGAGATAGACAGCCGTCAGACCTGAGAGAAAAGCCGTCGCTTGTCCCGTTCCCCACCTCTCTGGATGCCGGCGGCGCAGAACGCGCCAGCCTCGCAGGTAAATGATGGCTGCTAGTCCAAGCCCCAGCAGCAAGCCGGGATCAAAGGGCCAGGAGCGCACAAAGGCGTCTGCAACCGGGTTCATTTTTGCTGTTCTTTTCCAGGCGCAGCAATCGCGGTCCGCGCGGGCGGCTGTCCTTTGGGCCGCAGGCTGGTCAGGAATTCAGCCAGAACGGTCATTTCCGCGGGCGAGATCTGTTTGCCGTACGCGGGCATGTCGCCTCCGCCCGGTGTGCCGTTGCTGACCTGGTCGATAAGCTGGTCGCGGGTGAGACGGGTTCCAACGAAAGTCAGATCCGGGCCTTTCTTGCCTCCCACACCGTCGAGGGCATGACAGTTTCGGCAACTCTTGAACTGAAACACCAGCGCGCCTTGCAATTCCATCGGCGTGCTATTTTTGACGATACGAACCGGCACCGGATCGCCGCTCCATGCTTGCATCCTGGGTGACCACGGGGAGGTGGCCCCCTGATAGGTGAGAATGCCCAGCAGCGTGACCACGACTATCACGGTCAGGACTGCGATGGGCCGGCGGCTGGGTGCGCGCTCGCCGCGATTGGCGATGAACGGCACCAGCAGGAGTGCGCCAATCAGGAGCACAGGAAAGACAAGCATGAGGAACGTCTCCGCGCCGGCGGGACTGAGGGACAGCAAGCCGAAGAGCCAGAGAAACGGCCATTCCGGCCGGGGATTGACATTTGCCAGCGTTGGATCGGGCGGGTCGGTCGGTCCTTTGGGACCGACAACAGCGGCGATCACCACGACGACGATCACCGCGAGGGCAGAGACGAGCGCGTCCTTGATGGCCGCTTCGCCCAGGAATGGCACGCCGGTTTTCAGCTCCTTCTCGTACTCCGCATCATATGTCGCGGGATCGACTTTCTGTCCGGCAACAGGCGGCGCGCTGATGCCGCACTTCAACACCAGCCACAGATGGATGGCCAGGAGAAACAGCAACAGTGCCGGAATGATGAAGACGTGCAGGGCGAAAAATCGGCTCAGGGCGTCGGCGCCGATGATCGGCCCCCCCAGCAGCAGATCGACCAGGGACGGCCCCAGCACCGGCACGCGTCCGACCATTGCGGCAGCCACTCCAAGGCCCCAGTAGGCATCCGGGTCCCAGCGCATGATCTGCCCGCTGAAAAACATGCCCAGCGTGCACAAGAGAAGAAAGACGCCGACGATCCAGGTCAGCTCGCGCGGATACTTGTAGGCGCCGAACAGAAAAACCTGGGTCATGTGCAACAGGACCATGACCACCATGCCGGAGCCGGCGTAGTAATGCAGGGCGCGCAGGAACCAGCCCAGGGGGATCTCGTAATCCAGTGCGAGTAGGCTTTCGTAGGCATTGTCGGCCGAGGGCACGTACACCAGGGCCAGACCAATGCCGGTGAGGATCTGCACGATGAGGAGCGTCAAGGAAGCGCTGCCGAAGATGTACCACCAGCCCATGCGCCCCGCCGCGCCGCGCGGAATCGGGTGCTTCATCATCGGCATGATGCTCTCGCGCACCTTCAGACGTGCGTCCAGCCAATTGCCCAGCGCTCGCAACCATTTCATGGTTTACCCCTGGTCCTTCAATGTATTTTGCAGGGTCGGGAAATGGGGCGCCTGGATTTCCAAATTCCCGTCCTGAACGCGCCAGACACAGTGAAACAATCCGCGCGGCGGCGGTCCGGAAGCGTGCTCGCCGTTCTCGTAATACACGCCGCCGTGGCACGGACACATGAACAGGCCCGATTGCGGAAACCATGTTACCGGACATCCCAGATGGGCGCAGTTGATGGCGAAAATCAAAAACTGGTCCTTGTTGCTCGCGTCCAGTCCCAGATAGCGAACAAAGACACCATTTTGAGCGGTCACGCCGTCCCAGCTCTGGCCCAGGGGATTGTCGAAGGTCTCCAGGCGCGTTTGATCCTTGGGGAAATTGCTGATGGCGCCCAGATTGACCCAGCGAATGCGGTTCCTTCGCACCGGGCCGAAGAGATAGCCGACAAACGGAAGCGCCACTGCGAGAGTGGCCAGGAAACCGGCGGCGATGGCGAGCCACAGGAGGAGACGCCGTGAAAAAGTAGGTTGGCCGACGTCCTCCGCAGCCGATGAAGGACTGGAATCTTCGGACATGGCAAGTTCTCCTTCCATTCGCTGGCGAGCCGGGGTGTGGAGCATCAAATCCACCGGGGGTTGACACCTCCGCCTCGCCCACATCAATTTCGCCAGGACGCGATCAAGGCGACCAGGTCGGCGATCTCCTCCGAGGTCAGCGGTTGGTGTTTTTTCGAGCGTCCATTCTTCTGGGCGTAATTCGGCATTCCCAGGTCCGGCCGTCCGGTGATGATGATTCGCCGCAGGGCTTGATCGCTGATGAGAGCCAGAAAGGCCGGATCGTTGATCTGATTTTCGAGCTTGCCCTTGCTATCTTTGCCCATGCCGTTAAACCCATGGCAAGCAGCGCAGGCCCGCTCAAACACAAGCCCTCCCTCGGTGGCGTCGCCGCTTTTTTTGTCCGGAGGTAGATAAGGCGGCGTCGAGGCCGGCGCCGGCTCGACCGTTCCCCACTTGGGCACGATTCCCTTTTCATCTGCAACGATCCGGATTCTCACATTCTCTCCTTGTCCTTCCTCGACAATCCGATAGCGACTGCCCTTGATTTCGTGCACCAGCACCTGGATCTGGGCCGCGGTCAGCGTGCCGCCGCTCTTGTGAGCAAAGGCCGCCATCGCGGTTCCCGGCCGGCCGTCTTGTATCACTTTCTCCAGCGCTGTTGCCGGCACAATAGCCCGAAAGAGCGGATCGTTCAGCGGCGGCGCCGGGCCCAGCTTTCCATCCTCGCCGTGGCAGCCAGCGCAATGGCGGCTGAAAAGCTTATCAAAGGCGACAATCCGATTCGGCGTCTTTGGCCGATTCTTTGGGTCCGGCTTGCCCGGCAGGTTGGCATCACAACCTGTCGTAAGCAGGAGCGCCAGAACCAGATGCCGATTTCGGAACGCCATGACTATTGTCCCGTTCCCGCGGGCGGCACCGCGATCATTTCCGTGCGGAACACCACGATGGCCGCCGTGATGCCAAAGACAAATTGCGAGGCGATGAACCAGGGCCAATCCACCTTCTCTTGCAAGAGCGGGTTCACCAGGCCCATGAGCCCGTAAGTCGCCCCCATCCATAAAAGCGGCAGGAGCAAGCCGCCCATCGCGATGGGCCCGGGAATCGTTGGCAGCTTCGAGATCAGCAGGCTGAACGCCAGGCCAAAACCCAGCGACAGGGCAGCATGAATCACCAAGGCACTCGCCAGCCAGGAACCGTTGAACTGGCCCAGGGCTTCGTCGGGCAGTGCGTCCATTCCAGGAACGACCATGCCGGCCAGCAAGTTCACCGGATACCAGATGCCATGGAGACTGAAGAGGGCCCAGAGCAAGGCGGGGACGGCCATCAGCGCCCCGCCCGCGATGCCGCCCAGAATTCCCGCGCGAACAGGGCCAAGCTTCGCTGTGCCCATCACCACCGCCGCCAGAACCAAGCCATAAACAAACTGGGAAACGATGAACCAGGGCCAACTTACGTTGTGCTGCAAGACCGGGTTGACGTTGCCCATCAGACTGTAACTCACGGCCGACCACAGGATCGGCATGAGCAATGCTGCCCACGAGAACGGGTTGGGGATGTCCGGCAACGTCGGCAAGAGCACGCCGTAGACCAGCCCCACGACCAGCGACATTGCCACATGAATGACCAGGCCGACCAGAAAAAGCGAGAAGTGAAACTGTTCCAGCTCCGCGGTCGGCATGCTGTCCACGCCGGCGATGACCATGCCGGCGAGCAAATTAATCGGATACCAGATGGTGTGGCCGCTGATCACGCCCCAGATCAGCGCGGGCACCGGCATCACCAGGCCCCCGAGAAGTCCGCCCTTGATGCCGGCAGAAATTGGATGAATCTTGAGCGGCAAACGCATCCGGTAGCCTGGCATGCCGGTGACCAATTGCTCGACCGTGCCGGGCGCTGCGGTCGTTTCTTGCGGTCGTTGTTC
>Ga0066903_100001046_pt1 | contig 19361 bp, 17 predicted proteins | sample PanSoiMetaGPlot1_FD_67491 | JGI IMG/M metagenome (GOLD analysis project Ga0066903, IMG submission 67491) | Tropical forest soil microbial communities from Panama analyzed to predict greenhouse gas emissions - Panama Soil - Plot 1 (version 2) | ecosystem: Environmental > Terrestrial > Soil >... | reverse complement strand
GTCAAGCCTGGCGGTACAGGCCGGGTCCTTAACGGGGTGTCTTGACAGCCGCCCCGCCCGGCCCCATCGTGGGCAGCGGCGACCAGCCCGAACCCCCAGGGTGGGGGGACCCTCTGGGGGTGGGCTGTACCTCGGGTCCACCCACATTGTCAAGCCTGGCGGTACGAGCCGGGTCCTTAACGGGGTGTCTTGACAGCCGCCCCGCCCCAGCCCATCGTGGGCAGCGGCGACCAGCCCGAACCCCCAGGGTGGGGGGACTCTCTTGGGGGAGGGCGGCGCCTCGTGGCCTGACGCGGCGGCTACCTCGACGACGCCACGAGCCATGTCGACAGCGCCGCCACGAGCACGACGAGGACGCCGACGAGGAGGCACGTTCCAGCGCCGGTCCTGGAGGATCGTGCCTTCTCGGGCGGGGACGGACGCCGCCGGGTCCGCGCAACCGGTGCCGTTCGGTTCGGCCGCTCGGATCGCGCGGCCCTCGCCGCGGCGGGCCGGCGGGCCGGCGCCCGAGTGCCGCGGGGCCCTGGCCGCGCCCACGACTGCAGGCGGTCGGCGAGGGACCGGGCGCCGGTCACGTCGTCGGTGGACAGCGCCTCGTCGTGATGGGCCCTGTGGGCCAGGCCGGTCAGATCGCGCGCATCTCTGCGGGTGGATGGAGGCGCCCAGCCATCGGTCGCCGGGTCATACCCCAGGAGCGTCAGGCAGAAGCGGTGGTCGTGCAGGCCGTGGCCCGTCCCGCGGCCATCAGCGGTTCGCCGGCGGTTGACGGCCGTCAGCCAGTCACCGCCGTACACCTCGCGAAGCCGCGCTTCGAGGGGCGGAGCCACCGCCATCGCCGCCGACCGCGCCAACGCGATGACGGCATCGGAGCGCTGGCTCACGGCGTCAATGATCCAGGGAGGGCGCGAGCGTGGGCAAGTCGAACCCGCGACCTCACCGTCGCCGAGCCGTTCGCTACGAGTCGCGCTCCAGCACGCTGACGGTCAGCAGGATGCCTATCACGGCGCCGACCGCGGCTCCGTCCAGCATCGCCAGGCCCCACGAGGGTCCCAGCGCACCGGTGGCCGCGAGGATCGCCAGCGCCACGGCGAAGAGCACCAGACCGCCCGTGACGACAGCCAGCACGCGCGATCGTCGCCAGAGCCTTGCGATGGCCATGTCTACAGCATCCACACGGGGGCCAGTCCAGGCGCCTCGACGAGCGGCGTTTCACCCCGCGGCCGTCAGCGGTGTCCGAGATTCCAGACACCGTCCCGGACGCCGCGAGGGGCTGGGGGACACTGTTCTCGCGCCGGCTCGCTCGGAGGGATGTGATGGAGAGGTTCGACTTCAATCAGGGACTGCCCGACCCCGATTCGATCCCGCTCGAGCAGCTCGCCGAGGCGGCATCGGAGACCATGCTGCGCGACGGCTTCGAGCTGCGCCGCTACCCCGCCAAGCTCGGTCTCACCGCGCTGCGCGAGGTCGCCCTGCGCCGGATCGCGTCCCGCGGCTCCGCCGGCGCCCGGCTGGACGACGTCGTGCTGACGTCCGGGGCGCTCCAGGCGATCGGACTCGCCGCCTCGGCGCTCGCCGCGCCCGGCGACTCCGTGATCGTCGAGGAGCGCACCTACGCCCTCGCCATGCGCATCATCCGGCGCCACGGCCTGCGCCTCGTGCCGGTGCCCATGGACGACCGCGGGCTGCGCGTCGACGCCCTCGCCAACGTGCTCGCCGGCGAGGCCGCGCGCGGGGCGCCCCCGAAGCTCGCATACCTGATCCCCACGCACCACAACCCGACCGGCGTCACGCTGGCCGCGGAGCGCCGCCTGCCCCTGCTCGACCTGACCCGCGCCCACGGCGTGACCGTCATCGAGGACGACTGCTACGCCGACATCTGCTTCGAGCCGGCGTGCGCGCCCACCCTGCACTCCCTGGCGCCGGAGTCGGTCGTGTACGTCGGCTCCTTCTCGAAGCTGCTCGCCCCCGGCTTCCGCCTCGGCTACTTCGCCGCCGCGCCCGAGCTCCGGGACCGGATGCTCGCCCACAAGAACGACGGCGGCACCAGCGACGTGTCGGCCCGCATCGCGGCCCGCTACCTGGACCGCAACCTCGACGACCACGTCCGCCGCGTGCGCCGCATCGTCCAGGGGAGCAGCCAGGTCATGGAGGCGGCGCTGGACCGCCACCTGGCCCCGGCCGGCTCCCGGTGGCTGACCCCGACCGGCGGCTACTTCTTCTGGGTGGAGCTGCCGCCAGGGTTGTCCCCGCGCGCGCTCGCCGGCGTCGCCGCCGAGCGCGGGCTCGCCTACGGGAGCGGGCGGGACTACGACGTGGCCGGCGCCGACATCCCCTACGTGCGCCTCTGCATCACATCGGAGCCGGCGGACCGCATCGACCCCGGGATCGCGGTCCTCGGCGACTGCCTGGGGCGCGCCGCGTCGATGCGGCAGGTGGCCTAGCCCGTGTGCGGCGTCGTCGGCGTCCACGCGCCCGGAAGGGACCCGCGCGACCTGGCGCGGGCGGCGCTCGTCGCGCTCCAGCACCGCGGCCAGGAGTCGGCCGGCATCGCGACGCTGCTCGGCCGGCAGGTCCGGATCGAGTCGGACGCGGGCCTGGTCTCGCATGCTCTCAGCGCCCGCGCGGAGCAGCCGGGCGGGCGCTGGGCGATCGGCCACACCCGCTACTCGACGAGCGGCAGCACCGGCGCCGCCAACGCGCAGCCGTTCCCCGTCGTCCACCCACGCCTGGGCCCGGCCGCGCTGGCCTACAACGGCAACGCGGTGAACGCCGCCGCGGTCCGGCGCGACCTGGAGCGGCGCGGGGCGCGCTTCGTGACCGACGTCGACACGGAGGTGCTGGTGCGGCTGCTGGAGCGCGCCGACGGCGACGACTGGCCCACCGTGCTGGCCGCCGCGTTCGCCGGGATCGCGGGCGCGTACTCGTGCCTGCTCCTGACCGCGACCGGCGTGCTGGCGACCAGGGACCCGCACGGCTTCCGGCCCCTCTGCCTGGGCCGGCTGCCCGGCGACGGCTGGGTCGTCGCCTCCGAGAGCTGCGCGCTGGGGCCGATCGGCGCCCGCCTGGTCCGCGAGGTGGCGCCCGGCGAGACCGTGGAGCTGGACCAGGCGGGCTGCCGGACCGTCCACTGGGCGCCCGCCGAGCCCTCCTCCCTGTGCATGTTCGAGCTCGTCTACTTCGCGCGGCCCGACTCGCTGCTGAGCGGCTGCGAGGTCGGCGGCGCGCGCATGCGCATGGGCGAGGAGCTGGCGCGCGAGGCGCCGGCTCCCGCCGACTGCGTCAGCGGCGTGCCCGACTCGGGCGTCATGGCCGCGGTCGCCTACGCGGCGTCGATGGACCTGCCCTACGTGCCCGCGCTGGTCCGCAACCCCCACCTGGGCCGGACGTTCCTCCACCCGGAGCCCTCGTCCCGCGAGCAGCAGGTGCGGATGAAGCTCAGCGTGCTGCCGCGCAGCCTGCGCGGCCGGCGCGTCGTGCTGCTCGACGACTCGCTGGTCCGCGGCACGACCGCGCAGGTCGCGGTCAGGCTGCTGCGCGAGGCCGGCGCGACCGAGGTGCACGTGCGCATCGCGAGCCCGGCGGTCACCCATCCCTGCTTCATGGGCGTCGACATCGCGACGCGGAGGGAGCTGGTCGCGGCCGGCCAGCCGGTGTCCGCGGTCGCCGCCGAGATCGGGGCCGACAGCCTCGCCTACCTGTCGCTCGCCGGCCTGCGCCGCGCCGCCATGCCGGCGACCGCGGACGGCCTGTGCAGCGCCTGCTTCGACGGCCGCTACCCGGTGCGGGTCGACGGGAACGGGACGCTCGAGCGGGTGCTCGACGCCGACCGGTTCCGCGCCGCCTCTTGACTCGGGAGGTGAAGGGAAGCCCATGGCAACCAGCGACCACCAGACGCCCCGTCCAGTCCACGAGCTGGTCCACGAGCGAGCGCTCCAGCGCCCCGGCGCGCCCGCGGCCACGCGGGCGGGCGACGAGCTCACGCACGGGGAGCTGGACGCCGCCGCCGGCCGGCTGGCGGCCGAGCTGCGCCGCCGCGGCGTCCGCCGGGAGACCCCGGTCGCGCTGCACATGGAGCGCTCGCTGGAGCTGCTGGCCGCGTACCTGGCGGTCTGGCGGGCGGGCGGCACCGCCATCCTGATGGACCCGGCCTGGCCGGAGCCCCGGCGCCGCGAGGTCCTCGCCGCCCTGCCCCCGCTCGTCACGATGGTGGCCGGCGGCCGGGAGACGGCGGCGCTCCCCGGGCCCGTCCTGGCCGTCGACCGCCGCGCCTGGACCGGGGGCGACCCGGGCTCGGGCGCACCGGTTCCGGTCCACCCCGACCAGCTCGCCTACGTCGTGCACACCTCGGGCTCGACCGGCCGGCCCAAGGCGGTGGGCGTGACCCACCGGTCGGTCGCGCACTGCGTCGCCACCCACCGCGACGGCCACCGGATCGAGGCCGCCGACCGGTCCAGCTGGCTGGCCCCGCCCGGCTCGTCGGCCGCGGTCGGCGAGCTGTGGCCCTACCTCGCGTCGGGGGCCAGCGTGCACGTCGCCGAGCCGGCGACCGTGGCGTCGCCGGCCGAGCTGCGCGACTGGATGCTGGCCGCCGGCATCACCAAGGCGTACGTGAGCATGCCGCTGGCGGAGCTGCTGGTCGGCCTGGAGTGGCCGGACCGGCCGCCGCTGCGCCTGGTCACGATCGGCAGCGACCGGGTCCGGCTCTGGCCGGCCGCCGACCTCCCGTTCGAGGTCGCGGTGTCCTTTGGCTCGGCCGAGGCCAACGGCGTCGCGAGCTGCCTCGTCCCGTGGGACGGGCGCTGCACGTCGCGCACCGCCACCTCCGACGAGCGCGAGCTGACGCCCCCCGTGGGCCGGCCGTGGCCGGACGTCCAGGCGCTGATCCTGGACGAGCGGCTGCGTGCGGTGCCCGACGGCGCCGCCGGCGAGCTGCACGTCGCCAGCCCCGAGCTCGCCCGCGGCTACCTGGCGGACCCCGCCGCGACCGCCGAGCGCTTCCTGCCCAACCCGCACGCCGACAGCCCGGGCGAGCGCCTGTACCGCACCGGCGACCTGGCCCGCCTCCGCCCGGACGGGCGCCTGGAGCACCAGGGCCGCGCCGATCAGCAGGTCAAGGTCAACGGCAGCCGCATCGAGCCCGTCGAGGTGGAGACCGCGCTGCTCGCCCATCCCGCGGTGGCCGCCGTGGTCGTGACCGGCGCGGCCGACCCCTCCGGCGCGACCCGCCTGGTCGCCCACGTCGTGGCCAGGGCGCCCGTCGCCGGCCAGGAGCTGCGCGAGCACGTCGCCGCCCGGCTGCCCGGCCACATGGTGCCCGCCGCCGTCTCGTTCCTGGAGCGGCTGCCGCTGAACGCCAACGGCAAGGTCGACCGCCTGGCGCTGCCTGCGCCCGTCTGGGGCTCCGGCGAGGCGAGCCGCGGCGCGGGTGCGGATGCCGACACGCCGGCCGATGCGCTGGAGCGGGAGGTGCTCGGCCTCTGGTCGCGGGCGCTCGGGGTCGAGCGGCCGGGGCCGGAGGACGACTTCCTGCTCGCCGGCGGCGACTCGGCGACGGGCGGGCGCCTCGTCGCGGCGGTCCGGGAGCGGTTCGCCGTTCCGCTCCGCCTGCGCGACTTCCTGCTCGACCCCACGCCGGCCGCCCTCTCGCGCCGCGTCCGCGCGCTCCAGAGGGCGGGACGGTGACCGCCCCAGGCCCGCGGCGCGGCCGCTGGCTCCTGCGGCAGCCGGCGCCCGATGCGGAGAGCCGCCTGTTCTGCTTTCCGTACGTGGGGACGGGCGCGTCGATGTTCCACGCCTGGCCGCGCCGCATCGGCGCGGTCGAGGTGTGCCCGATCCAGCTGCCCGGCCGCGAGAACCGGATGCGCGAGCCGGGCTGCCAGACGTACGACGAGCTGATCGACGGCCTGGTGCCGTTCCTCGCCCCCTCGCTGGACCGGCCGTATGGCCTCTTCGGCCACTGCAGCAGCGCGTTCCTCGGCTTCGAGACCGCGCGCAGGCTGGTCGACATGGGCCTGCCACCCCCCGCTCGCCTGATCGTGTCGTCCATGGTGCCGCCGCACCAGCCCCGGTTCGGGTCCATCCTCCAGGTCGCGGAGGAGGACCTCGGCAGGGAGACGGAGGCCATGATGCGGGCCAGGGGCCTGGAGCCGACCCCCGACATCCTGGAGGTGGCGGTCGCCGCCATGCGCGACGACGTCAGGGCCTACCGCCGGTACCAGGGCGTGCCGGCGGCGGGCCCGCTCCCCTTTCCCGTCACGGTCCTGGCCTGGGGCGGCGACACGTACGTCGACGCCGGGTGGACGGCCGGCTGGGCCGCCTACGGCGAGGTGCGGCGCGTGGTGCTGGACGGCGACCACTGGTCGTTCCTCGCCCCGCCGCCCGACATGCTGACCGAGATCGAGCGCGACCTCGCGGCATGAAAAGGGGGAGCCCGCATGGGCTCCCCCCGCGGATGGCTCCCTCAGCTCGCCGTCTGGACGGCCGTCGCGAACTCGGACAGCACCGGGTTGTCGAACAGCGCCCGCATGCGCAGCGTGACGCCCAGCCGGTCGCGGACGCGGTCCAGCACCTCGGCGGCGACCAGCGAGTGGCCGCCGATCTCGAAGAAGTCGTCCTCCCGGCCCACCCTGCCGACGCCCAGCGCCTCGGCCCAGATCGCCGCGAGCAGCTCCTCGACCGGGCTCTGGGGCGCCGAGAAGGGCCCGGCGACGGCATCGACGTCCTCCGGGTCGGGCAGCGCCGAGCGATCGACCTTGCCGTTCGGGGAGAGCGGCAGCGCCGGCATGACGACGAACACGCTCGGCACCATGTGCGCCGGCAGCGACCGCTCCAGGTCCCGGCGCAGCGCCCGCTCGTCCAGCTCCGCGCCCAGGCGGGCCGGCACCACGTACGCCACGATCTGCGCCTCGCCCGGCCGGCGCTCGCCGACCGCGGCGACCGCCTCTCGCACGCCGGGCAGGGCCGCCAGCGCGGCCTCGATCTCGCCCAGCTCGACGCGGAAGCCGCGGACCTTGACCTGGTGGTCCACCCGGCCGGCGTAGCGGAGGCCGCCGTCGGGCAGACGCCGGGCCAGGTCGCCCGTGCGGTACAGGCGCGCGCCGGGGCCGCCGAACGGATCCGGCACGAACCGCTCGGCCGTCAGCCCCGCCCGGCCGCGGTAGCCGCGGGCCAGGCCGACGCCGCCCACGTACAGGTCGCCGGTCACGCCGACCGGCGCCGGCGCCAGGTGCCGGTCGAGCACGTGCACCCGCACGTTGGGCAGCGGGCCGCCGATCGGCGGGGCCTCCGCCATCGAGGCCGTGCAGCGCGCGAACGTCGCGCAGACGGTGGTCTCGGTCGGACCGTACGCGTTCACGAAGGTGCGCTCGCCGATCGCGAAGGCGCGCACCAGCTCGATCGAGCACGCCTCGCCGGCGGCCACCATCAGCCGGATGCCGGCCAGCCGGGCGGGCTCGACCGCGCGCAGGAACGAGGGCGGGAACGTCGCCGCCGTCACGCCCATCGCCCGCAGCTCGTCCGCCACCTCGGCCGGCGCCCGCCCCGCGGGATCGACCACGCACAGGCAGGAGCCGTTGGCCAGGGCCATGATCGTCTCCCAGATCGACGCGTCGAAGCTGGTCGACGAGAACAGCGCGACCCGGTCGTCAGGGCCGAGCCGGAACGCGCCGGTCAGCGCGGCCGCCAGGTTGCACGCCCCGCGGTGGGCGACCTCGACCCCCTTGGGCTTGCCGGTCGAGCCGGACGTGTAGATCAGGTACGCGAGGCCGTCGGGCGCCGCCAGGGGCTCGGGCCGGCCGGCCGGCCGCGCCGCGATCCGCTCGCGGTCGCCGTCCAGCAGCACCGTCGCCCCGCCGTGCGCGGGCAGGGCCGCCGCCAGCGCCGCCTGCGTCACCACCGCGGCCGCCCGGGCGTCGGTCAGCATGTGGGCCAGCCGGGCGCTCGGGTACGCGGGGTCCAGCGGCAGGTACGCCCCGCCGGCCTTGAGGACGCCGAGAAACCCGACCACGGCCGCGGCCGAGCGGTCCGTGCAGACGCCGACCACCGTCTCGGGACCGACGCCCAGGTCGCGGAGGTGGTGGGCCAGGCGGTTGGCGCGGGCGTCGAGCTCCGCGTACGTCAGGCGCTCGCCGCCGGCGACCAGGGCCAGCCGGTCCGGCGCCGCGTCCGCGAAGGACTCGATCAGCTCGTGCAGGCAGGCGCGGTCCGCGTACGGCGCATCCGTCCGGTTCCACGCCGCCAGCTCGCCGAGCGCGGCATCGTCCAGCAGCCGAAGGCGCGACACCGGCAGGTCGGGCCGGGCCGCCGCATCCGCCAGCAGCACCGCGAGCTGACCGGCCATCCGCTCGATCGTCGGGTGGTCGAACAGGTCCAGCCGGTAGCGCAGCTCGCCCTCCAGCGGGCCATCGCCGGGGACGAGCGTCAGGCTCACGTCGAGCACGGCCGGGTCCAGGTGCCCGAGCACCTCGACGACCTCCAGGCCGGGCAGCCGGAGCTGCCCCGCCGGCTCCGGGCCGAGGGCGAAGCCGGCCTGGTAGCAGGGGTGGACGCCGGGATCGCTCGGGCCGCCCAGCTCCTCGGCGATGCGCTCGAACCGCGCGTCCGCGTGGGTCCTGGCCTCCTCGACCGCGGCGCCGGCACGCCGGACCAGCTCGGCGAACGAGGGATCGTCCGTGAGCGGGAGGCGCACCGGCAGGCGGTTGGCGAGCGGGCCGACCAGGGCCTCCGGCTGCGACGCGTCGCGGGCGGTGACGGCGGCGCCCACCACGACCTCGCCGGCGCCGGCGCCGCGGGCCAGCAGCAGCCCGTAGCCCGCGAGCAGGGTGGCGTACAGGCTGACGTCCTCGGCGGCGGCGAGCCGCCCGAGCCGATCCGCGACGTCCTGGCCCAGCGTGATCGGGACCCGGCCCGAGCGCTGGTTGGGCCGCATCGGGTGCGGGCGGTCGGCCGGCAGGTCGAGCCGCGGCGGCGCGCCGTCCAGGCGGCGCCGCCAGTGCGCCATCTCCACCTCGACGTCGCCCCGCAGCCGGCGCTGCTCCCAGCGCGCCACGTCGGCGTACTGGACGGGCGGCGGCAGCGGCGAGGGCTCGCCGGCCCGGAACGCCGCGTAGAGCGCCGACAGCTCGCCGCACAGCGTGCCCAGCGCCGCCCGGTCGGCGGCCGCGGCGTGGACCGTCAGGACCAGGCCGTGCTCGCCGTCGCCGAGCGCGAAGCACGAGGCGCGGAGCGCGGGGTCCGCCGTCAGGTCGAACGGCCGGCGGGCGTGCTCGCCGGCCACCCCCTGGAACGTCGCCAGGCGCTGCGCCGGCGCCACGCGGGCCAGGCTGGTCACCGTGAGCTGGCACGGCCGCGGCGGCCGCACGACCGCCTCGCCGTCCGCCGCGACGGTGGTGCGGAGGACCTCGTGCCTCCGCAGGAGCTCGTCGAGCGCGGCGCGCAGCGCCGCGACGTCGAGCTCGCCCCGCAGGCGGACGCCGGCCGAGGCGTGCCGCGCCCCGGCCGGGCCGTTCCGGTCGGCGTGCCACAGCCACCGCTGGGCCTCCGACGCCGGATGGCGGCGGCGTTCCCGCGGATCAGGCCCCTGGTGCTCGTTTCGCTGCAACATGACCGCTTCAAGCCCTCCTTCGTCAGCGCGCGTCGCGCATCTCGAATCGCACCGGCACCCGGTCCACGCCCCACATGACCGCCGAGCGCAGCCGCTTCACCGGCCCCGACAGCTCCATGTGCTCCACGCGGTTCCGCAGCTCGTCGAGCAGCACCTGGAGCTCCAGGCGGGTCAGCGTGGCGCCGATGCAGAAGTGGAGCCCGAGCCCGAACGTCAGGTGTTTGTTGGGCGACCGCCCGACGTCGAACCGCTCCGCGTGGGGAAACGCGTCCTCGTCGCGGTTGACCGGGGGGTGCCACACCGACACCCGCTCGCCGGCGCGCACGCGCTGGCCGGCGACCGTCGTGTCCCGGAGCGCCGTGCGCATCACGTGCAGGCTGGGCGCGGTCCAGCGCAGCACCTCCTCGACGGCGGTGGGGAGCACCGACGGGTCGCGCCGGAGCCGCTCCCACTCGCCGGGGTTCTCGATCAGCGCGATCACCGCGCCGGCGCCGGAGTGCCGCGTCGTCTCGCTGCCCCCGGTGACCACGCCGTTCAGGTTCAGGAGCACCTCCTGGTCGGTCAGGGGCCTGCCGTCGATGCGGCCGTGCGCGAGGCGGCTGACGATGTCGTCGCCAGGGTTCCTGCGGCGCTCCTTCAGCAGGTCGCGGTAGTACAGGAAGATGTTGGCGTGGGCCTCGGTCTTCTCGGCCTCGCTGACCTGGTCGACGCCCGGTAGCGCGGCCACCGAGCCGAACGCGACGCTGGTCAGCTCGATCATCAGGTCCCAGTCCTCGCGCGGGACGCCGAGCAGCTGGCAGATGAGCGTCGACGGCAGGATCGCGGCCACCGTGTCGACGAAGTCGAACGGCTCGCCGGACCGCACGCGGTCGAGCAGCCGGCGCGCGACCTCGCGCATCGTGGGCTCCAGTCCGGCGATGGCCTTCGGCGCGAACACCGGACCCATCACGTCGCGGATCTGGCGGTGCCGGGGATCGTCCGTCGTGATCAGCAGGCGGCCGCCGGCCGCGCGCCCCGCGGCGGCGTCGGTGACGACCGTCATCCCGCGCTCCGACGTGAACGACTGCGTGTCGTAGTAGAGGGCGACGGCGTCGCGGTGGCGCGTCAGCGCCCAGAAGCCGGAGCCGTCCGGTCGCCGGTTCCAGAAGACCGGGTGCCGGTCCTGGAGGTACCGCCAGACGCCCCACATGTCGCCGGTCGCGTACAGGTCGGGATCGGCGAGGTCGATCGCTTCCACCTGCACCGTCATGCCACCACCTCCCATCGCCCGACCGCCGCGCTCAGGCCGCGCGCACGGCGAACACGTCGTAGATGTCCGTCCCCGCGAGCAGGGCGTCCTGGTCCAGGGCCGTGCGGAATCCGAGCCGCTCCAGCCGCCCGCGCAGCGAGGCCACCCGGCCGTCGATGTCGTGGACCTGCACGGCCGCCTGCCGCACCCGCGGCCAGTCGGCGTCGTCGAGGCCGTCCAGCACGTCGAGCTCGCTCTTCTCCACGTTCACCTTCAGCAGGTCGACGACCTCGACACCGTTGGCCGCGATGACGTCGGACAGCGTGCGCAGCTCGCACGTCGTCGAGTGCGTCTCGTGACGCCCCACGACCATGTCCTCGACGTCATCCGAGCCGAACCCGCTGTTGGCCAGGAACTGGCGCGTGATCCCGATGTCATGCTCGACGTCGGCGTAGAGGCTCGACATCGCCGTGATGTGCGGGTAGCACACGAGCCGCGCGGAGCCCGTCCGGTTCGAGAGCGCGCAGTCGTAGCAGACCGCGTTCACGCGGTGGTCGCGCATGTTCGCCTGCAGCGCCTCGAACAGCGGATGCGCCGGCTCGAACGCGAAGATGCGCACGTCCGGGCGCTCCCAGTGGAAGAAGAGCGAGGCCAGCCCGATGTTGGCCCCGACGTCGAACACCGTGCTGCCGGGACCCAGCTCGACGCCGTGACGGAGGTAGTCGCGGTCGGCCACGATGTTGCGATACATCAGGCCGGTCTCCGCGGGGTTGACCTGCATCACGGAATGTCCATTCGGTAGTCGCATCGCGCGCAGAGACACGCCATTCACCTCACCGTTTCTGTGCGTTTTCGGCGGCCGATTCGAGCCGATGCTACGGCACGCCCCGTCCGGGCCCGGCGGCCCGGACGGCGGTTCGGATGTCAAGCTGGACGGCGATGGAAGCGCACACGAGCGACGCGGCGTGGACGGTGCCGGATGTCGTGGACACGGTCACGTTCGACGTCTGGAACACGCTGCTGCACGAGCCGTCAGGGCACCTCGCCGGGCTGCGCAGACGCGCCTGGCTGGACCTGCTGGCCGCGGCCGGTCACCCCGTCGCGGAGGCGGCGGTGGAGGCCGCGCTCCGGGACACGTGGCGCGAGCACGACCGCCGGTGGCGCGCCGCCGGCACGCCGTTCTCGGCGGAGGTGGCCGCCCGCCACGCCGTCGACCTGCTCGGCGTGCCGGCCGGCGAGGACGTTCGCGCGGCGCTCGTCGAGGCGCTCGTCACGCCGCCGGCCGGCGCGAGGGTCGGCCTGGCGCCGGGCGCGGAGCCCGCGCTCCGCGCGCTGCGGGCGGCCGGCGCGCGACTCGCGCTGGTGTCGGACGTGGGGTTCACGAGCGGGCGCGGCGTGCGCGGGCTGCTGGCGGCGCACGGCGTGCTGGAGCTGTTCGACGGGTGGGCCTTCTCCGACGAGGTCGGCGCCCACAAGCCGTCCCCGCGCATGTTCGCGGGGGCGCTGGCGGCGGCGGGCGGGAGCGCCGGCCGCGCGGTGCACGTCGGCGACCTGCGGCGCACCGACGTCGCCGGCGCCCGGGCGGCGGGCATGCGGACGGTGCGCTACACGGGCCTGGCCGACGACCCCGAACCCGGCCCGGAGGCGGACCTGGTGGTCGACTCCTTCGCCGCCCTCACGCGGGCGCTGGGAGTGTGGCTCCCAGCGAGGCCAGCAGCAGGCGCCTGAAGCCGGCCGCGTCCACGTCCGCGACCACTTCCACGACGCCGGCGGGGTCCTCCCGCAGCCGCAGCATGCCCCGGCCGCGATCGGACCGGACCACCGACGCTCGACCGCGCTCGACGCCCGTGACCAGCTCGGGAGCGATGGCGACCGCCATCGCCAGCGGGTCGGACAGACAGGCGGCGTCCGCGCCGAACGCGGCGAGGCGCTCGGCCAGGCCGCCGGCCAGGCGCGCCGCCAGCCGGCCCGCGGGGTGCGGCGAGCCGGCCAGCAGCCGGCGCTCCCGGGCGCTCAGCACGGCGGCCCTCCTGGCCACGTCCAGGCCGACCAGCGTCACCGGGACGCCCGCCGTCAGGACGGCGTCGGCCGCGTCCGGGTCGGCCCACAGGTTGTACTCGGCGAACGGGCCGGCGTTGCCGATCCCATCGGGCGCGCCGCCCATCGCGCAGACGCGCGCGAACCCGGTGAGCAGGCCGGGCTCGGCCGCCAGCGCGGTCGCCACGTTAGTGAGCGGGCCCAGCGCGACCAGCGCGAGCCGGCGGGGCGCCTCCGCCGCCAGCCGGCGCAGCGCGTCGGCCGCCGGGATCGGCGACGGCGCGCCCTCGGAAGCCGGCACCGGGGCGCCGCCGAGGCCGTCGGCGCCGTGCACCTCGGGCGCGGTCACCAGCTCGCGCGCGAGCGGGCGGGCGGCGCCGGCGTGGACCGGGACGTCCGGCCGGCCGGCCAGCGCCAGGACGGCCAGCGCGCCGCGCACGGCGCGCTCGACCGGGACGCTGCCGGCGACGACGGTCACGGCCTCCAGCTCGACGCCGGGCGCGAGGGCCGCCATCAGCAGCGCGATCGCGTCGTCGCAGCCCATGTCGGTGTCGACGACGAGCCGGAGAGGCGGGCGGTCCATGCACCGGTGATAGCACGCGGCCGGCCCGGGGCCGGTCGATGTCCGGCTTTTCGGACATCGCGGACGTCGCTCCCAGGATGGGGTGGACCGACGCGTGGACCGACGAGGAGGATTCGCGATGCTGGCCCAGGACGACGCGCTGCGACTGCCCGCCGTCGAGCGCCCGTACGAGCTCCGGGAGGTGCTCAGGTACGGCACCAACCCGCACCACGCCTGCGTGCGGCTCGCCCCGGTGGGCGCCGGCGACCCGTACCGGCTCGCCGACGGCGGGGCGCGCCCGCTCTCGGCCACCAACGTGCTCGACCTCGACCTCGGGGTGCGCCTGCTGGCGCCATTCGAGGACCGCGCCGGCGTGGCGCTGGTCAAGCACGTGACGCCGACCGGCGTCGCCCTGGCGAGGACCGGCCTGGAGGCATGGCACGCCGCCTCGGTGGCGGATCCCGGCGCCACCCACGGCACGCTGGTGACGACGGCGGTGGTCGATCGCGACCTCGCGCTGGCGGTGGCGGCGGGCCGGCCGGTCCACGTCGTGGGCGCGGCCGGATTCACGGCCGCCGCGCGGCACGCGCTGCTGCGCGAGGACGTGGTCAGGCGCATGCGGGGCCTCCGGCTGGTGGAGCTCGACTTCGCGCCCGGCCGCCGGGTCGACCAGGTGCAGGCGACCTCCCTCGCCGACGGCAGCCTGCTGGTCGAGCACCACCGGTCGGCCCCGATCGAGCGCGCGGGCGTCGTCAACGCGCATCCGTGCGACCTGGTCTGGCGGGCGGCGGTGCTGGCCAACCACGTGGCGCTGCACTCGCGCACGATCGCGGCGGTGGTGGCGCGGGGGCGGAGCGTCGTCAGCGTGGCGGCCGGCCACCAGAACGCGCTGCGGGCGGTGGAGGCCGCGCTGACGAAGCTGCCGCGCGTGGCGCGGCACGCCCGCGAGCCGCTCGTGCTGGCCAGCGACGGGCACTTCTCGCTGCTGGACCCGATCCCGCTGCTGGCGGGCGCCGACATCCCCTACCTGGTGATCGGTGGGACCGTCGACGACGCCGACATCATCGCGCGCGGGGCCGCCCACGGGGTCCACGTGACGCTCACGAACCGCCGGTCGTTTCGCCACTAGCGGTGGATTCCCGTTGGGGGCGCACCGAGCGCGTCGTGCGCTGGGCGGACGCCGCCGCGGCGCGGCGTCCGCGGGACGGCGACCCGGCGGGGGTAGTGATCGACCCGCCGGCCGGGGCCGCCCCGCCGCTCCGGCGCGGCGCGCTCACGCTCGCCGGCGACGTCGAGCTGCTGGTGGAGGTGCGGCGCGGGGCCGAGGTGGCGGCCAGGATCGAATCGCGGTCCGGGCCCGAGATCGACGCGCTCCTGGAGGGGTGCGCGCGCACGGCCGCGACCATCCAGCGAGTCGCCGACGACCTCTCCGCCGCGGCCGGCGCGCCGGCCTGCGTCGTCCTCAACGCGCGCGGCGCGACGATCTATGGATCCGGCCTGACGGCGCCGGCCGGGGCCGCCCGGAGCCCGCTGGGCCTCCTCCGCGCCGGCCGGCGGCTGATGGCTGACGGTCGGGCCGCGGCCGCCACGGTGCCGGTGACGGGGCTGAAGGTGTCCTCGCACCCGTGCGTGCGGACGCCGGCGGAGCTGGCGCGGCTGCGGGCGGCGGGCCTCGACCGCTACACGCTGCGGCCCACGTTCGCGCTCCCGGTCGAGGGCTATCGCGAGCATCTCCCGGGCTGGTTCGTCCGCGCGCTGGAGGAGGGCTTCCCGGTCCTGTTCGTCGATCCGCCGACCGGCTCCGGGCCCTACTCGGGATCGACGGGCCTCCTGGCGCCGGCCGGCGAGCCCGGGGCGGACGCGTACAAGGCGCGCTCGTACCTGCGCCACGCCGGCTACCGCGTCGGCGCCATGTGCCTGGCCGCGCGCGACCGCGCGCGGCACCCCGCGCTGCCCGAGGAGCGGCGCGTCCGCGCCGAGCGCGGCGAGCGCGTCGCGCTGCTGCTCAGCCCGGAGCGCGACGCGGGCGCGCCCTGGTGGGACAACCGGCCGCAGCTGATCGGCGCGCCCGGCCGCCAGTTCTCCGCGGTCCCGACGGCTGGCGCGCCGCCGCGCTTCGTCCTCGCCGGCGGCGGCCCGAGCGCGCCGTGCCGCCCCGTCGTGCGCACGACGCGCGGCCGGATGACGCTGGACGCGTACGTCCGCGCGCGCGTGGCCGAGCTCGCGCACGGCGCCGTTTCCTGACGCGTCCGGCGCGTCCCGGACGTCCAGATGGGCGGGCCTACGATGGCAGTCGAGCACTGCCGGCGGCACGCAGCCCGAGGAGGCGGAAGACGTGAACGGAGGATGTGACCACGCCTACGCGGCGTCATCATGCGTGTGGGGAACGGAGCCCGAGCCGCTGCTCGAGCGGCTCGGCGAGCGCGTCCCGCTGCGCGGGCTGCGCGTGCTCGACGCGGGCTGCGGCGAGGGGCGCAACGCGGTCTACCTGGGCCAGCGCGGCGCGCGCGTGCGCGCCGTCGACGTCTCGGCGGCCGCGCTCGCGAACGCGGCGGCCGCGTGGCCCGACGCGACCAACGTGACCTGGGAGCGGGCGGACGTCCAGCGCCTCGCGCTGCCGCTCGCGACGTACGACCTGGTGGTCGTCGACAGCGTGCTGCACTGGCTCGTGGGCGAACGCGAGATGACGCGGCTCGTGCACCGGCTGCGGGCGGCCACGCGGCCAGGCGGCCTGCACCTGATGTGCGCGTTCAACGACCGCCACCAGGAGTTGGAGGGCCATGACCGGCCGCCGACGTGCATCGCGTCGCACGCGTTCTATCTCGACCTGTACGACGGCTGGCGGCTGCTGGAGGTCCGCGACGAGGTCCACCGCTCCGCCCACCCCGGCGCGCCGCACGAGCACGGCCACTCGGTCACCAAGCTGGTCGCCCGGCGCGAGGACGGCGCCCCGTGAGGGCGCGTCCGGCGTCCCCGCCGGCCCGGGCCAGGCGGGGCGCCGAGCGGCCGCCGGTGCTCCACGTGGTGGCGCCGGAGAGCCTGCGCAGCTGGTTTCCCTACTTCGTCGACCTGGGTCCCGGCGACCGCGTCGTGCACGTCGGCGAGCGGCCCGACACCGACCTGGAGCCGCTCGAGGCGATCCTGGCGGCGGCGCCGGGGACGACCGCGGTCATCCACTCCAGCCACGAGACGCTGGAGCGCGACTGCGACATCGCGGACCTGCTGCGCGAGGCCGGCCACGCCGTCCTCTCGCAGTCGCGAGCCTGCGCGGCGCTCGGCGCCGACAAGGTGGCGATGAAGGAGTTCTTCGACCGCCACGGCTTCGCGTCGCCGCCCTGGACGCATCCCGGCGACGGCGGGCTGGGCCTGCTGGGCGATCCCCTGGTGGTGGTCAAGGGCCGCCACGCGACGCAGAGCCACGGCACCCGGCTGGCGCGCCGCGCGCAGTGCCGGCTGACCGAGGACGAGCTGTGCGAGGTCTACGTGGACGGCACCGAGTACTCCGTCGTCGTGTACCGCGACGAGCACGGCGTCGCCGTCTTCCCGCCGGTGTGGAAGGGCGACACCAGCCAGCGCCTCACCCCGCCGTGGCGGCGGCTGCGGCTGTGCCCGCACCACGCGCTGGCAGCGGACGCCGAGGGCCGGCTGCGGTCGGTGTCGCTGGCCGTCGCGGAGGCGGCCGACGCCGCCGGCCACATCGAGATCGAGTACCTGGTCACGCCGGACGGCGGGGTGCTGGTGCTGGAGATCAACCCGCGGATCGCCGGGACGATGCGCCTGGTCGCGATGGCCACGGCGGTCCCGTTCTTCTCGCTCCACGCCCGGCCCGACCTGCGCGGCGACCTGCCGGCCGCCCTGTGCGCCGGCGAGCTGCCGTACAGCGGGCCCGCCTTCAACGACCCCTCGGCGAGCGCGTTCGCGACGTCGCGGCTGACGGTGGGAGGGCGCACGTTCGTCGAGGTCGGCGAGAAGCTGGAGCTCGGCCCGTGGCTCCGGCCCCTGAGCAGGACGGCATGAGCGGGGAGTGCGTCGTCCGGTACGGGCCGGAGGACCGGTGCCCGGTGCGGCTGTTCTGCTTCCCCCATGCCGGCGGCGGCGCCTCCGCGTTCGCGTGGTGGGCGCGCGCCGGCTCGCCGGGCGTCGACCTGTGCGGCATCCGCGCCCCGGGCCGCGAGAGCCGGATCGCCGAGACGCCCCCGGTCCGGTTCGCGGGCCTGCTGGACGGCCTGGAGACGGCCGTCGCGCCGTACACGGACGTGCCGTTCGCCTTCTACGGCCAGTGCGCCGGCGGCGTGGTGGCGTTCGAGCTGGCGCGCCGCCTGCGCCGCCGGGGCGCGCCGCTGCCGCTGGCGCTGTTCGTGTCCGACGCCGCCGCGCCCGAGCGGGCCGGCGGCGAGGTGGCGGAGCGGCTGGCCGACCTGCCCACGGACGGGCTGATCGCGGCGCTGCGCGAGAGCGGCGGGACCCCGCCCGCGTTCCTTGACCGCCCGGACCTGTTCGAGCTGGTGGAGGACGCGATCCGGGCCGACCTCCGCGTGCTGGCGGACTACCGGCACGAGCCGGCGGACCCGCTGCCGGTGCCCATCTCCGCGCTCGCCCTGCGCGGCCAGGACCGCCCGTCGCCCGACGAGGTGGCGGGCTGGGGCCGGCACACGAGCGCGGCGTTCACGCTGCGCCTGGTCGACGGCGAGAGCTTCGCGGGGACGGTCGAGCGGGAGGCGCTGCGGTCGGCGATCACCGCGGACCTGGAGCGGCTGGCCTCCGCGCCGGCCGCGTAGCGACCCCCGCTCCGGCCTTCGGCCTCCTCCCCCGCGAGCGGGGGAGGGGCCGGGGGCGGTTGGGGTCCTCAGTCGAACATCGCCTCCATCGTCTCGTGGCCGCTCTGGAGCGACGTGTCCATCTCGCTGGCCCAGCACGTGTTCAGGATGATCCGCGTCGTGGGCTGCGTCAGCGGCACCGTGCGGTGCAGCGTCGTGTTCGAGCGCAGGAAGTAGATGTCGCCGGTCTGGTTGTAGTACGACCGGATCGGGTTGTCGAGCAGGTACTCGTCCACGCGCGGGTCGGACTTGTCCCAGTCGGTGTGCGGCACGCACTGCAGCGTTCCACCCACCTCGATCGCCGGCGCCTCGATGATCCAGATCACCGTGAAGCTGAAGTCGCCCCAGTGCCAGCCGTGGGTGTCGCCCGGATTGTGCTGCTTCGTGATGATGAACCGCTCGCCCTCCCACGGGCACACCTGCACGCGCTCGTGCGCGACGCGCGACAGGAACGACATCATCGCCTGCGAGTAGTACACCTGCGGGATGAGGTCGCCCTCGGCGGCGATGTGCTTGCAGCTCACCGTCGTCATCTTGCGCGCCGAGTTGCTCGTCTCCTTGAGCGTGATGTCGATCCGGCGCCCGTGGTCGTCGACGAGCCTGCGCGTCTCGGCCGAGATCTCCTCCTTGAGGTCGTCCGGCACCAGGTTCGAGATCTTGACGTAGCCCTCGCGGCGGTACTGCTGCGAGATCCGCAGGAACTGCCTGCGATCGCTGAACTCGCGCTCGAAGTGCTCCTGCAGCCGCGCGTCGATCGAGCGCGTCTGGGTCTCCGGATTCTTGATGTCCAGCATCCGTGGATACCTCTCCTTTCGCCGTCACTGACGACGTCCTTTCGCGTGCGTGTTCGCCGCATCTCCGATGCTGCTCCGCGCGGGAAATCGCGTCAAACGATGTCCGGAGGTCCGGACGTTTCGGACGTCTAGACTGCACCGAGAAACGCCACGATTTGGGGGGTGCGATCATGCGCGACGACTCACAGCCACCGGCGGTCTCCGCGCGCCCGCCGGGAGTGCACGAGCTGGTCGCGGAGCGGGCGCGGCTGGCTCCCGACCGCGTCGCCGTCGTCCACCGCTCCGAGCGGCTCTCCTACGCCGACCTCGGCGCGCGCTCGGC
>Ga0066903_100001045_pt1 | contig 19361 bp, 19 predicted proteins | sample PanSoiMetaGPlot1_FD_67491 | JGI IMG/M metagenome (GOLD analysis project Ga0066903, IMG submission 67491) | Tropical forest soil microbial communities from Panama analyzed to predict greenhouse gas emissions - Panama Soil - Plot 1 (version 2) | ecosystem: Environmental > Terrestrial > Soil >... | reverse complement strand
TCGGTGCCATCGCGGTTGCGCCTTCCGATTCCGACGTGGTTTGGGTCGGCACCGGTGAAGCAAACGATCGGAATTCATCGGATTGGGGCGATGGTGTGTATCGATCGACCGATGGAGGCGAAATCTGGCAGAACGTTGGATTGAAGCAGAGCCGCGCTATTGCACGCATTGTTGTCGACCCCAAAAAACCGGAAGTCGCGTACGTCGCGGCCATGGGGAATCTGTGGCAAGAAGGGGGGGAACGCGGGCTATTTAAGACCACCGACGCAGGCAAGACTTGGAAATTAATCCTGCACCCACCGCCTCCGCACGATGTGCGCGCGGGCTGCGGAGATGTTGCGCTTGACCCGACGAATCCGCAGAATGTTTACGCTGTGCTGTACGCACGGCAACGAACGCCATGGAGTTTCACTTCCGGTCCGAGCGTGACCGGCGGCGAAGATGTTGGCGGAATTTTCAAGAGTACCGACGGCGGTGCAAGCTGGAAAAAACTCGGCGGCAGTCTTCCCGGGCAAACTGGCCGGATTGGTTTGGCAGTCAGCGCCAGCGATCCAAAAGTCGTGATGGCGGTTGTGCAAAGTTACGAAGGCGGGTTTGGTGCGCCCGACGATCTGCGCAGCAAGAGCGGCGGGGTTTTTCGCTCCGAGGATGGCGGCGAAAAATGGACGCGCGCGAGCACGCTCGATCCGCGCCCGTTTTATTTCAGCCAGATCCGTATCGACCCTGCGAATAACCAGCGCGTGTATCTGCTCGGGTTCGCGTTGTTTGTGTCGGACGATGGCGGAAAAAATTTTCGTGAGGACTTAACCGAAAAGACTCATCCCGACCACCACGCGTTGGCGATCCAGGCCGGAACTGTGCCGCCACCGAAACCGCCAAAGCCTGAAGAGAAAAATAAGCCGCCAAAGCCGCAAGTTTGCCAGCGTGTGCTACTCGGGACTGATGGCGGTGTGTATCAAAGTTTTGCCGGCGGAAAGAACTGGGACCATCTAAACAAGATCCCCTCGGGCGAATTTTATCGGATCTCGCTCGACGACACCCAACCCTATTTCCGAATCGCGGGCGGCCTTCAGGACAACGAAAACTGGGTGGGGCCCAGCGGCGTGCAAAGCAAGGAAGGAATTCGCAATTGTGATTGGACTGCGCTCGCAGGCGGCGACGGCTTCTATGTGCTGTTCGATCCGGCGGATCGCGACACGTTCTACGCCGAAAGCCAGCAAGGTGAAGTGCACCGGATCAATTTGCAAAACGGCGAGATACGGCGTTTGCGACCCGAACCGCCTGAGGGCCAGCCGCGCTATCGCTTCAACTGGAATTCGCCGATGATCATGAGCCGGCACAAACCGGGTGTGATCTATTTGGGCGGCAATTGCGTGTTCCGGTTGACCGATCGCATGGAAAAATATTCGGTGATCAGTCCTGATCTGACGCGTAGCGAGCCGGGGCGCACGACTGCCGCTGGGAGCGGCGCAGAAAATTACGGCACCGTTTTTTCGCTGGCCGAATCACCCAAGCACGCGGGGCTGCTATGGGCGGGCACAGATGACGGCCGTCTTTGGATCACAGAAAATGAAGGCGGCAAGTGGACGGAATTGACGAACAATTTGCCTGAGCCGGCGCGCGGCCAATGGGTGGCACGCATCGAGCCCTCACACCTCGATGCCAATGTGGCGTACGTCGCTACCAATGGTTATCGCGTGGGTGATGATCGTCCCTCGATCTTGCGAACGACCGATCTCGGCAAAACGTGGCAACCGGTCACCGGCGATCTTCCATCGGCCGCCCCCGTCGAGGTTGTACGCGAGGATCCGGTGAATCCGAAGCTGCTTTACGCCGGTACACATTTCGGAGTGTTTGCGTCCTTTGATCAGGGCGGCCACTGGGTGCGCATTGGCGATGTACCGTCAGTGCGCGTCGATGATATTCAGATTCATCCCCGCACATCGGATCTGGTCATTGCGACGCACGGCCGAAGCATTGGCATTCTTGATGACAGCGTCCCGTTTCGGGATTTCACTCCGGAGATCGCCGCGAAGCCGGCCCACTTGTTCAGTGTGCGTTCAGTGACTGCGAGATATTTACAGCCTGGATTTGTGGACTCGAACGGCAAAGGCGTCTATCGCGGTGAAAATCCAGCCGAGGGCGCGTTATTTACGGTTTGGGTTCGCGAATTTACGGGCGATGAAATCAAAATCGCTGTTACCAATGCGACCGGGCAACCAGTGGCGAATCTGAAGGCTCCGGGCACGCCGGGCTTTAACCGTTTGAATTGGGATTTACGACCGACCAAGGACGTGAGGGTGGAATACGGTGGCGAGAAACCGGACCGGTTTGTTGCCGCAGGTGATTACACGGCGGAGTTAACCTTTGGCAGCACGAAAATGAAACAAACTTTCCAAGTTGATCTTGCCGAAGGCATCACGCCACGGTGACGTTCGCGTCATGCCTGCCATCGGAATCACCGGAGGGATTTCCACGGGTAAAAGCACGTTTTGCGAATGTCTGCGCGAGATCGTTCCCGCGGCGAGACTTTTTAATGCCGACCAGGCAGCGCACGCTCTGGGAAAGCTTCCGGAAGTGAAACGGGATATTCGCGCCGAATTTGGCAGCGATGTCTTTTCGAGGCACGGAGACTTGAATCGAGCGAACCTTCGAGCGATAATATTTGCGGACGCGACTAAGAGACGTGCGCTTGAGCGGATCCTCCATCCGCGGATTCGCCGCCAATGGAGGGCTGAGGCGGAAAGGCATCGCAATTCTCCCGATTTTTTCATTGCTGATATTCCACTCCTTTATGAAACCGGCGGTGAAACCTTGTGCGACCGGGTGGTCGTGGTGGCCTGTTCGCACAAGGTGCAGTTAGCACGGATGGCACAACGAATGTCGCTCAACGACAGCGAAGCCGAACAGATGATCAGGTCACAAATGCCGCTCGAAGAAAAGATGGCGCGAGCAGACCACGTGGTGTGGAATGACGGTGATCGTGCGGCACTGATCGAGCAAGCGCGTTTCCTAGTCGCGCTCTGGCAACAGCAAACATGGACGAAAAGCTAGAGGTATCGAGTTCGCAGACGGAAACTGAAGTAGGCGTATCGCCTGAAGACCGCCACAGTGCTGCCGACACGGCCGCCACTAGAGTCCCGCGGTCACTTGACTTAAATGAACTGCAAGAGTCTTCGGAAAAAAAAGTAAAAGCATTTGCACGTGATTTGGAGTTGCATTTGCATCCCGCTCGCTCGCGGCATCAGCACATCCTTGATATTGTTCGCGCCGGATTAGCCGGCGGCGCAACTGTGACTGCGGAAGGTTTCCTGGATCCGGTCAGTGACTCCTTCGCCATGTTGCGCTGGCCAGAACTAAATTTTTTGCCCGTGCCCGAGGATGTAGCCGTTCCGCGCGCCCTTATTGAGCAACATCAGCTGCGGCCCGGGCAAAAAGTTGCGGGGACCGTTCGATTGCCCGTACAACGTGAGAAGTTCCTTTCACTCGACACAGTCACAAGCATCGAAGGCCAACCGGCCGAAGAGTGGGCGCAACCGACGCACTTCGACAAGCTGACGCCACAGTTTCCACAGGGCAGGATTATCTTGGAAAATCCCAAAACGAACTCCATCAGCGCACGCGCGGTGGATTTGCTGACGCCACTTGGGCGTGGGCAACGCGGGCTCATCGTGGCGCCGCCGCGAGTGGGCAAGACGATCCTGCTCAAGGAAATTGCCAAAGCCATTCGAGTAAATCATCCGGACATCGTGCTGATCCTGCTTTTAGTGGACGAGCGGCCCGAGGAGGTAACGGATTTGGAGCGGGAAACTGATTGCGAGCTTTATCATTCGAACTTTGACGAAAGCGTGCAGCGACATGTGCAGGTAGCAGAGATGGTGCTGCAGCGCGCCAAACGTCTTGTGGAAATGAAACACGATGTGGTGCTTTTGCTCGACAGCCTCACGCGTCTTTCCCGCGGATACAATAATCTCGAACCGGGCAGGGGACGGATCATGTCCGGCGGCGTCGAAGCAAAGGCGCTCATCAAGCCGAAGAAATTCTTTGGGTCGGCCCGAAATGCGGAAGAAGGCGGGAGCCTGACGGTGCTCGCGACTGCTTTAACGGAAACCGGCAGCCGGATGGACGAATTAATCTTCGAAGAATTCAAAGGCACTGGCAATATGGAGTTGCATCTCGATCGAGCGTTGCAGGAGAAGCGACTTTATCCGGCGATCCATCCGCTTCTGTCGGCTACGCGTCGCGAGGAGTTGCTTTATCATCCCGATGAATGGGAACGCGTGCTGATGCTGCGCAAAACGATGGCAGCGCTTCCGCCCCTGGAGGCGATGGAAAAGTTGATCGATAATTTGCATGCGACGAAGACCAATGCGGAACTGCTCTTGAGTGGGTTGAAGTGAAGCTGGCCTTGATCGCGAACCGCGCGCAACTGGGGCGTTTGATTCGGCAAATCGAATTAGCAGATCGTATCGCGATCGATACTGAGGCAGACAGCCTGCACTCATATCGCGAGAAACTTTGTCTGCTCCAGATCAGTGTACCGACTACGGTTAACGCTCGCAGCTACAACGATTTCATAGTCGATCCGCTGGCTGGGTTCGATCTGCAGCCACTGCGCCGGGCGCTCGAACCCAAAGAAATTGTTTTGCATGGCGCCGATTACGATCTGCGAATGCTGCAGCGCGGGTTGAGTTTCACCGCGTACAGGACTTTCGACACCATGATTGCAGCCCGTCTCCTAGGTATTCGTGAATTCAGTCTGGCTGCGCTGGTGAAGCGCTATTTTGGCTTGGAACTGCCGAAGGGTTCACAGAAAGCAAATTGGGCAAGACGGCCTTTGCCAGCTCGAATGGCCGAATACGCAATTAACGATGTACGTTACCTGTTACCGCTTGCCGAAGGGTTGGAAGCCGAGTTGGATCGTTATCAACGCCGGGATTGGCTGCGGCAATCATGCCAACGCGCGATTGAGCAGGCGGCGGTCGCGCGTGTGCGAAAGCAGGATGAATTTTGGCGTGTCCGCGGATCGGGCTTACTTCAGGGGCGTGCCGCTGCAGTACTTCGGGCGCTTTGGCACTGGCGCGAGAGAGAAGCGCAGATGGCAGATCGCCCGCCCTTTCACATATTGCAAAACGAAAAGCTTGTGAGTGCTGCGGTAGATTTCGCTTCGGGCAACGTGCCGGACTATAAACATCTTTCGCACCGGCGACGTCAGGCGTTTCGTGAGGCGGCACGAATCGCGCTCGCGATGCCTGAATCGGAGTGGCCGGTGTTGCCTCGGCGGTTCGGAGCTCGACCAACTGCTGAGACGGTCCGGCGCACAGAGCAACTGCGGCGCCGGCGCGACAAATCAGCTGAAGAGCTCGACTTGGAGCCGTCATTTATCGCGCCGCGTGGCGCGCTTGAGGCCATCGCCGCAGACGGCACGCGAGCAGCATCGTTGCTGGTTTCGTGGCAACGCGAGTTGCTGGGGATGACAGCGTGAGGTTGTAGACCGGCATCGTTGATGCCGATTCCATGACCTGGTCTTCTCTGCCGGGACCGCCGATTCCGGCTACAACGTCGGCGCGACGCCTACGGGATAATCAAAGTCTGACCTACCGTGAGACTTTTGGGATCGCGGATATTTTTTTCGTTCGCGTCGCGAATATCTTTCCAATGTTTGGGTGACTTATAAAATTTTCGCGAGATCGAGAAGAGAGTGTCACCCGGCTGCACCACGTAGGTTCGGTCTGCCTTCCTCGATGCATTTTTCTTTGAGCTAGCGTCAGTTGCCTGGGATTTCTCCGAGGCGATTCGTGAAGAGCCTGTGCGCGCTTCAAGCTCTTTACGCAGACTCAGGTTTTCGTTTCGCAACCGCGCTACTTCCGTTCGGGTGATGACCGAATCCCCGGATAACGCTGTAAGCGCTGCGATTTCGTCATGTTTTACCGAGTTTTTGACCTCGTTCGCATGAGGACCGTTTGGACTTAATACGAGATAGCGTTTGAAATGGTGCAGTGCGCTGACCGGATCGTTCAACTTGTCGTCATAAAGGACAGCAAGCTTGTAGTGAATCTCAGCGCACCGTGGACTGTCATCGAGTGCGGCTTCATACAAGTTGATCGCGCGCTCAAAATCTCCCTGAGCCGATTTGCTGTCTGCATCCTGCGTCAACTGCGAGTAGCGCGAACTCCCTAAGCGATCACACGCAGTCAAACCACAAAGAACGAACAATAAGCACACACCGGCCACCATGGAGGGTCCGCGCAAGGGAGAAAGTGAACAAGATGAGGCAAAGTAGAGATTGTCACCGCCCGACATCGTCGGCAATTTGCTTACTTATGAAGCTGCGCGCACTTCAATTCTTTTTCGTTGCAGCGACAGCGACTTTCATTACCGCCATGTCTCTGTCCGCCGCACTTTCGAGCGGAGCGATCTATTCGCTCGATTTCATCGATATCGACGGCAACAAGCTTTCCACGGCCGATGGACATGTCACTGTCTTGGTGCTGGCTGCAACTGTCGAAAGAGAAAAGGTGCGCGCCGTAGGTGACCGTGTGCCGGACTTTTGCCTCGGCAACCCGAATTACAGGATGATTACAGTTGTCCGTTTCACCAGCAAGCACACTGCAATTGGCCGCAGGATTGCGACCGCCCTGGTAAAGCACCGGGTTAACGAAGCGGCGAAGCGGCTTCAGAGTCGATACGACGCGAACAAGATTTCGCGTGACGCGCGGGAAGATATCTTCACAGTGCTTGATTTCGATGGAAGCGCGTCATCAGAGCTGGACGATTCGGCACAGGCGGCGCCATTTCGTGTGCTCGTGCTTGCACGAGACGGCAAACTGTTAGCGCAGTGGACTGATGTGCCCAGCGCCAAACAACTCGCTGATGTACTGAAATAGTTTCGCTAACACCGGCGCTTCAACCCTGTGCTAGACGGTGGTATCCACGTCGAGCCGTTTCAAAGGCTCGGAGTGAAGGGAAAACCATTAAAACGGTTCAACTCAAAGAGCGTGTCGTATGCACCGTGCTAAAGCCGCAGTGTTACTCAATATTTCGGTACATTTGGATCGATTTGATCCGACCACGCGTCGATCCCGCCCTCGAGATTGTAGACCTTGCTGAAACCGTGCTGCTGCAGCAGTCGCACCGCTTGGGCGCTGCGCTTGCCGCTGTGACAATGAACAATGATCGGCTGCTCGCGTTGCAACTCGTCAGTCCGCTCAGCGATTTCTCCCAGCGGGATCAGCTTCGCGCCATCGATCCGCGCGATTTCGTATTCGAACGGTTCCCGCACATCGATCAACTCGAATGCTTCGCACGCGTCTGTCTTTCGTTTTAGTTCGTGGACGGATATCGCCGGTACTGTTTCATCGGCGCTTGCTCCGCAAAATTGATCGTAATCAATTGGTCCAAAGATGGTTGGATTCTCGCCGCAAACCGGACATTCAGGGTCCCGCCGCAGGTTAAGCTCCCGAAATTTAACTGTCAGCGCGTCGAAGTGAAGGAGGCGTCCAATCAGGGGCTCTCCGATGCCGACAATGAGCTTGATCGCCTCGATTGACTGCAACAGGCCGATGATTCCTGGCAAAACACCTAGCACGCCTGCTTGTGCGCAGTTCGGAACCGACTCCGGTGGAGGCGGCTCTGGAAAAAGGCAGCGATAACATGGCCCGCCCAAATGAGGCGCGAACACGGTCGTTTGTCCTTCGAACCGGAATACCGAGCCGTACACATTTGGCTTTTGCTCGAAAACACAGACATCATTGGACAAATAACGAGTGGCAAAATTATCTGAGCCGTCCACGACAACGTCGTATTTAGAGACAATCTCCGACGCGTTTTCGCTGGAGAAACGGCATTGATGCAATTCAATCTCGATCTCAGGATTGATATCGCGCAACCGGTCCTGCGCCGATTCCAGTTTGCTGCGGCCGACGTCTTTTGTTCCGTGAAGTATTTGGCGCTGCAGGTTGGAAAGATCGACCTGGTCGAAATCAACAATGCCAATTGTTCCAACGCCGGCGGCTGCGAGATAAAGCGCAGCAGGGGACCCAAGTCCGCCGGCACCGATGCACAAAACGCGCGCTGCTTTTAGTCGGTGCTGCCCATCGGCTGTGACTTCGGGCATGATAAGATGACGCGAATAGCGGGCCGTCTCCTCCCTGGTTAAGCCGATGCCGGAGACTCTTTCCTGTGGGATAACGCTTTTGTGCATGCCTCGATATTTTAGCACGGCTCTCAGATCGGAGCATTTTCCCAAATGTGCCGAGCGTCCAAATTTGGGCAGGAGAACAAAGCGGCGATGTATCGAACAATATTGCCCGCTTTTAATGCGTATTTAGCATCGCTCTGCATCCAGACACATTACAGATGAGCAAAGCGATGACGACACCGAAGAGAAGGAGCGTCGACCAAACTTTGCGCGAGCGGAAATAAAAGTACGCTTGAGCAAGGTAAATTCCGATGCAGGCCGCGAACAATCCCCAGCCGCCCGAATGCTGATTAACGAACGCAGCAAGGCCCAGGGGGAACATGTAAACCAAGGGCCAATATTTGCCGTTAGGATTAGTCGCGAACAGCGCGACCAACCACGTTACGATATAAGCAATGATCTTATATCTCGGCCGGATCGGTTGCGTCCGCAGGGGCTGAGCGATGCGACTTGAATCAGGCATCAGCTCACTCAGTTACCGTCACCGAAGTTCCGACAGGAGCGTTCTCAAAAAATCTAACAGCCATCTGTCCCGGCAAACGGATGCAACCGTGGGACGCGGCGAATGGCGGGACGTAGCCCTGATGCATCGCGTAACCGCCTCGGAAAAACATGGCATACGGCATCCGCGCGCCATCGAAATGGGACCCTTTCGGGCGAGAATCCTTTCGTGAGTCAATGTTTGATCTAACGACATTTCCATATTCATCCACATAATCACCGAACACGGTCGAAACGTGATCAGCATCTTTTGAAAGCACAGTGTAATGACCAGGCGGAGTAGAAAAACCGGGCTTACCTGTGGAGACAGTAGTTTCACCGACCAAATGTTTGCCTTTGTAAAAATAAGCTTTCTGCTCGCCGATGTGCACGATGATCTTGGCCGAACCGGAAACGCCCTCGTCCTCCCACCACCCTGCCGGAGTGGCGCGGGGATACATGCCAGGCGCATAAGGTGGATACTCCTCGCAACTGAAAAGGATCAGCGCGGCAAAGACGGTCGCTGCAGTTTGAAACAGCCGGCTACTTTTCACAGAGCGGCGGATAGTATCGATCGTAAGCTGATCATTCAACTCCCAAATATCGCGTTCGAGGGCGCTGTTGGTCGCCCGCCGTACGGAGCTAACGCCTCGGTTTGACGCTGGGCGCTGGCCAAATACGCTCTTTGCCATGACCACTGTGCAACCGCCGATTGACCTCAAAAAATGGATCGAAGAAAACGCCGACAAATTCAAGCCGCCGGTGAGCAACCGGTATCTTTACGACGGACGGGATTTTTTTGTGATGGTCATCAAGGGGCCGAACGCGCGGAATGATTTTCATCTTGTCGATTCGGAGGAGTACTTCTACCAGTTCAAGGGCGACATTAAGGTGCGGATCCGCGAGCGCGACCGCATCGTGGACCACATCGTCAGAGAAGGCGAAACGTTCTTCATCCCGTCAAATGTTCCGCATTCCCCGCAACGGCCGCCGGATACGATCGGTGTGGTGGTCGAGCGGTGCCGGCCGCCCGGAGAAAAAGAACACGTCATTTTCTACTGCGAAAATTGCGGAGCACTCGTAGAGGACATTCATTTCGATTGCAAGGATATCGTCGAACACTTCAGTCAGGCGATGCTCGATTTCTGGAATGACGATGCGCGCCGCACTTGCAAGAAGTGCGGCAAGAAAGTCGAGAAGCCCCAGCCGATGAAGTCGCTGTAGGGCATCTGTGTCAGATGCCATTCAATTGGCGTTTCACAGAAACGCCCTACAATTTCGCGAGTGAAGGTCGATTTCTACACTCACATTTTGCCGCGCGACTGGCGGATGGAGGGCAGGCATCTTGCCTGTTGTGGCCGACGGGCATCTTGCCTGTCGGTCCTGCTCACCATTGACGATCGGGCATGAAGATCGACCTCCATACCCACATTCTGCCGCGCGACTGGCCCGACCTCGATGCAAAATACGGCTATGGCGGCTTTGTGAGACTGGAGCATTACAAGCCGTGTTGCGCGCGGATGATGATCGGCGATCGCGTGTTCCGCGAAATCACCGACAACGTCTGGGATCCGGAGCGCCGTATCGAGGAGTGCGATCGCGACGGCGTTTCCATGCAGGTACTCTCCACCGTGCCGGTGATGTTCAGCTATTGGGCAAAACCAGGCGATGCCCTCGATCTTTCCCGACGCTTAAACGACCACATCGCCAGGATCGTTCGTGATCATCCGAAACGATTCGCAGGGCTGGCGACTATCCCAATGCAGGATCCGGATCTGGCAGCAGGCGAGCTGGAACGATGTGTGCGCGACTTGGGGATGCGCGGTGCGCAGATCGGCACGCACGTGGACGCAAATCCGCACTCGGGTCGCATCGACACGTTGAATCTCGACAACGCGTCTCTTCAGCCTGTCTGGAGCGCCGCTGAAGAACTGAACGCCGCGATCTTTGTTCATCCCTGGGACATGCTGGGCAAGGCGCGCATGCCGAAATACTGGTTGCCATGGCTGGTCGGAATGCCGGCTGAAACTTCTCTCGCGATTTGTTCCATGATTTTCGGCGGTGTCTTCGAGAGATTCCCAAAACTCCGTGTTGGATTTGCGCATGGCGGCGGCGCATTTCCGTTTACCATCGGGCGCATCGAGCGCGCGTTTCACGTGCGACCGGACCTGGTCGCGGTGGAGAACAGCACGAATCCACGTAACTATCTAGCTCACGACAGCACACCGGCGCGATTTTATGTGGATTCGCTGGTGCATGATGCCGATGCGCTGGCGCTGTTGCTCAAGCTGTTCGGCGTGCAACGCGTCGCGCTTGGTTCCGATTATCCTTTTCCTCTAGGCGAAACGAAACCGGGGCAGCTCGTCGAATCGATGAAACTCTCCGCCAAAGACAGAGCGCGGTTGCTTTCCGGTACCGCGCGCGAATTTCTCCGCCTGTAACCAGTTCGGCATTCGACATTCGTGCTTCGTCATTTCGGGGCGCGATTGCGCCTCCGGTTACATTTCGTGCCGGATTGCCCAGAGATCGTGAAACAGAGGCTTGAATAGCGATTCTTTGAGAAACGGCACACCCGGTGATCCGCCTGTGCCTTTCTTGGCGCCAATTGTTCGCTCCACCAGCTTGATGTGTCGATAACGCCACTCCTGCAGACCTTCATCAAAATCGGTCATCAATTCGAACAGGATCGAGCATTCAGGCGAACTCTTGTAGAGCGGCAGAATTTCATTCTGCACACCCTCGTCGGGCCCGTTCGGTTGCGTCACGTCCCGTTTCTTCAGATCTGCGGGAATCCGCGCCCCGCGTGTTTCAAGAAAATCGTAGAAATGGTCCACCACGCTGCGTTCGTGGAGCAACTTTTGAAGCCGATCGTAGCCTGGAAAATCCGGCTTGAGGTAATTGAGTGTTGCAGCTCGCTTGTACCCAAGCGCGAATTCAATTTCCCGAAACTGCACAGATTGAAATCCAGACGCGGTCTCGAGCCGATCACGAAAACTTGAGAACGACGATGGCGTCATCGTTTCGAGAATGTCCACCTGTGCGACCAGCACTTTCATGATTGTGCGCACGCGCTTGAACGTGTGAATCGCCCCGAAAAGGTCGCCTGCGGAAAAACCTCGCTTTATCTTTTCAAACTCGTGTAGTAGCTGCTTGAACCAGAGCTCGTACGTTTGATGGATGATGATGAACAGCGTCTCGTCGTGTTCCGGCGGACTGGAGCGCGGCTTTTGAAGCGAAAGCAGTTTCTCAAGGTCGAGATAACTGGCGTACGTCAACGGCGGCGGCATGGCTCCTGATGCTGGATACTAGATGTTAGATTCCTGATCACAAAGCGCGATTCTTCGGTCGCGCATAATTGAAGATTGAGGTGACGCTGTGACCCCGTCATGCTTCGCCTCGAACTTCACGGAGAGGATTTTATGAGAAGAACAATGGTTGGCTTCGCTATTTTGATCATCATTTGCGCCGGTGTGCGCTCCGCAATGGCTGGCGACAAAATCGACGTCCCAAAAGTCATCACCAAGTCCGATGCCGAGAAAATTCTGGGCGTGCCGGTCAAAGACGCCAAAGGCCGCAACCAGAACGGCACTGATGGCTACTACGATTCGGAGTGGAGCTATCATGCGGTCAAAGGCGATAAGGGGCTTATGTTCGACGTTCTCTATGCGGGGCGAGAAGCCCCGCCGCATCTTACTCAGACAATGTTTTCCGTGCTGCCCGCCGATGGCAGCAAATCGACTCGTATCGAGGGTCTTGGTGATAAAGCCATCTTCTGTCCTAACGAGACCGGCATGGCAATGTTGCATGTTCTCAAGGGCGATATCCTGCTCACGATTGGAATTCACGGTCTTCCCGCCGACGCGGTTCTCGATTCGGAAAAATCGATGGCCACAAAGATTCTTGCCAACCTGTAGAGCGGCTGGATCGCCTGCAGGGCAAGTCCGCAGATTGGTTGAGTCAGGCTCTGAAGATGCGTCAGAGGTTCGGAATTCCGGAAATCTGTGGATAGAACTCAGCCCATCTGCCGCAAGTAGTACTCATCCCACGCCGCTGGAATACTTTCCCGCGCCGAGTACGGACCCGCTTCGTACGCGCGCGAAGCAATGCCTTGCTGGCTCAATTCGCACACGTGCCAGTCTTGCCTGTTGACCATGTCCCAAAACTGAATGGCATCTTCCGGATCAAAATCGCTGTGTTTGGACGCTTCGGGATTAAAGAACCAATCGCAGAAGATGAGTGTGCGTTCCGGTGACTGCGGCTGAAGTTGATGCACCATGACGTAATCAGGATGCAAACTCAGCAGCATGTTCGGGAAAATGGAATAGTAGAAAACGAGGCGAAAATCCTCGTCGCCGAAGTCGCCCACCGGCAAGGCGCAGGCGTTCCCGCTCATAGTCAGGCTCTTGTCCTTATTGATTCGCATGAATCCGCCGAGGAAGGCTCCTTCAGTCAGATCATTCTCTGCTGAATCGTACGGTGAAATCTTCGAAAGTTCGGGATGCACTCCCAGGCAGTGATAACACTCCGAATAATTTTGAAACATTAACTTCCAATTCGCGCGCACCTCGTATTCGCTTCGTTTCGCCGAGCGCAGCGCCGGCAGGTTCCAGCGCGAAAATTTTCCGGAGAGGGGCGCAAACAATCTCTCCAACGGAACAGGTGCATCGGCGAGATTCAGGAAAACAAAACCTTCCCAGAGACTAAGCTGCACCTGACGCAATGAATAATCGGCTTTGTCAAATCCCGGCGTCTCATCCATGTGCGGCGCGCCCGTCAATCGCCCATCGAGCGCATACGTCCACGTGTGATATGGACATTGAATTGCCGCGCACTGCCCGTTTTTGTCTTCAATGAGCCGACTTCCCCGGTGGCGGCACACGTTGTAAAACCCGTGGATCACTCCGTGCTTATTGCGGACAATGATCAAACTCTCGCCGGAGATCTCTGCGGTGAAATAATCACCGGCTTCTGCGATCTGACTCTGATGGCCGGCCAACATCCATTGGCTGGAGAAAATCTTTTCTTGCTCCTGCGCAAAAATTTTCGGTGAAACAAAGTAGCGCTGGGGCAGCGTTTTTGCGCCCGCACGGAAAGTTTCCGTCGTTTTGCAAAAAGCGGCTGCTGCTTTCGTTTGCATCACAGGCACGTCGCAAGCTGTATGTGGCATGTGTTGGCGTCAACGCAGTTCTAGAGGCGGTCGCTGCGGCGACCGCCTCGTTGTAAATTGCCGAAAAATAATTCTACGCGAGCACCGCCTGATGAAACTCGTACCAATCGTCGAGATTGTTCAGGTTCACCGCGTCTTTCGGTGCAGAAGCATCGTCGGTCACGCCGCATGCGCCCAGGATGCCGCGGCGCGTTTCGTCGTCATGGTTGTAACCGCAAACGGCCGCGTTGTGCTTCTCGATCGCGTCTCGATTTAGCGATTTCGCATTCTTCTTCACCCAGGCCTCGAACTGAGGATAGGTGGGCTTGTTTTGCTTGATGTAATTTCTCACCGCCTGCTCTTCGAGTCCGAGCGCGGCGAGCGTCATTGCATCAAAACCTTTGCCAACCCCGGGGTACCCGGAAGCAAGTTTGCCGTTCTCCTCCAGCGAGACCTTTTGCCAAAGGCGCGGGAGATGCAGAACGCCCAGCGGCCCGGCAACGCCTGAACTGATCAATGGAACATATGTGTTGCTCATAATAGTGGTCTGATTTTTGAAGTTTTCGTCACACCCGGCTTGGCGGGTAAATCAAGTTCACCCGCCGGGCCGCTGCGTCAATGAATGATCAAGCGAAAGAGTAGGAGGGCGATCAAGAACACGGGAAGACAAATGAGAATGCCATAAACAATGTGATCTTGTCCCCGAGCACGACGGGCGGCGTCTGCATAGGGAATGCGCGTGAAAGTGACCATGGTGTAGAGCGGAAGATAAATTCCCGGCAGCGCGCCTTCGAGGAAGTGATCGAGTCTTTTCTTCGCACGGAAGGCGCGCGACGCGGTTTTGTCGCGCATCTCGACGAAATTGCCAATCGCAAGGTCAGCGAGCGCATCCGCGTTTTCTTTCCGCCGGGAAAAATATTCAGCGAACGCACGCTGGCGGTTATCGTGAAATTTTTCCAGGCATTCATCGAGCACGACGCAATCTTCAAACGCAGCGTTCATGCCCTGACCGTAGAACGGAACAACAGCATGAGCGGCATCGCCCAGGAGACAGATCTTGTCGTGGTAATACCACGGCGCACAGCGGATGGTGACTAGCGAACCGGTTGGATTGTTCCTGAAATCTTCGAGCAGTGTGGGCATCAGCGGCAGAGCGTCGGGAAATTCTTCGTCGAAAAATTGACGGACATCCTCTTTGGTTTGCGTAGTGGCAAAACTGCGCGGGCCCTCGAATTCCCAAAATAGCGTGCACGTAAACGAACCGTCGGGGTTCGGCAGCGCGATCATCATGAAACTTTTGCGCGGCCAGATATGGAGCGCATTTTTCTCCATCCGCCACGAGCCATCCGGCCCGGGTGGAAGAGTCAACTCCTTGTACCCGTGGGCGAGATAACTTTCGTCATACTGGAAATTGGCGATCTCGCGCTGCATTGATTTGCGGACTGCGGAGAAGGCACCATCTACGCCGATCACTGCATCCCCTCGCGCGGTGACGGCCCCGTTTACGGTTTCCAGATGGGCGACTGGCGAGTTGAGATCGACCTCGGTGCATTTATGATTGAAGTGGACGCGGACGTTCGGGTAACGCTGAGCCGCTTCGATCACAGTCGTATTGAGCGCTGCGCGCCCAATCGAATTGATGCAGTTTTTTGGGTCGACGTCATAGGGCGTGAAATGCAGCGCGCCGGATTTATCGTGGATCATCCGGCCGCGCATCGGGATCGCGTATTGCAATGCTTCATCCGCGATGCCGATCTGTTCGAGCGCGTGAATGCCTCGCGTCGAAATCGCCAGATTGATTGAACGTCCGCCGACGATGTTGCCTTCTCGTGGATCAGCGCGCCGCTCGTAGAGATCGACGTCATATCCTCGCCGCCCTAAGTACGCAGCGAGCAAACCTCCTGCGAGGCCGCTGCCAATGAGGATGAATTTCGCCACCAACAAAGAATCTACGAATTGGGAAACCAGGAAAGCAGGAAAACAGAGGTCGCGGCTTTTCATTGTGCTAGTGCAGCCGGAGTTACTTTGATAAATCGTGTTCACATGAAGTCCTCCTTCTTGGAATTTGTTATTGCGACGGGTGGTGTCTTGATGCTCGTTCAACCATTGCTGGCGCAGGAATCGCAGCCCGAAAAGTCAAAACAATTCATCTACGTGCTGCATCTCGTGCCACGCTTGCATGCGGACGCGAATTGGACCGCTCAAGACAAAGAGGTGCTGCACCGCCATTTTGTTCGATTCCAGGATGCGATCAAAACTGGCCAGCTGATATTGGCCGGACGCACGCCCGAGCCGGGCGACAAGACGTTTGGCATCGCAATATTTCAAGCAAAAGATGAAGCTGCAGCCCGGAAATTCATGGAAGAAGATCCTGCCGTCGCGGGTGGACTAATGACGGCGGAGCTGCACCCGTTCAGTGTCGCGCTCGAGCGCAAGAATCCCTGATTCTCAGGTCGGAATCTCCGCGTGGTGAATCAAGTCAACGTGCTGCAGTGGCCGTCTTCGGCTTTTCCTCGACGGTTTCGTTGTCCTGCAGCCAGGCGCTCCATTGCATGTTTTCTTTCCATTCGGTGATCCCGGAGTGTCCGAAGTGCTGTTCCACTTCGTATTCGTCATCTTTTATGACTGGGCACCAGAACAATCGGCCGGCCCTGCGCCATCCGTCGAGGATGATTCCGTCCTGAAAACGCTGGTTACGCGCAGTGACCACGATGCAATTGTTCTCGCTGGATGTTTTGTCAAAAGCCACGCCCCAGTGGAGCACCAGAGTCTTGAGATTCAGTTCTTTCAGTTGTGTGCCTATGTCCTGTGCCCAATGCCCGCACCAGCCGCGTTTTCGTTTACCGATATTGACTAGGAACACGGTAAACTCTGGGTTTAGAACGACGCCGTATTCGCGCGCGAGCTTGCGTGCTGTCGTATGGGCTGTCACTGATACCGCCTGGGCTTCGGCTGGATCGACATTGGACGCGAGCGCTGTCAGCGCTTTGCTCAAATCTTTGATCGATCTCTCGTCCTTGGCCGTCGCTGTGTGGATTACAAAAAGGAGTGGGAAGAAAAAAAAGACTCTGCGCATCATTTGGTGTCAACGTGTAGCGGCAATCTCTGATCGCCGCAAGCTGTACCTGATGGTTGTAGAGGTGCTCGCCGCGGCGAGCACCTGATCATTTCGGCGTTTGGCACAAACGCCACTACAAGCAAGCGACTAGTCCTTGCGGTGAATCGAGCCGGCGCCAGCGATGTGTTTCTCAATCTTGGCGGGATTGCCGGAGTACTTAACTTTTCCTGCGCCAGTGATGGCGACCTTCAGCGTCTCGGCAACTGCAACGTCCGCGTCACCGGCGCCGGTGGTCGAGATTTCAGTCGTTTTGGTTTGCAACGAACTGGCCACTAACTCGCTTGCGCCTGTCATGTCCGCCAGGAGTTCGTCAATATTTCCGTCAAGTATGACCTGCGACGCGCCGCGCGATTCCAATGCGAATCGCGGCCCGCTCAGCTGCGTTGCGGTAAGCTTTACCGCGCCACTCAGCCTCGCTCCTGACCGCGTCGGGCTGGAGATAACGACCTTGATTCCATGTGTCGGCCGGAGCTGTTCACGCGTGCGTAAATGAAGCGTGTCGCCAGAAACATCGCTATGGATGTAAGGAAGCAGATTTTCGTCTGTGGTGATGCGGAGAGCAGGCGTTCCGCTTTGCCATTCGATTTCAAAAGCGCCTCTTAGGTCGATATTCGTGACGGCGCTGATCGTGCGTTCGTCCGTCTTGATATGGCCGTTTCCTCGAATTCCTACCCATTGGCAGCCAGCGGTCAAAACGACACACGCCGCAAGAAAAACAATCGTAATCTTTTTCATGTAAATATGATTTCTCTGATTACGATGCGGCGGCGTATGGTTTTGGATTCAAGGAATTGTCGTAACGCCCTTTCACCGAAACAGCGATCTTCGCGGTTCTGGGGAGCGCAGGCTGCCAGCCTGCAGGTCTCGGCAGCTTGCCGAGACCGGGTAATTTCGGCTGGTCTCAGAGTTACAGGGCTAAGGATGTTGCCGGCAGGGCTGCCGGCAACTACAGGCTGGCAGCCTGTGCTCCCCAGCCAGGAGTGTCGCGTCGCCAGTTACCTTTACGGCACGATTTTTACCTTCACGGTTTCGATCAAAACCTCCTCGACGTAGAATTCGACGCGGTAATCGCCGGGCGCCCAACCATCTTCGGGGCGCGCCAGCGTGAACGCGCCGTGTGCGCTCGGCATTTCAGCGACAGCAAGGGCTTCGTCCACTTTGTAATCTCGAGGGAAATCTTCGCCGATATTCTCTGCGATCCACACTGCCTTGATTCGTGCACCCTGTCGCAAACGCTGTCCCTGCCAACGCGCGTAGATTTCCGGTGTGCTGGATGAGAAAGTCGTCAGCGCCTTGCCGAACCGTTGCTTGGCAAGACTCACTGAAAGCTGCTTCGGGGTCGCGTCGGATTTCACTTCGGGCCGAGCCATGATTCTGGGTCGGTCCGCGAGCTCGAGAGAAATGCGCTGGAGCAAATCACCCTTGGCCGCGCGCATTGTTGTCACGTCCTTGATGATCCCGATGCCGCTTGCGAACCAACGATCAATGGTCATCCCGTTGGGCGATGTTTGCTCCCCATGAATATGAAACGCGTGAAATTTTCCAGCCGGCACCTCGATTTCTTCCTCGCCGATCACGTCGTAATGCTGTTGCACCTTTAGTTCGCCGGCCTGTCCATTGAAATCCCAGCCCGCGCCCTTCTTAAGCGGGGCGGTGATCATCGTCTGTGGCGGATTAAGCTTAGTCAGCTGGCCGTCAAGGTTAATCCGTGCCCAGCAGGTAATCCCATGTTCGTCCACAGCGAGAAGGTCTGTATTCGTGATCACGCTGGCGCGATGCATTTCAAACTTGAGAAGATCTCTCCCATCAACGTTCTCCGTCCCTTCGATGCGATACAACACCGGCACCCGAATTTTGCCATCGGCATCTGATTTTGCGCTGCGAATATTCAGACCGTTGCCGATCTCCTCCGTCATGTTGTATCGCCAAGCCGTTCCGTCAGCAGTCGGAATCAGTTGGCTGCCGTACATTGCAGCAAGCGGAACTGCCGTCAGTAGTAGGGTGGCGATTTTCATTTTGCGCTTGGGAAATCTGAAAATTTCTCGCAGCGTTGACGTGATCTGCACCTGACACGCATTCTGACACGAGATGGCAGCTTTCGTTCAACCGCTGGGTAGTTCATTGAAAACGCGCTGCGTCAAAACTCTACTGCGATTTTCAGTAGCAGTTGCCGTTGTCTGCTGGTTTTGCGTGCATGCGCCTTCAGCGCGGGCGTCAAATCAATCGCAGCACGTCGTTATCGTCGTGTGGGATGGGATGCGGCCGGACTTTGTCAGCGAACAAAATACGCCCGCGCTTTGGAAGCTTTCGCGTGAGGGAGTCACTTTTCGCAATCACCATTCCGTTTATCCGAGCGCGACGATGGTGAACGGCACGGCCATGGTGACCGGCGTTTATCCCGGCAAGAGCGGAATCGT
>Ga0066903_100001044_pt1 | contig 19371 bp, 27 predicted proteins | sample PanSoiMetaGPlot1_FD_67491 | JGI IMG/M metagenome (GOLD analysis project Ga0066903, IMG submission 67491) | Tropical forest soil microbial communities from Panama analyzed to predict greenhouse gas emissions - Panama Soil - Plot 1 (version 2) | ecosystem: Environmental > Terrestrial > Soil >... | reverse complement strand
TTTTCCCCTTCTCAAGCTGCTCGTAATACGGGTCCTCTGTTCGGTACTGCTGATCTCGGAACGCTTTCCAGCCGTTACCTCCGCGCTCATGTAGCAGGCACATGTTGTAGAATGGGCAGTACGGACACATGTCCGTGATGTTCTTGGTTATCTCTAGCTCGCCGGTACGGTACTTCTCGGCGATGATTGCCTTCTCGGTGATGCGTCGGAGAATGCTCTGTACCTCGCGCGGTGATCGGTCGATGGGCTCGCGTAGGTAGCGCTTCGGTGGCTGGCGCTTGCTTACGGTCTGGTCCTTGTTGAGGGAGGCACCACCCTCGTTGGTCGGACGCTTGTCCGGCATTGACTTCCGGAGGAAGTTGTACATGACGCCGTGTAGTGTGTCCTTAGGGCCGATCACTCCCTGGTGTCTGAGTACGGTAGTACCGGCTGAGAAGTATCCGCCAGCCTGCGAGTCGAGCGGCAGGTGTACGGTCTTGATAGCTCCGGCGGTCTTGTTCTCTAGGAGGTAGATGTAACCGTCAGAATGATCAATGAGAGCACCGTCAATAGCACCTGCAAATATAGCAACAGTACGGCCACCCCGTACAAGCTCCACCTGGAACGGCTGCTCGATTGCGATGATCTCCCACTTGGGATCGTAGCCATATAGATCGGTGTATCCCTCCAGCATTGAGATACCAAGCTCTTTGGCGTCATAGTAGGCTGGCTCGTCAAACCACTGTTTGTCGCGGTCGGTCAGATTGCCCTTGATCTCCCTGACCTCATCGCCTACCCACTCGGCAAAGGTATCGGCAGGATGTGGCCCGCGCTCATAGCCCATGCCGTACCACTCTGCCAGTGCAACATGGACGCCGATACCGAACCACAATGCATCTGCTGGCCTAGCAATAGGCCGTAGGCCACAGCGGTAGCCCCACCACCATGCCTGCGGGCATCGGTCGAGCACCTTGATCTCTGACGTGGTAAGTAGCGGAACGTCAGCGCTGTCGCTCATTTGCCTTCCCTCTGACGACGTAGCCGGGAGCCGGGATCTCCCGGCAGATGTCCCGTATCCCTCGGTACGATCCGGCAAGCCTTTCGCGAATCAGCACACCGGCAAATCTGCCTTTGGTCTACAATGGTAGCTTCCCGGCTACGTCGCTTCGGACATCCTACCTCTACCCATGGCGTCAGCGCTACCCCTGTGTGGCTAGGATGTCTTCTGCTGGCCTGGGGCGCATGCCTGGTACGTTTACCTCGGTCCAGTCCCGCTCGCCATCGACTGGCTTTACGGCCACACACCGCCACTGTGCACGGTAGAGCCAGCGCCAGCTGTAGGGCTTGACGCCCAGGTGGGTACCGATCAGGATCGCTCCCGGCCGCATCTCGGACTGAACGTGGCGCTCCCAGGCGCACTCCTCATCATCGTCCTTGAACGGGCGTGACGTCATGACGACGTCATACTGACTGTAGTCAGGCTGGTCCACCCGGAGGTTGGCCTGGCATACGTTCACACGGAATTCACGGACGGCGAATTCGACGTACTCGTCATACAGCTCATACCCGGTACCTAGCCAGCCGAACATGTCCCGGGCGAGCGCCAGCTTGGTGCCGATACCGCAGCCGGCATCGAAGAATGTGGGCGGATCTCCCTCCGCGACCATGTCGGCTACGGCCATCATCTCCCGTACCTTCGGCAGTGGCGTAGGCGACCAGCGCCAGTAACTGGGATCGGGATTCAGCGCTCGCTCGCGCCGTACCCATTCCGCCTCCCAGTTCTCGAGGTCGTGGAAGTCATCCTCCGTCATCATGCTTCTTCATCTCCGAGTACATATCGATCAGCGAGCGCAGAATTGTCGGATCGGTGAATGCGGCCGTCGGTAGCTCAATTGCGGCCGCGCGGGTATCGGTGGCTGCGACGATGACTATCCAGTGTGGTGCCGGAACGGGCACCCGTATCGTCGGCTCGGTGATAGGGTCTTTGTCATCTGCCATTGGGCTTCCCTAAATATGGACCGGCCGGTACCCACGCCCCTATGTCGGTACCGGCCGGTGTCCTCGATCGCGCCGTTACGGCTGGACGGTGACGTCCCCTGCCGAGATCTGGAGCGAAGCGATGGTGCCGGTCGTGACGTCGACGGCCAGCGTGCCGCTGATGTTGCCATCGGTACCGCTGATGACCGCGCTGCCAGGGTTGCCCGCTACGGCAAGCGTGGAGCCATCGGCCTGCTGGACCAGCGACAGGACCGCCGAGTCGTCAACCGAGAACGACACGGCCGTCGGGTCGCTGACCGGGAAGCCCTTGGTGTCAACCGCATTGACGATGAGAGGGAACTGCTCGTTGTCGTGGATCTGCACTGCGCCTCCTGGTGTGAATACCGGATTCTTTGGCTTACCCGATCCGTCCTGCATGCTTACCTGGCCGGGCAAGATCTGAAGCTGGTAGGCCGTACCGGCGACCAGCATGAGAAAGGTGTTGAATAGGCGGATGATGTCGTCCTGGAGAGCAGCGTCTCCTGGCGACCAGGCTCGGAGCGCGAACATCTGCGCTACGCACTGTGCGGCCGTGGCCCTCTGGATAGGGCTGAACTGATCCTTGGCTGGCTCGGTCAAGCTGCCTCCAGGTTATGAGGTCCGGACATGGCACAAGGCCGATCGGTCAGCACCCGCGTTTCTCACTGACCGACCGGCCCTGTGGGCTTAGTACGGTGCCTCGGCACTGGCCGGCTGACGACCGCGACGCCCGGACGCCGGACGCTTCGCAGCCTGGCCCTTGGCCGGAGCCTTGGCGGCAGGCTGGCGACCGCGCCGTGCCGGAGCCTTGGCAGCGGTCTTGGCCGGAGCCTTGCCCTTGGCCGGAGCCTTTTCGGTCTCGGCCTTGCCGGCACCGTTGGCGGCCGCACGGGCTGCCTTGCCGGCATCGGAGCGAGGGTTGCGCTCGTCCTGCTTCCACTCGTCGCTGGCCTGAAACTCCATGTGCAGGTTCACGGCCAGCATGACGCTGCGCGGGTCAGGCTCGTACCCGGTCAGCTCTTCGATCCACTCCGAGTAGGCCTCGGCCTTGCCGTTGATGTCCTTGGTGGCGTATGCGGCGTAATCCCGCTCGGCCTCTTCCGGCTCTGGCGCCGGTGCTGTCTTCCTTGCCATTGTGGGGCTTCCTCTCGTTGATGTCCCTGGCCTCAGGTTAGCAATGCTACCCTATCCAGGTGCCTTTCGGCTACTTTTTGATCAGCTGGGTTACCAGCACCAGGTTACGCTCCTCGAATCCCATGACCATATTGAAGCCAATTCGGAAATCCGCAGAAGCGCCATGCTCGTAATGGCGCTCGCTGAAAGCGTTGAACCAGGTCTTGATGGCGTAGCTGTGGTGGTGCTCGAGACAGCTATGCGCAAGCTCTGACATGTAATGCGGTACCACGTTGGTGAATACTCCGCCGAGCCGTAGCACCCGTGCGATCTCCGACAGGGCATGCATCGGATTGGCGATGTGGTCAAGCGTGTGGTACATGATGATGCCGTCAACCTGGCCGTCATGGAACGGGAGCTTGTCCTTGTTCCCGTCCCACTCCGGGAAGTCCAGGTGACGGTAGCCACGGATGAGCTTCTTGCCGTGACCGAGGTGGACGTAGGTACCGCCCGGTGACGGTGTGGTGTCGATCCACCGTGGCGCGGTGCGTAGCATGGCGACGCGGAGGTGGTCCTCCAGATTGCCCGGCTCGTTGAAGAACCAGGTGCCGTCCTCGCCCGGTGGGATCTCGCTGACTGTCATTGGCTACCTCCATGTGGCCTGGATGTCCGCTAGTGGCCGAACGGCCTGGGACCCATACCCTACTGTGGGTCCGGATCCCAGACCGTTACGGGACACCCTAGCTCTCGGCGATCTCTTCCCTGACGTAGACCGGGCCGGTCTTGCCGGTCAGGTCGATCTGGACGTACCCGTTCTTGGTGCCGCGCGACTTGACGTTGCTCTGGCCCAGCTTGTGCTCGACCCGCCACCACTCGATGGCCTTGGTCTTGCTGGCGAAGCCGGTCTTGACCGGCTCCATGACGCCAGAGCGGTCCATGGCGTACACGCCCCAGCGCTTGCTGCTTGAGCGACCTAGGAGGTTCCAGATCTCCCTGGCTGCCTCGTGCCGCCCGTTGACGGTCAGCGCGCTGCCGTTCTGGTTGGCCTTGATGATTCCCTCGATCTCGCTGATCTTGGCTTCGGACATTGCCTTGCCTTCCCTAGAAGAGCCACGCCAGGATCGCAAGGACCACAAACGTGACTCCGATGACGACGAGGACAGGATATTGCCTTCGCCGGTAGTGCCGATGGATATGATACGTCGTCTTACGGACGATCTGGTTTGGCTTATACTGCCAGGTGTTCCTCATGACGCTTCCTTCAGATGAGCCAGAGCCTTTGGCTTGGCTGCGAGTAGCTCCCGGCGCTGATCCTCGGTGAGCGACGCTATGTAGTCCTCAATAGTACGCTCTGACCGTAGCCGGTAAACGGTCAGCTGGTTCCGCTTCGCAAGGTTGCGGATTCGGTTCTCAACTTGCTGGCGCGGATCGTCGGTCCAGGGCTCGTCAAGCATGACTAGCTCGTCAGCCGCGCTGAGGTCAATTGCCTCTCCGCCGGCCATCGTATTGATGACGATGATCTGAGCGCTGCCGTTCTGGAACTGATCCTGAACCTGCTCGCGCCCACGGTCGCTCGTCTCGCCCGTCAGGATCACAACCCGGTACTTCTTCCGAAGCTCATCGGCGAACATGTTCACCAGCTTGGTGAAGCCGGAGGCGATCACAACCTTGAGCCCGGTAGCCTCGCGCTCCTCACAGAACTGGAGGACCCAGTCAAGCTTGTTGCTTGGGGTCGTCGGGATGAACTTGCCGTCACTCAGCTTGCCGTAGGCGGAGGCGAACTGGCGCATACGGGTAAGCTCGGCTAGAACACCGTTCGCCATCAGACGGCCATCCTCGATCTCGGTGATACCGTCCTCGACGATCTCGTCGTACGCCCGTGCCTGCTTGTCCGACATCTCGAGGTAGACGCCCGGCCCACCGTCCCCGGTCTCCGGCGCGGTACCGGCGTACACGATTGACGGTAGCTGTGGCGCTACCTCGGCCAGAGTCCGCGCCAGGTAGAAAGGCCGGATCTCCTCATCGAACGCGACAGGGTCAAGCAGGTGGCTGCCTATGACCTTCCCGTACCGGCCCTCCTTCACGCCCCAGTGCCGATCGGCGAACTGCCAGAAGCTACGGAACAGGTCGGGCCGAAGCCAGTTGAGAACACCCCAGGCGTTCTTGAGGCTGGCGCGGAATGGCGTACCGCTGGTGGCCAGCTTCAGGCCGTCATCGGCGAGCTTCAGCTGCATCGCGCCGTATCGGATCTGGCTGATGTTGTCGGACATTACGTTCTTGGTACTAGCCAGAACGTGGTGGCACTCGTCCAGCACGATGGCGTCATAGGTGCTCTTGTGAACCTGCGGGAAGAACGGGATGTGCTTAGTCTTGTGCTGATGGGTGGCCTGACAGCCGTTCTTCCGGCCCGGCTTGATCCGCCACTCGGTTCCGTCAGGGCAGTAGAAGCGCCGCATGACTCGGATCATCTCTTTGTTGATGACCAGCCACCTGCGCCCGGTCGCCGAGGCGAACTCCTTCATGACCTGCTCCCGGTTGGAGCGGTCCTCCTGTGCCACGAACACCTGCTCGTCCGGGCCGACTAGCTCGAGAATCTTGGCGCGCCAGACCGACCGGGTAGCGGTCCGCGGACAGCCGATCAGGATGGTCTGGTAGCCACCCTCGACCAGAGCAGCCAGTGCCTGGTAGGTCTTGCCCAGCCTAGGGTCGTCACCGAGGCAGACATGCTTGCCGTGGTGGATGAAGGCCGTACCTGCGATTTGAAAGGGTCGGCTCTCAAGGGCTGACCAAAGGGTGGGAGCCTCGCTAGCGACGCGTGAAATTCCGATACCTTTCCCAGCACGCATAAGCTCCATGGCGTCGCGCCGCTCACGCTCGGCCCAGGCCCACTCGGTTAGCTGGGGACCGAGCTTCAGGTCGTTACCGAAGGTACGGCGCAGGGCCACGCAGTGGCCCCAGCTCAGCGGGTAGGACCAGCCGAGGAACCTGTCGTACGCGCCAGTCTTGTCCCACTCGGCCTTGTAGCCGGCAACGGCCTTGGCCTTAGCGTTCTGGGCGCGCGGGACGACCGCCATGATACGGCCGTCCCGGATCTCCGCAGATACGGTCATCACTTCTCCCGGCACACCGGGCCGATGCCCAGGGCTCGGCTGGTCTCGTCGGTCAGGTGGATGCCGCACTCCCGGCAGAACTTCAGCTCGGTACCGGCTAGCTCGTGGCTCTTCTCGGGGCCACCCTCGAAAGCCAGGATCGCTGCGAGCGCGGTCTTCTGGGTAACGATCGCTACCCGCTCGGTCTTGATCCGAGCCTTGCTGTCGGCCGGGAGGTTCTTGTCCTGGTGTCCGCCGATCACTCGGTTGACGAATACCCGGCCCTTGACCCGCCCGTGCTTCACGCGCCAGAAGTCCAGGTCGTTGTTGCCCGTCAGGCTAGGTGTGGCGTACAGCCCCTCCGGCACCGGGTAGTCGCCCGGCTGCGGCTCAGCCTGGCGCTCGGTCCTCGGACGGCTGCTGACTTCGGTGCCCTCCGGAGGCGTGAAGCTCATGCCACGCGACTGCCTGACCTCGCAGTTCTTCAGGTCGTCGATGAGGTACCGGCCTGCGCCGTGCTTCGCGAGGTCCTCGACCGGCGTCTCGCCGACGTAGGCCAGGTTCAGCTTGCGAAGCAGGATGTTCACCAGATTGACCTGGGCCGGGCTCAGCGCATCGGCAGCCTTGGTCCCTGCCTTCTGGCTGGCGACCTGGGTCCCATTGAAGCATGCCCGGACTTCCTGCACCGTGTCATGGAAGTGACGTCCTCCCCGACCGGTGTTCCCGCACTTGATTGCCATCTGCGTCTCTCCTCTGTGTGCCTTGCCCTTACAGCGTCAAGTATACGCCATGTCTGCAGTTGCCGGTACGACCCTCGCCCCGGTCGAGGGTCGCCCGGTCCTAGGTCAGCCGACCTGGGTGTAGGTGCCTCCGCCAACCTGGTTGTAGCTGAAGCTGTACGCGCCACCGCCGACGATCTGCTCGTTACCGCCGAACAGCTGAGCCAGCGCTGCGCTCAGCCCGGTCCCGTCCGGCTCCTGGCTCGGCAGGGCCGAAGGGCTCGGCGTGTTCGGTGAGGACACCAGGTAGCTGATCGTGCCCTTCACGGAGCCGTGGCTGACCAGAGGACCACCTGGGTCGGTGCTGCCCTCGCTAGCCATGCGAGGGTCGGCGAAGCCCTGGAACGAGCCGTTGACGGTGATGGTGACGTTCCACTGGCCAGCGCCAGCCGGGCTGACCGAGAACTGCTCGGTCAGGTTGTCGTAGGCCCAGACCGGACCGCCCGGCGACGGGACCGTAGCGGTACCGGTCACCGAGGTGGTGTCGGCGTGGTTGGCGCTGTGCGTGACAGCCTGGGTCGTGCCGGTGCCTGCGAGCGCGGGTCCGGCGGTGGCCACTGCGCCGATGACGGCAGCTCCAATGGCCAGGGTGGTGAGGGTCTTCCTCATGGTTGGGCTTCCTTTCATTGACCCTGCGCTCTCTGCGCAGGGAGTCTCTATTCGCCCCGGAAGCCTTTCCACTTCCTGGGGTCGGTTAGCTCGAGAGCCTCGTCGTGCCTGAGGCCACGGTAGAGCGCTCTGGCCAGGGCCTCGTCTAGCCTGGAGGTGCGTCGTCCTAGGAACCAGTCGATGATTCCGCGAAGCTTGCTCATGTCAGCCCTGCCATTCTGCGGCGTTGTCGACCTCGTCCTGGATGGCGGTCTGAACTTCATCGCGCCATGCGTCAAGATCCTCTTCGGTGGGGTCGCCCTCGTTGCTGCCGTTGCACTCCATGCACTCCTCGGTGCCGTCGCAGTCCTCCTCGCACTCCTCGGTGTGCTCGTCGTGCGTCAGCTGCTCGCCATGGCAGTTCTGGCACTCGCCCTCGGGGAACTCAGTATTGTCTACTGCGTCCTCCACGCGCTGGGCCCACTCCTCTAGGTCGCTGACGAACTGGGCTAGGTTCTCGGCCTGCTCGGAGCCGGGGAAGTGCTCCTCGACGTTGCTGGCTGCCTCCTCCTTCTCGCTAGCCAGCTCACGGATCATCTCCGCCGCAGTGCTCGCGACCTCCCGGGCGTCGTCCTCGGAGTCGCAGTGTGAGCAGTCGGTGCTGATGTCGTCTTGGATCTGAGCGACGCGCGCCCAGTTGGCTTCGGAGTACTCCCACGGCTGCCAGGTAGGGCACGTCATGCAGCGGTACCGGATGATACCACCGTACTGGCGCTTGATACCGATGCTCCGGTAAGGCTTGCCGATCGTTAGCTCTGCTGCGCAGCGCTCGCAGTGGCGTGGCGGCAGAGGCTTGCTCTTGTCGGTCTTGTAGAGCTTCCTGACGATCGGGGCGTCGCCCTTGCGGCGCTGCCGGTTGACGGTTACGGTCTTCTGGTTGCCGTCAGCGTCAAGGTCTGGGACCTTCTCGTAGCGCTGCCTGGCCACCTGTGTGGTTATCCTGGGCACTGGGCTTCCTTCCTAGTTAGGTACCGGCCCTGGGCCCTGGACGCCATAGGGGACATCCAGGGCCCATGTCGGCTAGCTGATCGGCCTACGCGGCGCGGAGGTCGTTCCCCGGCTACCGCCCGTCAGGTCGGCAGTACGGGCATGGTTCGCGCCCATCCGGTAGGCGGACTCGTTGGTGTCGCGGTACCGCATCCGGCTGCCACGCGGGTGGTCACGGCAGTGCCCGCTCGGGTTGTTCGCGCACCTCTGGCATACCTGGTCCTCGGGGACCGGGGCGATCCCGTGCCCGCAGACGTCGCAGGTGTACGGGTCGGCCGTCAGCTTGCTGCACTCGGGGCAGCGCGTGTAGGCGTTCGGGCGAGCCTCACGGTAGAACTGCTCAAGGTCGTCGATCCGGCCGGCCAGCGCAACGCCGGTCCCGACCGGGCGGTCCCGCTCGATCTGGTAGAGGCGAGTGCTGATCATTGAAGCGTAGCCTCGGGCTGCGTCCTCGCGGAAGTTCTTGGTCCCACCGGCCGGGAGCTTCATGTGGCGCTCGCCTCGGGTCCGGGCTGCCCGCTGGCAGGCACGCTTGTAGATTCCGCCGACCTGCCAGTTGCTCTGGTAGACGTCGTCACCCTCGTGGTACCACACCTCGGCCTTGCCGGCCATCCACTTCTCGTAGAGGTCCTCCGGCAGGACGCCACGCTCGCGCTCCCGAGAGATGCGGCCGCTGGTGTTCGTCTTCGCCCAGCCGTACAGCTTGGCGATCTCGAGCCAGTTGAAGCCAGCCGCGTGGAGAGCGTAGGCGTTCTCGTCGAGCGAGAGAGCCGGGCTGATGCCCGGGCGGAGCGCGCCGAGCATGTGAAGCCGGACGGTGGTGTACAGGACGTTGAAGTAGGCCACGTCAGAGTCGAAACCGTACACGGTGCTGAAGTACTCGGTACCGTCATCGGTCTGCTCGGTCCGGGCGTAGTGGCGGATCTTGCAGCGGGTGTGCTGGGCGATACGGGTCGCCACCTGCATCACGTACCACGTGACCGCGCTGTAAACTCCCATGCTCACGTCGAGTGAGGTGGGCTTCGCCCGCTCGCCGATAGGCTTGGTCGCCTCGGCGCTGATCTCCTCGATCGCGTACTGAAGCATCAGCGAGTCGGCCATCTTGCGTGCCCGCATCTGCTCGGCCTCAGTGGCTGCCCACTCCTCGTCGGTGCAGCCGGGCACCCGCTCCTTCTCGGCCATCGCGATGAGCTTCTGGACCCTCGCGAGGATCTTCTCGTAACTTGCCATCTCTGCCTTCCCCTTGTCGCCTTGCCCTTACCTGCTCCAGTATACGCTACCTGACGTCAGGTGCAAAATCCATCAGGCCTCGTCGCGGATGATCTTGTTCATGTAGCGCTTGCTGTCCTCGCGTCCCCTTGACTTGCCGAGGTCGCGGGTGGCGATGATGTCGTGCTTGTGAAGCGTCTGCGTACCCGCGAACGGGCGTGCGTTGAACTGGACAAACGCAGCGCTCGCATCCTGGCCTAGGAACGACATACGGTGCTGTCGCTCACGACGCTGCTGCCCGGTCCGGGTGCGGATTAGGTACTCGTGGCCTACGATCAGCTCGTGGTCCGGTGGCCAGGTAACCCACTGGACGTTGCCGTGGTCATCGAGACCGGCATCGGCGTTGGCGGAGGCAGCATCGTCCTCGGTGAAGGCAGTATCGTCCTGGCACTCAACGCTGAGGATGACCCAGCCGTCGTCACCGGTACGCTCGCCCGGCTTGAGCTCGATGGTGCGGGTCTCGGGTGCCTTGCCGTATGGCCACTCCGGCCGCTTGGCCTGATGAACCAGAACTCTTGTCATTGCTGATCTCCCTTGGCTGTGAATCTGGCCGTCTCGGCCATGACCCTACGGTACTCGCTGATCGGGTCCGCGGACACGAGGATCCACCGGCCCAGGTTACCGGCGCACGTCAGGTTAGCTCCGCTCGCGCGGGCATAGCTAGCCTCAAGCGTGCCCGGTATCCAGTGGACGTTGCCGTCGCCGTTCGGCGCGACGTTCATCCAGCCCCAGGTCGTCATCAGGCAAACCTGAAGACTCGGAAGACGACCTTCAGCTTGGTGCGGACCGAGCCGTCGCCATAGCAGTTGTCGTACGTGGCCTCGGCCATCCGGGTGTCCTCGTCCCAGACGAGGTAGGCCGGGCTGAGCAGCTCTGCGCCCAGCATCTCGGCCACCTCCGCCCACGCGCTCTGTGCAGCCTGCTGAGCCGAGAAGTGGCTCGGGTAGCCTGCGCCGTCCAGCGTCATGACGAACTCCTCGTCCTGGTACTCGTCGTACTGGGACCAGCCCCACCGCTCGCCGTTCATGACTCGTACCCGCTACGCAGTACCGCGATCTCCTCGGGGCTCAGGATCAGGCCTAGCGTCTGCCAGGCTGTCTGGCGTGAGGCGATGTGCCGGTCGATGTCGTGCGGCTGGCTCTGAAACTCGCCAAGCTCGTTCAGGTTCATGCACCGCTCCAGGTTCCGCTGCACGCGCTCGATCTGGCCCTGAAGGCTCTGCAGCCCACTGGCGATAGCGCTCTCGTGATAGTTGATCTTGCGGATGGCCTCTTCGATCACGCGGGCCAGCATGGGGTCCTTCTCGGCCGTGACCTGGCGTAGCTGGTCGTGGCTAATGGTGTTCATGGCTTCCCTCTCTCGCGCCTTGCCCTTACAACGTCAAGTATACCCCGGACTGCAGGGTAGTTGCTACCGGGTAGCTAGTACTCCGATGGCTAGCGCCAGCCGGAGTGAGCGTAGCGTCACCAGGTACATGAGTACGATCGCCTCGGCTAGCGGGTAGGCCAGGCCGGCCATCAGGCCGACCTGAACACACCCGTGCGCGAACAGCGTACTGATCCGCGCTAGCTCCTGGATGGTCACGCCCAGTCACTCCTCTGGGGCTTCGGAAGCTCGGCCGGCCAGTTGTCCCGGTTGACGGGCAGGTGGTGAAGCCACTGGGCGATGGTCTGCCCGACGACCTCAGGGTCACCGTCAGGCCTCGTGCTGACGTTGACGAGAAGCTTGGCTGCGGCCGCGACTACGGCATCTGCCAGCTGCTGCTTCTGCTCCCGCGTCAGCTTGCCGTTGCCGTTGGCGGCTGGGGCAGGCTTAGGCTTCGGCTCGTCACGCTTCGCGCGCTCGGTCACGGCCTTGACGTCACGCCGTGGCGCAGCCTTGCGCCGTGGCTCGGGCTTCGGCTCGTCGGGGAGCGCGAACGGCAGGACCAGACCCTTCAGGCAGCCGTGGAACTTGACGGCGTGCCGGAAGCTTGTCTCAACGGCCTGGGCCTCGGTCTGGTAGTGGTAGTCGGGAGCCGGGCCGACCGCCTCGTCAATCTGGTCAGCCCAGAGGCTCAGCACCATGTCGTACTCGGTAGTCACGCCTGGCGTGACCGGCTCGGTGAAGTAGTTACCGGCCTTGCTCATGGACCGCTTGATGTCCTGGCAGCCGGACTTGTGGACTTCGAAGTCGCCCTGGATCAGGAGGACCGCTACTTTGGTCTGTCGTGGCATTGGGTTGCCTTCCCCTCTTGCGCCTTGCCCTTACGACACCAATCCTACGCTACGTTCTGCTGTGGTCGCTACCCCTACGGGGTGAGCGTGTTGAGCCAGATGGTAGCTTCAGGGCCATTACGAAACTTGCCTCCTCGCTGATCGGTGGTACCTCAAGCCTACTCGCTGGATTCCGAGTTCCGGTACCTGGTCCTGCATGTGGCTAGGATGTCCCCTGCTGGTCTGGAGGTCCGAATGGGCGTACTTACCTGGGGTCGGTGTCGTTCGCCATTTCGCCTGGTCAGAACCTGCAATCGAAGCGTAGCCATATCTGCCTACAGGCATATAGGGAACTGCACCCGAATTACGAAACGGTGCTGCCCCGACCGGGGGTAGGGCCGGGGCAGCGGTACCGGGCTGCGTCAGCAGCAGATGACGTCGCCGGCCACGATGACGGCGACCGGCTGGCCGTAGGTCGTCTCCTCCTCAGCGGTCATCGCGCGGACCTCCTTCACCTCGAAGTAGGCACCCATGGTGGTGGGGTCGGTTAGAACGTAGACCTGGAGGTTACCGCCCACGTTCACATCCGGGCGCAGGAAGTCACGCCGGAGGTCGACTACGGTCTTGGGCTTTGCCGCGAACTGTACGGCGTTGAGTACCTGATCGTCCATGTCCGGGTTGATGAACCCTGCGAGTCCGGCCGCGTTGTAGAGCGTGCCCTCGATCTCGATCGCGACCGGGCGGTCGCTCAGGTCGGCGATGGCTTCCTGCACGTCGTAGATCTTCATGTTGCCCTTTCTGGTCGGTGGCTTACGGGTCAAGCCTACCCCGTCAAACTGCCGACGCCTAATATGCCGGACCGACGCCTACCGAGGCTCGGTAGACGCCGGTCGAGGCTTCTGCTCAGTCGTTGTAGAGGCGGATGGTGAACGTGGCGTCGCCCGGGAGAACGCTAGTCAGGTCCCACCACAGCACGTCGTTCTCGTCATCGCGCTCCTCGTGGCTGATGGCGAACACCATCTGCCGGCCGTCGTACCGGCTGAGGAGCGTCATCCCGGCATCGCACGCGTCGTCGTACACGCGGCCGAAGCGGAAGTGTGGTCCGAGGTCGCTGATCTCGCCGACGAACCGTCGGGTCTCCGCGTCCCACATGAGCGCGGTGCTCTGCACCGGGCTGGGGTTCATGATCGCCATCTCTGTCTCCTGTCTCGCGCCTTGCCCTCTTGCCTACGGCAAGCGTACCCTACGAACTGCTGTTCCGCAAAATCGGCTACGGAGCGACCTGACCGAACAGCAGCCCTTCCGCGTAGGGGTAGTCAGTCAGAACGCGGCGACACCACATCACAGCCTCAGGGCTCGTACCGTCACCCCACATGACGAGCTCAGCTACGTCACGCAGGTTATGAACCAGCACGGCCCGGTACCGGCCGTCAGCCATCGCCCGGCTAATCTCCCGGCTAGGTACGTCAGGACCGCGCTCCGAGAAATGGGGCGTCCGTACGTTCTGCCAGTTCAGCGCTTCCGCGCCAGGTACGGCCGGGAAGGTAGGCCGGGGCAGATGGGCTCGCCGCGCGTTCGTGAAACGGCCACGGCAGATCATCTCATCAAACTCGCGGGTAGCGGAGTAGCACACGTCCCTAGCTTCACGCAGGACGAGGCCAGCCCAGGACAGCATCTCAGCCTCATCGGCGTACTCGCCGATTAGGATCCAGCCGTTCAGGCCAATACCGGCTATGGTCACGCGCCAGCGCCGACGCAGAGCCTCACCGTTCGGCATCACGAATCCGTCAGTGGGGACTTTGGTGGTTTCCAGGTCAAGGTAGGCCACGCTAGGGGCGAAGCCACCGGGGACCGGAACGAGGTAGTTAGGCATACCGCAATCATACCCTAAGACTGTGGCTAGGCTCGGCACAGCCGCTGGCCGGTAGCTACTCCGGCCGGTCCTAGGCGAGTGCGCGCTCCCCTCTCGCGTAGGACCCGACTGGCGCTGTACACGGAGACCATTACTCCCTGCCTCGGCGTCGATAGCCGAGCCTAGCACCGCGACTAGTGTACCTCGCCTAGACATGGTGCAGGGCCGGACCTCCGGGTAAGTGATCCGGCCCTGCTCGGGCGGCAGCGAACGCCCGGTCAGATGGTCACGGGTAGTTGAGCTCGGTCTGCCAGTCCTGGTTCTCAGGAGCCTGGCCGATGGAGTCCAGGTGCCCGGTCTGGATGCGCGGCTCGATGTTCACGAGTCCGCCATCCGGGATGCCCAGCACCTTGAAGACGCCGGTCTTGTTGGTCTGCCCGACGTTGATCACCGGCACCGACCCGTTGATCTGGAAGAACGGGCTAGTCACCCAGAGACGGTTCTGGTAGGTCTGGCTGCCGTAGACGCCAGGGTTCTGCAGCGCCAGCCCGTGGCTGAGAGTCGGGAAGCTGTGCAGCCCGGCATACAGCTGTCCCAGGTGACCGTTCGGGTCGTACTGCTCGGAGAACACGAACGTGTCGCCGAACTCGATGAACTGAAGGTCGACGTTCGGGTCGGTGAACGGCCAGCTGATTGCGTTGTCGCACGCAGGGTCGGGGCAGTTCAGGGTCGTCACGACGTTGCCCACCGGAATGAGCAGGAAGTCCTCGGTGGGGTCTGCGCCGCTACGGGGTGACAGGTCGATGGGCGAGCCGTTCAGCGGGGTGCCCGAAGCGTGGTGCACCTTGAACACGTCGAGCGGACCCAGCTGGGTGTTGTAGACGTCGAAGCAGAACGGCGACACCCCGCCGCAGGCGAGCGTCTTGTTGATGGTGGGACTCGCGCCAGCGGCAGTCATGCCCAGCGTCGAGAGCGCTACGGCTGCGGTCGCAGCCAGCACGATCTTGATGGTACGGAACACTGATGGTTCTCCTTTTCCTTGGTAAATCTGAATCCGAGTGGCTGATCTTTGCTGGTCTTTTATTCCCCTCCCCTCGTCGCTGCCTCGGCAATCATACTACGGATTGAGAGGGGGAGCTAGCCTTTCCGCCGACGATTCCTAGAACGGCCTCTGCCGTGGTCCAGTCGGCAGCTATGGCCCTTCTAGCCTGGCCCAGCCGTAGCTCGCGCTGCTGGTTATTCGGCGCGTCACAGACCCAGAAATGGAGCTTTGTCTCTATGGCGTCTTTCGGATTGGGAATTCCGCCCGGCTCGACCCAGAGATTAGCGGCGCTGTTCGATCCGCCCAGCCAGAGTGGTACGAGATGGTCAAGCTCGGTAGGGCCGGTGATGTGTAGACCATAGGCCGGTATCGCTATGTCGTACTTGAAGTGCTCTGTCTGGGATGGCGGTGGCCGGTAGGTGTCTGTCCTGTAGCCCGGTGCGCAGAGCTTTGCGGCCGTGATGGTGGGGTCGTACGCTCCCGGCGTGCAGCGCGGATCGGGCAGGGGATTGCGCCCGTGATGGCGCAGATGGCATGTCCCCAGGATGGTGCCACCTACCTGCCCAGGGTCATGCTCAGTCTGTAGCGGTGGCTGGGTGAGTGTGGGGGTCGGTAGCGCTGTCTGGTTCCTTGCAGTACCGGCACAGCCAGCTAGCGCTATCGTCAGCGCCAGCAGGACGAGTCTTGTAGCTGATGACATTGACAGGCCTCCCCATCCATAGCAATTCGCCATCCTCGTGTACCCATCGCTCTAGCGTATCGGCTACGGTGTCCGGCACCTCTACGGTCAGGACTATTCTGGTCAGAGCCATTCTGGTATTACCTCTGTGTATAGGTCGGCGATGGTGTCTGCGATGTCGTCAGCCACACCCTCGTAGCCCTGTGGGTGTAGGGCGATATCTATGTCTAGGCCATCCTGGAGCGTGAGCAGTAACGACTCCCACTCCCGGAATGTGAGACGGTCCGCCTCATCCGAGGTCAGGATCATCATGGTCGCTCCCCGGGTAGTGGAATATCCTCCGCCGGAGTTTCTCGTCCTTCTTCGCTCGGCGGATGAGTGTCATGGCGTGACGGCTGGCGTCACGGATATGCTCGCTGCCCTCTGTCCACAGTCCGGCTTTCTCGAGCCGGTTATCCGGCATCGTCTCCATGGCCAGAGACGGCATCTGCCACTCCCAGCCTGTTACGGTACCGGCTAGGCCGGTCTGTACGCAGAAGTGAATCTTGCTCGCCACCCTGACTGGTGCTAGGACTACTCGGCTAGTGACCTGAGTGCGTAGCGCGAAGTCCTCCATGGCTATGGCCGGCCAGATGTAGCGCTTGGCTATTCTGCAGAATGTCTGGGCCTGTGCGGTGTCCGGGCCGGTTAGCTCACCCGTGACGTGGCTGACTACTCGGCCTGGCTCGTCGCCGTACATCGTGTCGAGTGGTATTCGGATTACCGCCCAGCCGGTGGTCTCGCCTGGATCTACGCCTATGACCGTTAGGCACTTTTCTTCTCTCGCCATATCTGCCCTTTAGCTCGGAATCGCCTCGGGGTAGGATAGCTCTTCTTCCGGCGTGGGGAACGCCGGCCAGGGGATCAGCTACCCTGACCGGCGTCCTCTGTGCCGGGGAAGGCAAATCTCCGGCGACCACCGACGCGGCCTCACAGAAAGGAGAATCGGCTGGCTCAATCTCATACGACCAAGCAGAACAACCGTCCTACCGAAAGGACCGACGACATGAATATACCTTGCGAGAAGCGATCAGCGCTACTCGGAACGGGGGAGGCATGGTGAGGCCATATGGCGACTACGCAGATGAGTATCTGGATAAGGGTTTCTTCCCTATTCCGGCGCGCGGTAAGCAGACAATCAAGAACAAGCATCACGGCCGTGGCGCGCCTCTGGTCACAAAGCCCGAGGTGCTCAAATGGCAGTCAATGCATCCTTACTACAATATCGCTGCCCGACTCCCACGAGACGTCATTGGCATCGACGTTGACGCCTACGGCTCTAAGCCTGGCGAGGAGACCCTGGCTGAGCTAGAGGAGAGGCTTGGCGCGCTACCCGAGACTATGGTCAGCACGGCGCGCGGGTATCACGATGGCTGTTCTGGAATTCGCCTATTTCGGATTCCCGAGCACTACTGGTCTGTCGTATGGCCGGGCAAGGCTGGGGACGGTATTGACCTGATCTGGCACGGGAACAGGTACGCCATTGTATGGCCATCCATACACCCAGATACGCAGGATACGTATCGATGGTACGAGCAGTATGACGGTCGTCTAGAGCTTATCGACGGCATCCCTGATCTCGATCAGATACCGGCCCTGCCACATGACTGGCTCGAGTACTTCGCCAAGCCTGCCGCTGATGACGAGCAGGCTGACGTCGCTAGCTCCGCGGAGTGGATAAAGGTTAATGGGTCTGGAAAGCCCTGCGAGCAGATGGTGGCAAACGTTGATAGGGCTACCGACTCCATGGCGGACAACGCGCATGACACGGCGCGCGATGGTAGCCTCGCTATAGCCAAGGATGCGGCGTCCGGCCATACAGGTGGCTACGCTGCGATGCGTACGGTGTATGCTCTGTTCCGGGAGGTCATGGAGCAGGACCGTGGGCCGGGTAGGCGTAGCGGTGCGCGTTCTGAGTGGAAGCGTCATATGGATGGTGCTGTACGTCGCGCTGAGGCGATTCTGCAGAAAGCTGGTGGCGTTAGGCCAGAGGATCCCTGCGAGGCGTGGAGTGGCCCGGTACGGTTTACCCGGATGGCGAATCCCGCTCTGATAGCCGGTATGCATACCGGTGCGTGGCTGAATGCCCAGAGTTTCCCTCCCCTGCATTTTCTTATTCCGCGTATCGTGCCCGAGGGACTCACGCTTATGGCCGGTCCTCCTAAGGCTGGCAAATCCGTCCTCCTGCTTCGCTTCGGGCTAGAGGCAGCGCGTGGTGGTACGGTATTCGGCCTGGAGTGCGAGCCTCACGCCGTGTTCTACCTCGCTCTTGAGGACTCGGAGCGTAGGCTTCAGACTCGCTGCCTGGAGCTTCTCGGTGGCGAGCCTATTCCTGGTGCGTTTACGTTCCAGACCACTATCGAGCCTGGCAAGCTTGTCTCTACGGTCAGGGCATGGCTACAGAAGTATGACTCCGGCCTAGTCCTGATAGATACGCTTGGCCGGGCTATGGAGCGAGCTAGGCATGGCGAGACCCAGTATGAGCGCGATTACAGGCTTATGGTCAGCCTGAAGGAGATCTCGGACGCCCATGATAGGTCGTCAGTTATGGTCAGCCACCACTCTCGGAAATCGGCCGCTGATGACTGGCTTGATACGGTCAGCGGTACGAACGCCATCGCCGGAGGCTGTGACACGATCATGGTCATCAATCGAAAGCGCTCATCTGAGGAGGGCATCCTACGAATCACCGGGCGTGACGTAGACGAGTCCGAATATGCCATGAACCTGATACGGCCTACGGGATGGCAGCTAGAAGGGTCCGATCTTGACGAGGCTGCCTTCGCGGTAGGAAGGCGCCAATCTACACTCGGTAATCTCAGTAACGATATCGCTGAATGGGTCTCCGCGCAGGGCGATGGCGTTAGGGCTACGGCCGTAGCGGAGGAATTTGACCTTACGGACGGGAAAGCGCGAACTTACCTCAACCGGCTATGCGAAAATGGCCATATTCGGCGTATGGAACGCGGCGTTTTCGGACCTACGCGAAAGCAGAGGCTACGGTGAGCGCTCGCGCGCGCTCGCGCGTAGGATTGTGAAAATTCGTTATGTTCGTTATGATTCATAACGTTCGTAACGGTCGCCCTACGCGCCCGCGCTCGCGCGCGCGTGGGTTTCGGACTTAGAATGCAGTATTATGGCTCCTGGCGTAGCGCTCCCCTGCCGGCGGATTGGGAGAGCGTTATTCGCCCTATGGTGCTAGCGCGCGACCCTATATGCATGTGGGGTCTAATCAAGGGCGAAATAGGCGAATGCACTAGCCCCTCTACAGAGGTTGATCATATGGGACCTCCTATGGTGCATGAAATAGAGACCCTACGAGGCATATGTACCCTACATCATAGGATCAGGACAGCTAGCCAGGGAGTAGCAGGAAGAGCTAGGATTCGCTCTGAGAGACCTAAGAAACGCCCAGAGCCTAAGCACCCAGGTATCAAGGAGGGGCCAGCTTGATAGACAATGCCTCCTGTTCAGCTATAGCGCCAGTCGCGATTCCTAGGTACGGCGAAGTAATTACTTCACTGGTGGAGGAGTTCCGTGTGGTGAGGGAGTTCCGTGTAGGAGGAACTCCGGCGTCAGCTAGGAGGGTCGGAAGGAACTCCATTGGTGGTGGTGTGGTGGTGGTGAACTGCATGTTTGCGCTGGGAGGAGGGGGAGTACCCCTCCGGTGCAGTCGCCCCGGCC
>Ga0066903_100001043_pt1 | contig 19376 bp, 14 predicted proteins | sample PanSoiMetaGPlot1_FD_67491 | JGI IMG/M metagenome (GOLD analysis project Ga0066903, IMG submission 67491) | Tropical forest soil microbial communities from Panama analyzed to predict greenhouse gas emissions - Panama Soil - Plot 1 (version 2) | ecosystem: Environmental > Terrestrial > Soil >... | reverse complement strand
CGGATTTTTCAAAAACATTTTTTTTTGAACGAGGTGCGAGTCCGCGGTCGTTCACGATCCATGCGCCACGGGCTACTCTGGGCGCAGGCATTAATGCTTTTTGCCTCGCCCACCCGACGAGAGGCACTCGAACCGTGTTTTCGTCAGAGGCTCTTTCGCTTGATCGACGAGGAGCTAGTCGACTTCTGATATGTCATTGAATCGACCGCCATGCGGAGCCGGCTGTGGTCCTCATCGTTCAGCGCAACGAACCGAAACGGCTGGACGCAACCCGAAGCCGATTGGCGCCTGGCTTCGAGGAGCTCGGCCATGCCTCGAACCATGCCCTGGCTGGTTTGAAATGCCACTTCCACAAATTCGCCTTGCTCCATCGCTTTGGGCAAAAACAATAACCCGCCTGTAACAGATACGTCGTGTAGCTTCCCGCTTACAGGTTGATTTCCGTGGGAATGAACGGTGGCCGCGACAGAGTTTCCCACCTTCATTCGACGTGCCGGATTCGCCGGATTGGGTTGCGGAAAATAGCTCATGGTCTTGGACTATGTCACCCGGCCCGCGAGCCATCCAGATTACTCGTGGACATGCACGATTTCCATGCACCTGGCACACGGTTTGCCGTTGGACTTATGTTGAGCTTAGCGGGTTTTTCATGCAGATGGAGCATGCTCAGTAATCACGATCTTGTTATAGCTGTCACTGCACGCTTGTCTGAAACGCCTGACGCAGGGTGGCAGATTACGTCATCGATGGAAACGTGATTCCCCAGAAGATTTTCGACCGGTCGTCCTGATCGACAAATTCGATTCCGTAGGTATGGAGTCCGCGAACCGCGCTCACCTGCGTGACAACGCGTGCCGACAACTTGGCGCCACGTTTGTTCTGCACAACGAGAGTCGTACCGACCGAGAGCTCGCGATTTAGTTGTACGGCGGCTCCATGTTTGTTGAGGTTTGTGGCTTTGGCGGACAAAGCAAAAGACGCTTTGCCTCGGTCTTCGCCTGACAAACTTACCTGCGCATTCAATCCAATCCTGGTGCTCCGACGTTTTGAAACGGCGCTGCGATTCAGCGATAGGGTGGCCATAGTTTTGGCGATGGAATCCTTGTCTGTGTGACAGATCTCAAGACATTACACTTGGCCGACCAGGCTGCTGCAATACACTCCAGTCACCCTTTTGAGGTGACCCGTCATTGGGCCGGTAAAAACCGAGTTTTCTCGTATCAAACGGATGAAGAAAGGAACATTGCCTACGAAAACACACGCGTTCCGAGTTTGGATGGTTTATCCGAGGGCAAAAGAAGGCCGGGGTTGAAGTCGCGAAATCCGTGAATGTGACAACGGACTTTACCGGCGCTTCAGAAGGCATGCGACTCCGGCGCAGATAGCCGCGAAATTGCCCATCGCCATCCGCTCCATTGCTCGTTCACGCCGGGAACATCGCCGATCGCGGCGAAGTAGGAATAGAAACCGATCAGTACGAAACCTAAGGCAGCAACGTAGAGAAAGAACCCCATCGTAGATTTCATGACGAAGGTGAAAAGACGAGCCGGACCGCGCTTGGGATGCCTAGGGAGCGAGTAGGGGAGGTAAGCAGAATGCCTCAATTTCGCAAACGGGTACGGCGATTGCGTTGTTCGCCAGAACAGATGAGACAGGAACCGAACACCGGCGATTGTCTGCGACTGTCTCGGCATTTTTTCGGTACTTTCAAGTCCGAATCTGCAGGCCGCGCATCTGATCGGGAGGAGGAAATACCATGAGCAGAGTGTCCATCTGGGCCCAATTGGAAGCCAAGCCGGGGAAAGAGAAGGAATTGGAGGAATTTCTGAAATCGGCAGAGCCTCTTGCCCAGCGCGAGCGCGAAACGATTAGCTGGTACGCCATTAAGATGGGTCCCGGCAAATATGGCATCTTCGATACCTTTGCCGATGAAAACGGCCGCAATGCCCATCTCAATGGAGAAATCGCCAAGGCCCTATTCGCCAAGGCCGGGGAACTACTGGCCAAGCCGCCCGAGGTCTCCAAGCCTGAGATCCTAGCCTCGAAGTCTTGAGATTACGCGGTTCGTTCCTGATGGACGCCTACCTGGTTTGGTTGTAATTTTTGACAGTAGATCGCCTGCTCGATGTTGGCGATTCTGATTTCAACCTGGGGTGGCGCCACATTCTGCGCATGGGGAGGTAGAGATCGAGATTGTTGAGGTGTGACCATGAGAACCAGCCGCGTTTCTAGTTGTTTCCTCACCCTTTTGCTGATCGGACTCATGGTCATCCTTGCAACGCAAAGCGCAGCCCAAAGTGCTCCTCGCGATTACACCCTTACCATAACTACATCGCAGCCATGGACCGACACAGAAATTGATTTGCTGGCGGGAGATGTGCTCACCATGACGGCAACCGAACTCGGCTGCGATCCGCAAGGTGTAAAGGGTGCCACGGTGGCCGACCTTCCTATCGCGACCGCGAGCCCGGGGGCTCTGATCGCGAAGTTGCAAACGCAAGGCACCGCGCTACTCGTGGGCAGAAATCGAGAGATCCACGTTCCTGAGAATGGGCATCTTTATCTCGGGGTCAACGTGTCTAGTACCACTCCGTGCCAGGGCGGGTTTTCTGTCAAAGCCCAGGTTGTGTCTACGACAGCTGCACCTCTGGCGATGACGAAGGCAGACGCTGCGGCAGCTGGCAAGTCGGGAGACACGAACGGATCGTTTTCTCAGACTTTCGATCTGAAGAACAAGTTGAGCAGCGCAGCGCAAATCTGGATGGCCGGACAGTTCGGTAATGGGTCTTCGACGGCAGCTAAGACAACGTCGACCGACGCGTCCACCATGGGAATGAATGCTCCTGGGACTGCAGACTCGACAGCAAATACGGCCACTCGAGTCACGGCTCTGAAGGTTTCCGACGCTCCGCTCGATGCAGGTCTTCGGAAGGATCTCGACGGATTGCCAAGGCGCGTCAACGACGAATTCAACAACCTTGGCGACATGGTGAACTTCGTACTTGTCGGTTCGCAGCAGCAAGTACAAAGCGCCCTTGATGCCGCGGATTGGCATGTGGCCGATACCGATAACAAGTCTGCAGTTGTACAAGCTGTCATCCAGACGGCTGCCAAGAAAGACTACCTGACTATGCCCATGAGCCAGTTGATGCTATTCGGGCGTTATCAGGATTTCGGATATGAACAGGCAGAACCAATCGCGATGGTGGCCAGCCGCCATCATTTTCGTATATGGAAGGCGCCGTTCACCTGGAATGGCCAACCAGTTTGGGTCGGCGCGGGCACGCACGACATCGGCTTTGAGAAAGACCAGCGCAACGGCAAGGTGACCCATAAAATTGATCCCGCGGTGGATGGTGAACGCGAAAATATTGGAGAGAGCCTGCAGAAGGCCGAGAAAGTGAAGAGTCTCACGTTTTACCTCCCGCCGAAACCCGTCCAGATGGCGAAGAATGCAACAGGCGGCACGTACCATTCCGACGGTCGACTCCTGGTCGTGTTCCTCAAATGAGATTCTTCGGACTAGAATTGCTCTTTTCGCCGGAACTTGGGAATTCAACACTGACACGCAGCCCGGAAGGCTCGAGAGGTGTTGCGGAGATAGACCCGCCGTACCGCTGAACAAATGCTTTTGTTATCGCAAGGCCCAGACCGTACCCGCCGCTGTCTCGGGATCGGGATTCGTCGCCGCGGTAAAACCGCTCGAATATTTTCTCCATATCCTGGAGCAAGGTTTCAGAACCTCCGTCCTCGATCGCCACTTGGACCACTCCTTCGCAGCAACTGACCTTAACTCTAACCTCCGAGTGAGAAGGGCCGTAGCGAATCGCGTTCTCGATAAGATTCGCCCAGACTATTTCCAAGTCCTCCGGTGGAGCAGCAACAATCACTGCCTCGCTGGGAATAGCCATCGAGATGCTCGTCTCACGATTATGTGCTAGTGGTGCAAGCCGGGCGATGGCAGCCTCGCATGTTCCCACAACATCGGCATTAGGGAACTCGGCCAGTTCTCCTGGTCCTGGATTCTGCTCGGCACGAGCCAGTCGGAGCATGGCATGCAAGAGAGTCTCAAGCCTGCCCAAATCCTGAAGCGCGTCTCCTATCCCATCGCGATAGACCTCACCTGATCGCGGCTGCTGCAGTAGCGACTGAAGTGTTGACTTCAAGACTGCTACTGGAGTTTTCAACTCATGCGCAGCATTACTGGTAAAGTCGCGCTGCTGCTGAAATGCTGCGTGCAGCGTCTGTACCATCCGTGACATAGCATCGGCTAGAGGCGCAATCTCTTCAACCTTAAAAACGGAGGGCTGAAGCTTAAGGTCCCAATCCCTGGTTGAGATGGAATTTGCGCTGACAGCAAGTTCCGTTACGGGCGAGAGACCGCGCTCAATTGCACGAAAGCTGACGAAAACCGAGAGCATAAGGAGTATGAGCCCTCCCACGAGAATCGTCAGGAAGGCACGATTCAGTGAGCTCATCATGTCACCGGTCGATGCAGCGTAGGTAACGTTCAGAGTCGCTGATGACTTTGGCGCGTTCTCTTCCGCATCCATAACTGGAACATCCGGCAGGTAGAGGCCTCGGTAGGTAGTTCCTTTCCACGTAAACTCCCAAATTCGTTCTTCTCCGCGCATCATTCTAAGATCATCTAAACCATGTGAAGACGTGAGCACACGACCGTCCTGTGTTTCAATCCGGAAGAGATCTGGAACTTTGCTATTTAAAGACAGCGGAAGCGCATTGTCGAACTGTAGTTCAGGAGTGGGGCCTTCGGTAAAGCGAACCTGTGCGGCGGTACTCAACGCTTGCCCATGAAGTGCGGTGTCAAATGAGCGGGTCGCATTACGCCGTATCATGTAGCCTGCCAATAATTGTAGGCAGACGACAAGCATCAGCTCCGCACCAACTACTGCAGCCATGATTCGGCGCCTGATTGAGAACTTCGAGGTCTTATCCTTCAAGAGTGTATCCATGACCTCGGATGGTGCGAATAACTTTGGATGAAGCGTCATCTTCGAGCTTACGCCTTAGTCCGGATATGTAGACCTCGATTACATTGCTGAACCGTTCCCAGTTAAAGTCATAAAGATGTTCGAGCAATTCGGTCTTCGTAACAACCGCTCCGCGCCGGTATACGAGGTACTCAAGCACACGATATTCCATTCCAGTCAGCAGCACGGGTTTGCCATCACGCTGGACGGACCTATTCGCTGTGTTAATTTCGATATTTCCCACCAACAGGTTTGTCGCACTGTGCCCCTTTGCTCTTCGGATGAGAGCTTTCGATCTGGCGATCAGCTCCCCGAGGTCAAATGGCTTGCTGACGTAGTCATCAGCGCCGTCGTTCAATACGCTGACAATGGTCTCTTTGTCGTCCCTGGCGGTCAAAACAAGGATTGGAAATGTGAATCCATCCTCGCGAAGGCGACGCAAGACGGTACGACCATCCATCTCAGGAAGCATCAGGTCAAGAATGACGAGATCATACGGATTGGATCGCGCCATGTAAGAACCCTCCGCGCCGTCTGACGCCTGATCTACAGCATACCCGGCACTCTCCCTCAGACCGCGGACAATATTACCCGCAAGCCTCGCTTCATCCTCGACGATTAAGACACGCATCTGAGAGGAAGATAACACTGTCGTGTGCCCATAGCCCAGCTACGACATCCGTCTTAAGGCTGGCTTAATGTTCGCTGTTGCAAAATAATCGATTACATTGGCGATGACTCTGGCAGCTTTTTCGCATGAAGGCATGAACCGTATTCTGAAAACGTGGGTGGAGCGGATCCTATTTTGTTGTCAGGTGATCAGTTTCGGTATCCTGATCGCGCCCGCTGGACTCGGGCAAGAGCAGGCGCTTGATCTGCGCGGAGCACTAGCTGCTGCTGAGACAGGAAATCTGGAACTGCGAGCTGCACGGCAACAACGCGCGATTGCAGTGGCTGGAATAACCACAGCCCGCCAATTACCAAATCCCACGATTGCCTTTACTGCCTCTCGTGACACACCACACGAAGGCCTCTCCCTCGACATACCCATAGAACTTGGTGGGAAGCGTGGCAAGAGAGTCGCGGTAGCGCGCGAGGAACAAAAGTCGACGGAAATTGACATCACTGCTTTGGGCCGGCAAATTCGTCGCCGCACACGGGAAGCCTTTTATCTAGCTCTCTCTGCTCGCCAACAAACCAACCAGGCGAAGACGGCACTCGACCTTTCAACTCGTGTTCGCGACATGGCACAGCAGAGGTTCGAAGCCGGCGATGTCGCACAACTCGAAGTTCTTCAAGCAGAAGTAGAACTTGCCCGAGCTTCTGCGGATTACGAAACCGCACAGCAAGCGCAACGCTCGGCGGATGTTGGGCTCGCTGCACTGTTGAATCACAATCTGGAAGCCCCCCTCAATGTCGCAGGTCAGCTCGAAGAGATTCCCCCAGTCCCTACGCTACAAGGCGTGACCGAGCAGGCGATGCAAACCAATAGCGATCTGCTCAGGACCACTCAGGACCTTACAATCGAACAACGCCGGCTCGAACTGGCAAAGGCGCAGAAAATTCCAGATCTCACCCTTTCCGGCGGAAGTGATTTCAATTCACCTCCGGACTTCGACATCGGTGGAAAGGGCGGGGTCGCTGTAAGCTTCCCCCTTTTCTACCATGGCCAAGGAGAGGTCGCGCTGTCCACTGCCCGGCTGGAGTTGCTGCGCTTAACGCTAGCGTCTCAGCGAACCAATGTATCGGCCCAGGTCGCGGGCGCGTATTTCGACTACCTGGCGAAATCGCAACAAGTAAGTCAGTACAAGGACAAGGTCTTGCCGGGCAATCTCCGACTTGAAGAGATGGCGGAAGAAAGCTATCGAGCTGGCAAAACCAACTTGCTAACGCTGCTCGATGCTCAGCGACGACTAAGCGATGCGAGAAAAGCTTACCTTGATGCTTTGTTTGCCGCGCAGAGTTCATTTGCTGTCCTCGAGGAAGCGGTAGGAGCGTCACTTGATTAAGTTCGAGATCAGGATCCTGAGTATCCTCGCGTTATGCATTGCATTCGCAGCGTGCGGCAAGAACAGCGCCGACGAAGGCTCGACGGCAACACCGGTTCCCGAGGTCACCGTCGCAAAGGTAGAGCGTGCAACAATCGCCGAAGAACTCATTGTCAGCGGAAATCTGGCGGCACTGCCAAATCGCGATGCCAAGGTCGCAGCGCTGGTCCCTGGACGTATTGCGCGAATCCTGGTGATAGAAGGCGATCAAGTGACAGCCGGCCAACCCCTTGCTGAGCTCGACAACACCCTTCTCGTTGAGCAGGAACGCCAGGCCGAAGCGGCAGTTGCCCAAGCCAAGGCAAGTGTCGAAAATGCTCGATTAGCCTCAGAGCGTGAAGAGAATCTGCTCAATCGCGGGATTTCATCACGGAAGGAAGTTGAAGACACACGCACTCAACTCGCTGTAAACACCGCTAACCTGCAACAGGCGGAAGCTGGACTGGCGTCGGCAAAGGCACAAGTCGCGCGCTGTGTCGTGCGCTCGCCCTTTGCGGGGACGTTAGTAAGACGCTTTGCCTCGGTCGGCGAACAAGTTGATGGCACGGCCGCACAGCCTGTCGTCGAGGTTGCGCAGATCGAGAGTCTCGAGTTATTGGGAACGGTACCAGCAGCACGGCTTTCTGAAATCAGGATTGGTGACGAATTTCCCTTTGAGACTAATGCAGCGCCGGGTGCGAACTTCACGGCTCGCGTCGTGTCAATTCTTCCCGCCGTCGATCCTGCGACAAACAACGGCACCGTACGCATTCGCCTAGAAAATCCTAAGCGGTTGCTGAAGCTGGGACAGTTTCTTTCCGTCAACCTTCCCGTGACGCAAAATGGTCCACGGCTGGTTGTGTCGCGTCAGGCTATTTACCCGGATGAATCCGGCGAACCGCACGTCTACAAACTAAGTGGCGATGAGGTTCAATCAATAGCGGTGAAACTCGGTGTGCAATCTGGAGACAAGACAGAGATCCTTGAAGGTGTGCATCAAGGCGACACGATCGTTGTGACAGGCGGATACGGTCTCCCGGAGAAGGCCAAGGTCCACGTAAAGCAATGAACCTCGTCAGGGCATGTCGAAGTAACAGTCGTGCCGTGTTTTTGGTTACGGCGGCGTTGACGATTGCGGGCTCTGTTGCACTATTCCAACTTCCCAGCAATATCTATCCTGAACTGAACTTCCCCAGGATTGTTGTTCTCGTCCACGCTGGGGACTTATCTCCCCAAACCATGTTGCTCACGATCACTCGGCCGATTGAAGAGCAGGTTAGCACTGTGCTGGGCGTTCGCCGGGTCCGCTCCAAAACGATCCGCGGGGCCGCGGAAATTTCGGTCCTGTTTGCGGACAACATGGACATGCAGCAAGCACTGCAGTTGGTCCAGGCGCGGGTGAATGAAGCCCATGGCGGATTGCCGGCGAATACCGAGATCGAGGTCGAGCGCCTGAGCCCTACTGTGTGGCCAATCCTAAGCCTTGTACTGAATGGGAACGTGCCCGATGCAGACCTTCGCGACTATGCGGTTTACAACCTGCGCCCAGCCTTCAGCCGTGTGCCGGGGGTTGCGCGGGTGGAAGTAGATGCGACAGATACGCGGGAGATTTCTGTCATCGTCGACCCTCGCAAGGCGTTGGCGCAGAGGTTAAGCCTTCCGGAGATCGGTGATCGCCTCCAGGCAACAAACGCGGTAGCCAGTGTGGGCCGTCTCGATGCCAATTATCAGCAGTTTCTCGTCCTTACAAACTCGCAGTACAAGAGCATCGGCGACATAGCAAACACTGTGATCAGCGCCGATCCCGCGAATCCGGTTCGTCTGAAGGACGTCGCCGAAGTGCGTGAGGGAACCGCCGACCGCAAAACCATCATTACCGGAAACGGACGACCGGCAGCGATCATCAGCGTCACTCGCCAGATCGGCGGCAATATCAATTCGGTTTCGCGGCAGGTGAAGGACATTGCCTTCCACGCGTCCAACCTTATTCCGCCCACCCTTCACCTCTCAATCGTGTACGACCTGGCCGAGTTCGTACAGGAATCGATCGCGAGCGTCCGCGACGCGATCCTCATCGGCTCTTTTCTGGCAGTGGTTGTTCTCTTTGTCTTTCTGCGGAATGCGCGCATCACGATCGTGGCTGCCGTTAGCTTGCCACTCACTGTAATCGGCACCTTTTTCTTCGTAAGGCTGCTCGGCGGCACCTTGAACCTGATGTCACTTGGCGGTTTGGCCATTGCAATAGGGCTGGTAATTGACGATGCGGTTGTAATCGTCGAGAACATCTATCGTCATCTTGGGCAGGGCGAACCGGCCGACCTTGCAGCGGAGAAGGGAACTCAGGAACTCATAGGGCCGGTCATCGGATCGACTCTTACCACGGTCGTCGTGTTCTTGCCGCTTGGATTTCTAAAAGGTGCCGTCGGCGAGTTTTTTGTAGCGCTGTCGATCACACTCACCGCGTCAGTGTTGCTTTCGCTTCTTTACGCCCTGACCTTTGTGCCATTGCTGGCAGAGTATCTGCTGGCGCGGTCGCAGTTCCGAGAGTCTTCCGCACGGTTCATTGAGCCGGTAAATCGCCTTTATGAGCACGGCATTCGCTGGGCACTCAGGCGTCGTGTGCTTGTGGGCGCTGCTATTGCTGTTCTCATCGTGGTTGCATTCTTCGCGTATCGAAATGTCGGCACGGGTTTTCTTCCCGAAATGGACGAAGGCGGTTTTGTACTCGACTATCTGACGCCGCCAGGCACTTCGCTCAGCGAAACCGACAATCTTGTCCACCAGATCGAAGGCAAAATCAATCAATTGCCCGAGAAGTCGGCGTTCTCCCGCCGAACAGGCGCAGAACTCGGACTTTTCGCGACCGAGCAGAACAAGGGGGACATCCTCGTAAAGCTGAAGCCGCGATCAGACCGAGACCGCAACATTGAAGAAATCATCGGTGACCTGCGCGAACAGGTCACAAAAAGCATTGCGGGTGTTGAGATCGAATTCGTTCAAATCCTTCAGGACATGCTCGGGGACCTCGAAGGCTCACCTGAGCCGGTGGAGATCAAGATCTTCGGCAATAGCATGGATGACTTGGATCACATAGCCGATGAGCTCAGTCCGAAGATCCAGAAAGTGAATGGCATCGTCGATTACAAGGGGCCGCAGCGTGGAAATCCTGAGTTGGTCATTGAGGTAAAGCCGGAGTTGGCCGCACACGTAGGATTGACCGTGGCGCAGGTCTCCGACCAGTTGCAGGCGGGACTGCTGGGGGAGTCCACCACGGATCTACGTCGAAGCGACCGCTTGGTGCCAATTCGCGTTCGGTACACCGATAGCTTCCGTTGGGAAGAAAACAACATCCGACAATTTCCCCTTGTGGCTCTGAACAAACAAATTATTCCGCTGGAATCGGTGGCCACTGTTTCCTCGGTTCGTGGACAGAACGAACTTCTCCGCGAAAATCAACGGCTCATGATTGTGCTGACCGCAAGACTCGAAAACCGCGACCTTGGGAGCACGATCGCCGACGTGAAGAAGGTGCTTGCTGATTACAAGTTTCCAGTGGGTTACACCTACGAAATTGGCGGGCAGTACGAAAGTCAACAGAGTTCATTTCGCGATTTGCTATCCGTGCTGGGATTGGCGCTGGCAGCAGTATTTACCGTGCTGGTAATCCAGTTCCGTGCCTTTCTGCCGGCTTTAGTGATTATCTCGGCGGCGCCGATGTCGCTGATCGGTGTCTTCCTTCTCTTGCTCATCACAGGTACTCCCCTGAACGTATCTTCGTTTATGGGCATCATTCTGACGGTAGGTCTGGTCGTAAAAAACGGCATTATCCTTTTTGAATACTACGAACGGTTACACGGAACCATGTCCGTTACGGATGCGTTGGTGCAGGCCGGGAGAATACGTCTCCGCCCGATCCTTATGACCACTCTCTGCACGCTGTTCGGTCTATTGCCGCTGGCACTCGGCATTGGCTCCGGGGCGGAATTGCAGAAGCCGCTCGCCATTGCGGTGATTGGAGGCCTCACAGTGTCGACACTCATAACGCTAGTAGCCATTCCGGTCTTCTATAGTGCTGCACGCCAGTTAGGTTCAAAGGAAAATGCTCCAGCGGAGGGCTAGTCACATGCGAAAAGTTAGAGGCATTCTTTTAGTCGTTAGCCTCCTTGCGGCTACGGCTTCAGCGCAACTTTATCGGCAAGTAGGTAAGTTTGATATCGGCGGAGAAGGCGGCTGGGACTACATCACGTTCGATTCCGAAACGAACCGGCTTTTCGTCGCGCACAATCTGGAGATCGCTGTGGTTGACGCTGGCACCGGCAAAAAGGTGGGAAGCGTTGCCGCGAACGGAGCGCATGGCATAGCCATCGTTCCAGGTAAGAATCTCGCATTCAGCACCAACGGGCGCGCCGGCACAGTAACCGTTTTCGATCCCGGGACGCTGCAGGTGAAGCAGGAGATCAAGGCCGGCGAGAATCCAGATGCCATCATCTACGACCACTACTCGAAGAAGATCATCGTCATGAATGGTCGGAGTAAAGACTTGATGGCAATCGATCCGGATTCACTGAAAGTAGTGGCAACTGTTCCGCTTGGCGGTAAATTGGAATACGCTGCGACCGACCCATCCCACGTCTACGTCAACGTTGAGGACACGTCTGAAATCGCTGCCGTTAATTCCTCAACTTGGAAGCTAAGCCAACGCTGGAAGCTTTCAGGATGCGAAGAACCGTCTGGCTTGGCTATCGACGAGAAGGCGCACCACCTGTTCAGTGTTTGTGGGAATAGGAAGATGGTCGTGGTGGATGTCAACAACGGCCAGATCATTTCCACGCTCGATACAGGTGATGGAACCGATGGCTCAGGATTCGATCCCGATCTCGGATACGCGTTCGCTTCGAATGGAGCCGATGGCACGCTGACGGTAGTGAAGGCTGACAAGGCGGGGAAGTATGTTGTCGCAGGAAATGTACCGACTCGACGCGGCGCAAGAACCATGACTGTCGATCCAAAGTCGCACAAGATTTATCTGCCCACCGCAGAGTTGGGGACGCCTGCCGAAGGCGAGCGGCGGCCCAGCATAAAACCAGGTACTTTCATGGTTCTGATCTACGCGCCAAGCAAGTGATGCTGGCTCGCGCCAAAGAAGCTACACTTTCGTAATCGTGCCAGTGGGGCACTAAGCAGTAAGCTATTTCTTGATCGGGAATAGGCCGAGCGTCTGGAATCTGGAGGAAAAGTGATCAACCGTTTATTCGTAGTCTTGGGGCTGATGGCCATGCTGGTAGTGGGTGCGCCATCCTTAATGGCCGATCATGGAAACAAGGGCAAGCACGACGATCAGGACAGTCAAGGCTGGGAACGTCGTGACGGATATGAATACCACGTTTACGGGCATGACGAACGCCCCCCGGATGGAGCCATGGGAAAAAGACCGGTTGGGGAGACTGCGGAATGCCTCCTGGGCAAGCCAAGAAGCACGGTTGCCGGAGTTATGTTTACGAAGGACGTCGCTATTACTATCACCACGATGATGACGGACGGATTATTGTGCGTCGTCCAATCATCGAGGCTCAAGGCAGCATAACCGTGCACTAGGCGAACGCCAGACTTCTCATTGTATTGCGATACAACACAGGCCCTCCATCCGGCGTGCGGGATGAAGGGCCTGTTTCTTCTAATCTGCGTACTTCTGGTCTCTACTGCGTGGTTTGACCCACGAATGATTGGCATGAAACGTCCGGATGCCAGTTTACGAAAGCACCGTTAGGGTTTTCCTTCCAGGCCCAAACATGGAGCGTATAAAACGCCGGTAGTGCGAAGCGGTTAGGCGTTTCGAAGAAGTGAAAGAGCTGTCCCATAAGTTCGGGTGGTTCATTCGGGTGCTGCGCATCCCACGCGTCGGCAAACACCAGGTAATCAGCTCCGATCAACTTCGGTTTCCCGTTGGGTGTTGGTTCATAAATGACGATTTGAGGTTTCCTGGGATTCACTTCGCCCTTATCCAGCAGGTAACTGTTCACATAATGCAATCCCATTGCGCCTTGATCAGGGCCGCTGACGCAACCAAAGGTTAGGACGTATCCTTCTTTCTCCGCCTCGGCCACGTCTTTGAACTTCTCCGTGGCCTCGCGAACGATTTGAAGTAAAGCGCTTGCCTGGCTCTGTTGATCGACAGTCGATTGATTTCCTTGCATTGCCAAAGTATGAGAGTGGTTGGTTTGCGCCATCGCGGGCAACGGACAGATGCTCAGCAGAGCGATAGCGATTAGGGAATGATGAACGTGAATTACAAATCGTTCGAACTTCATTCGAAAATCCTCCTTATAAGGTCTAGGTCCGAAATACGACAGGCCGACTGATATGTGGTTTTGTGTAGACAGAGTCTCGGACCCGCCGGCAGGAAGTCTTAGGACCGTACCGGGTTATTGCGGGACTTCCGTGTCGGCGAGCCCGATCCCCTGTAATTGAGTAATCGAAAATTGTGGAGAAAAGACGACACTCGGTGGGAACGCTCTACCGCCAGGGCGGAAAACACAATACTGAAGGGATGGGTGGTTGGTATGCGAGTCTGTTATTGGGATATGCGGGCTCTACTCGGCCCGAGTTCCCAGCCCACTCATAGAATCGACTCGAATGCGAAAGAAAAGGGGCGCGATTTCTGGATCGGGTAGCTGCAAGCGGCGTTCGGCCAGTGCATTCAGCCACCAGTGGTGTCGTTTCTCTAGCAGCTTGCGAGCATGCTTAACCTCATGGCTGAATTGCGGTTCCGGTAACTCCTCATATAAACCGTTCACTATGACGCTGGCCCACTCGGTCTGGCTCTTGACCTCTTCGAATTGAACACACACCTTGGGGTTGGCCCGCATCCATTCGATTTTTTTTCCGAATGTCGAGAACACATAAATGAAATCGTTTTCATAGGCGAGATAGATCGGAAGAACATAAGGCTGGTTGTCGAGCGCGCAACCAAGTCTCCCCATCGAAGCGCGTTGCAAAAGCGCTCGGCATTCTTGCTCTCCCAGCTCATTAATTGTCATTGCAATTCCTTGCTGTGCTCCATCAGAACTCAGGATACATACTATCGCACTGTGCGAGTTGAACTCTGTATAGGCATCAGGGAATGAGACAGCAGGGCCAAAAAGGGCCGAGCAGCCAGGATGCATTTTGCACGGTCCCGACTGCTCACGCCTCAGTACTCCGGCCTAGTTGATGTTCTAAGGTTATTGGCCTCCAGGTCTCGGCAGGAATGGAAGGCGTTGCAGGAGTTGTCTGCGGGCACTTCGCGGGAGGATTATGCTCGGCGAAACGTTTCCCGTGGCCACTGGAGGGGCACCGGCCAGTGTGGGGACCGCCAAGAAAGCCGGCGATTGCTCGGTGGTTGGATCAAATGCTCCCCCCGCGATTTCTCCCGATGAATTGATGTCGTTGGCGAACACCAGAGTCATTGAGCCGCGCGGGACCAATGTATTCAGGTCGGCAATAATCTTGTTGTGCCAGATCACTGCTTTGCAATCAGTAAAGGTCGCATCGACGCAGGACTCGCCTACAATCAGGCCTCGGTCGTTGATGCCAAGTGCTTCGCTGATCGCGTGCCCAGGCAGGGCGCCCAAGTCTTCCATCCCGCCGCTCGCCGTCCACAGAAAAGCATGAAAGTTTAAGCCGTTCTCGTCTCCCGGCAGGTCCGAGAATCCGACGATGTCTCCGTTCTTGTTAATCGCCGTGGGCGTATTCCATTCCGAACCGCCAAGGCTTCCAAGATCTGTAGGCATACCATTTTCCCAGAGAACTGCGTGCGCGGCACTCGCTCCTCCCACTGCGTTGGAACAAATCCCCGAAATGCCGACGACTTGCTGGCTGTCGTTGATTGCGGTTGCCGCTCCGTCGGGATCGCCCGGCAGCGGAGGCAGTTCCGTAATTTGGTTGTTGGGCCCATAGAGCACTGCCTCAAACTGCAAAACCTGTGGCGGATTGCAGGTGGTATCGTGAACTGTGTTTTCTGCCCAACCCACAATCTGACCAAGATTATTTACTCCAGATGCGTAGCCGTTGCTTCCGCCTAAAGTTGGCAGAGCGGTCATTACGTTGTCCTTCCACGCGAATCCCTGGCAAGTGTGGCCGGTATAAGCCGGGAAAAAGTATCGACAGCTCCAGGTTTCGCCAAATGGATCGATGATGGATGTTTCAGATATTCCTGCGACCAGGCCGCGGTTGTTCTTCACAGGCCAGGCGATCGCGCTGTTTGGACCTCCTAACGTCCCCAGATCATGTCGGCGTCCCAGGATCCATACCGTTGCGTGAGCGGTTTCGTCGCCGGCCAGGTTTCCGGTTCCCATGACCCACCCACGGTTGTTAATGGTATTTGCAGCCGCAATGGTTCCACCGAGCGGATTCAACTTGAAAAGAAAGTAGCTGACTGAGTCGCTGGTCTGCGCGGTTAAGGTCGATGCAAGTGTCAATAGCGTGGCCAGAGCGAATGTGACTATGGTCGTTTTCATGTGGCCTCCTCCTGATGGCTCAAACGAGCGCGCCACTTTGAGCAGGCGCTCGTTAACCGCAAGCTAGACCTTTTCCATCAGAAGGTTGGAAACTTCCGGACACCAAATTGCGGAGGAATAGTCGTTTTCGGACGTGGAAAAAGGATGGTCTCTTACAAACGTTTCCGCACCCACGTACACCCCATTTGGCGCGGATTACAGTCGTATCCCGATGGTTCCCAAATACGAGGATTGATAGTTTTCTTGGATCATGGCAACGGCAAACAAAACTTCACACCTGCTGTTGTGCGGTGCGATCGCCATCATGATTTTGAGCTTGGTGTTCTTCGCGGTAGGAAAGTACGGCGCCGCCCGCGCTAACCAGTCTGCGCCGATGCAGATGTCAAAGTGAGGCCGAAGCGCCGCGTGCCTGCGAAGAGTGTGAGCTCCCGGAAGGGCATACATATATTAAGGAACGAGTTGGCGAATCATGAAATTCGCCTACTAGATTCGTATTATTGACCCTTTGTTTCCCAAATCTATAATCGCGCCACTTTGATGTGGGGCGATAAAGCCGCTTCCTATACGTCTAACCAAACTCACAGGATCATACCGTCTATGACTCGCGTCGCCGCGCTCATCTGCATGGTTGTGTTTTTGTCATCCACCTTGGTTCTTGAGGCTCAACAGATCACGGGAAGCCTTCGTGGAACAGTCTCGGATCCGAGCGGTGCCGTTGTAGCGTCAGCACCGGTAACGGCGAAGAACACGGAGACCGGGCTTACCCGCAGCACGGTCACAGATCGAACCGGAAGTTTCGTTTTGATTGAGCTACCTGTCGGACATTACCAACTGGAAGTCACCGCCCAGGGATTTCAGAAGTACGTCCAGGATGGCATTTCGCTTAACGTGAACGAAACTGGTGTGGTGCCGGTCCGTTTGCGGGTAGGAGGCGAGGCCGAGCAGATACAGGTCAAGGCTGATGCGGAGTTATTGCAGCCAACTGTTACCAGCCTCGGTAAGGCTGTATTGGAACAGGAACTAAACGACCTTCCGCTGGATGGCCGTAACTTCTCGCAACTGGGTTTGCTTCAGCCTGGCGTCGTGCCTCTGACCGCTGGATTGCAGGAGGCAGGCGGATCTCTACGACATGGCCAATCCTATTCCGTGAATGGCCAACGGCCAGAGTCGAACAACTTTTTGATCGATGGCGCCAACAATGTGAATGCAGTCGACGCGGGTTTTGTCCTTCAACCACCAATCGATGCGATTTCCGAGTTTCGGATCCTTACCCATACTGCCAATGCTGAATTCGGGCAGAACACGGGATCGACAACTAACATCGTGACCAAGTCGGGCTCGAACTCGTTTCATGGCTCTGCGTGGGAATTCCTTCGTAACGATGCCCTCGATGCTGCCGATTACTCCACCGGCACCGTTCAACCCCTGAAGCAGAATCAGTTTGGGGGAACCTTCGGTGGTCCCATCATAAAGGACCGCACATTCTTCTTCGGATACTACGAGGGTTTTCGCAACCGTCAGGGTGAAACCGTGAATGCTACCGTGCCTTCCTTGCTGGAGCGGCAGGGAGACTTTTCGGAACATGGCTTGTGCGCGATCAATTTCAATACGGGGTCTTGTGATCCCGTTCCGAACAATCAGGTGCCGATCACGCCAATCTCGGCCAATATTCTGAACTTTTACCCGCTTCCCAACCAAGGCACGAACACGTTTATCACGACACAATCAAAGAGCGTCAATAACGATCAATTTGGAGTCAGGCTCGACCACTATCTCACCACCAAGGACAATCTTAATTTCCGCTACATGTATAGCGGCGGCCCTACCAACGATCCTCTGTCGACCTCCGGTGCGAATGTTCCTGGCTTCCCGGTAGGTGAGGAGGACAGGGCCCAAAACTTTGCTGTCCAGGAGACGCATGTATTTTCTCCTGCCATCATTGGTGTGGCCCGGTTCTCCTATCTGCGAAACAAGTTCCTGTTTGACCAGCACCTGAATCACACGGCGCCGTCAGAATTGGGTTTCCAGTACGACCCCACTCTGCCTGATGCCGCTGGTCCTCCCTTTATCCAAGTGGCGGGGTACGCTTCAGTCGGAGACCCCATCACAGGTCCGCGCAATACCTTTCAGAATACCTTTGACTTTTCCGGGTCGCTGAGTTGGATTCATGGCCGTCATGAGATGAAGTTCGGCGGCGGTTTCCGCCGTGATCAAATCAATGCCGTACAGGGCATCGCCTCGAACGGATTCTTCGTCTTTGCTCCCGTACCCTTTAGCAACGCATTCGCGAACTTCTTGACCGGGATACCGGTATTCTTCCTACAAGGCGGCGGCGATCTTTCACGCCATATCCGTGGCAAGGCTCTCAACTTCTACGGCCAGGACACCTACAAGGTGAATTCAAGGTTGACGCTGAATTACGGTCTTCGCTGGGATCTTCCATTCCCCAACACAGAATTAGACAACAAGCAAAACCTCTTCGTACCGGGCGCACAGTCCACGGTATTTCCTGATGCGCCAGCGGGTCTGCTGTATCCGGGCGATCCAGGAGTTCCGGCTGGTTTAATTCCGACGCAAAAGACGGCGTTTGCTCCTCGAGTAGGATTTGCTCTCGATCCCACCGGCCACGCGAATACGCTGGTCAGTGCGGCGTATGGGATTTTTTACGAACCCTACTACACGGGCCAGGGCGGGCCGTTGCAGGATCCAATCAGCGCGCCGCCTTATTTGCAGACTCCGCAGGTAAACTTCCCGAACTTCGAAGATCCGTTCAACGGGGCGAACCCGTTTGGCCTGAGCTTTGCCACGCCAATGACGTTGTTAGTTATCAATCGTGACCTGAAGCTTCCTTATGCCCAGGACTGGAACCTGACGGTTCAGCACTCGTTTGGACAAAGCTGGCTTTTCGAGATTGGATATGTGGGCACTAAAGGCGTGAGATTGCCCAGGTTCATTGAAGGGAACCCGACAAAATATATTCCCGGCCAGTCAAGTGTTGACAACGTGAATCAGCGCCGGCTCTACTCAGGCTGTACCCTCGCCGCACCCGACGATTGCGTATACGGTTCGGTGGGTGAAATCGCGAGTGCCGCAGGGTCGAACTACAACGCGTTGGAGTCGAGTTTGCGTAAGCGCTTCGGGCATGGGATCGCTTTCTTGGCGTCATATACCTACGCGAAAGCCATCGACGATGTGTCGTCATTCAACATCACAGGCTCGGCGTCGCAACCTGTGGCCGGTGAAAACGATCTGGCACAGAATCCGTTTGATCTGGCCGCCGAGCGTGGACGCTCCATGTTCGATTCGCGGCACCGCTTTGTCCTGAGCTACCAGTGGAGCCTTCCTTTCTGGAGACAGGCGCACACCTGGTATCAACACGTCTTGGGCGACTGGCAGCTTAATGGAATCGTGACGTTGCAGAGCGGCACGCCGTTCACAGTGTTTGAACCTGCCGACGTATCGCTGCAGGGAAGCGCGCCAGAGATTTCTGGTTTTTCCAGCAATCGCCCCAACGTTGTCGGCGATCCCAACTCCGGACCGAAGACGACGCAGGAGTGGTTCAACACCAATGCCTTCGCGCGTATTACTCCTAATCCAAACTCGCCCGTACAACAATTCGGAAATGAAGGACGCAACACGGTACAAGGGCCGGGCTACGCCAATTGGGACTTCTCGGCGTTCAAGAGCGTCAGCGTCAGCGAAGGTAAGGAATTTCAATTCAGAGCTGAGATGTTTAATTTTCTCAATCACACGAACCTGAGATTGCCGAACAGTGACGTCAGCTCGCCGACGTTTGGAGAGATTCATACCGACATGGGTCCACGCGTGATCCAGTTAGCGCTAAAGTTCCTGTTCTAGGCAGC
>Ga0066903_100001042_pt1 | contig 19380 bp, 19 predicted proteins | sample PanSoiMetaGPlot1_FD_67491 | JGI IMG/M metagenome (GOLD analysis project Ga0066903, IMG submission 67491) | Tropical forest soil microbial communities from Panama analyzed to predict greenhouse gas emissions - Panama Soil - Plot 1 (version 2) | ecosystem: Environmental > Terrestrial > Soil >... | reverse complement strand
TCGCCGTCGCGGTGGTAGAAGATCGTCAGGCACAGCTCGCGGCCGAGGTGGTGCGACAGCTCGCCTGCGCCCCACGTCGAGCGCGAATGCAGGCGCAGGAGGAGCAGCGTGCCCGACTGCCCGAACGTCACCGAGTCAAGATCGAGGGGCCCGTCGGCCACGTCGGCCGAGTCCGAGTGCGCGCTCGGCGCGAACCGTAGGTGCCGGGCGGCGGTGCCGGTCGCCGCGCAGGCGACGGCCGCGAGCAGGGCGCAGACGACGACGGTGGCGACGGTGAGGCGCTGCACGACGCGGCAGGCTACTGCGCGCCGGTACGGGAATTCGCCGGTTCGGGGGTGGCGGCGCCTAGCGCTTGGGCACGAACTCCGGCACGTCGAGCTCGGTGACTCCGAGCCCCGTCCGCCGGGTGCTGCTCGCCGTGCGCTCGGGCCGCGGCGTCCCGCGCGAGACACGCGGCTCACCGGCCGGCTCCTCGAGCCGGCGGCGCGCCGGGCGATCGCCGTAGCCGGTCGCGACGACGGTCACCCACACCTGCTCGGCGAGCGACTCGTCGACCATCGCGCCAAAGATGATGTTCGCGTCGGGGTGGGCCGCCTCGGCAACCGCCTTGGCCGCCTCACCGACCTCCCACAGCGACAGATCGTGGCTGCCGGTGATCGACAGCAGGATCGACTTCGCGCCGTCCATGCTCGTCTCGAGCAGCGGCGACGCGACGGCCGCCTGCGCCGCCTCGATCGCGCGGTGCTCACCGGTCCCCATGCCGATCCCGAGCAGCGCCGGCCCGGCATCGGACATGATCGTCCGCACGTCGGCGAAGTCGAGGTTGATGAGTCCCGGCAGCGTGACGAGGTCCGAGATCCCCTGGACGCCCTGGCGCAGCACGTCGTCGGCGACGCGGAACGCCTCGACCATCGACGTCCCCTTCTCGAGGATCGTCAGCAGCCGGTTGTTGGGGACGACGATCAGCGTGTCGACCTCCTCGGCCAGCGCCTGGATGCCGACGTCGGCCGCCTCGGAGCGGCGCGTGCCCTCGAACCCGAACGGCTTCGTGATCACGCCGACCGTCAGCGCCCCGACCTCGCGCGAGATGCGGGCGACGATCGGTGCCGCGCCGGTCCCGGTGCCGCCGCCGGCGCCGGCGGTGATGAAGATCATGTCCGAGCCCTTGAGCAGCGCCTTGATGCGGTCGTACTCCTCCATCGCGGCGGCGCGGCCGAGCTCGGGGTCGGAGCCCGACCCGAGGCCGCGGGTGATGCCGGCGCCGATGTGGAGCGTGATGTCGGCGGTCGACTGCTGGAGCGACTGCAGGTCGGTGTTGACGGCGACGAACTCGACGCCGGCGACGTGCGCCTCGACCATGCGGTTGACGGCGTTGACGCCGGCGCCGCCGACTCCAACGACGCGGATGATCGGCTTGCCGATCTCGCGCGGCGCCGCCGGCGGGTCGACGTCGTAGCGCGCGAGCGCGTCCCTCCGCGAGCCCGGCGGTTCGAGCATGTCCTCCGGCAGATCGGCCTCGGAGGAGAACGCTGCGCGCAGGCGGTCCTGTGGCGTCGGAACGCGCGTCTCGTCCTGGCCGGCGGCGGTCTGCGGGGCGAGCGCCGGATGCGGGACGCCGGTGTCGCGCGGATGGGCAGGCGGCTCAGGCTCGGGCTCGGTCGGAATCTGCTGCTGGGCGTCGTCGTGCGGCGTCTCAGAAGGTGGTGGCGCGGCCTCGTCGGCGGCCTCGTCCGACAGCCCGCGCTCCTCGGTCTTGCGGAACAGTGCCGCCAGCGGACCCTCCCGCATGCTCGCTCGCTTATTCGGGCCGGCCATTGAGAACCTCCTGGGCCAGGTCGCGGTACGACTGCGCCGCGGCACCGTCCGGGTCGTACTTCAGGACAGACATACCCTTCACCGGTGCTTCAGCAAAGCGGATCGTTTTGCGAATGCGAGACGCGAACACGCGATCTCCGAAGTTTTCTTCGAGGATTTCGATCGCTTCCTTCGCGTGAACGGTCCGCGTGTCCATGAGCGTCGGGAGAATCCCTTCGATCTCGACGTCGGGGTTGAGGTTCTCCCGGATCATCTGGAGCGTGTTCTGAAGCTGGATGAGGCCACGCATCGAGAGATACTCGCACTGGACGGGGACGATCACCTTGTCGGCGGCGGTCAGCGCGTTGATTGTCAACAGCCCGAGGCTCGGCGGCGTGTCGATGCAGATGAAGTCGTAGTCGTCGAGGATCGGCTGAAACGCCTTCTGCAGGGAGCGCTCGCGGCCGATCTGCGTCGACATCGCGATCTCGGCGCCGGCGAGGTCGATCGACGCGCAGGCGACGTCGATCTCGCGCTTGCGGATCACCTCGCGGATCGAGATGTGGTGGACGAGGACGTCGTACATCGACGTCTGCAGCGAGTCCGGGTCAATCCCCTGCGACATCGTCAGGTTGCCCTGCGGGTCCATGTCGACGCACAGGACGCGATGGCCCTTCTCTGCGAACGCGACGGCGAGGTTCAGCGTCGTCGTCGTCTTGGCGACGCCACCCTTCTGGTTGGCGAACGCGATGACCTTGGCCTTGCTGGTGTTAGCCACGGACCCTCATTCGGCGCGCGGGAGCGCCATCCTTCCCATAACCTCCGGACGGAATGGATGGTGTCTCCCACTGGGACCAAGCGCGAACGTTCGAGGCCGACCGCCTGCCGATGCGCGCGACTTGGCGCGACCTCGGGCGGGCGGCGCGTAGCGTCGCGGTTGGCGTCCAGCGAATCGACGTCGCGCCGGGGTTCCAGTCGACGCCGGCGCACGCCCACGGCACCTCGGAGGAGATCTTCTGGGTGCTCGCGGGCGCGGGCTTCTTGTGGATGGACGGCAAGGCGTGGGCAATCGCGCCGGGCGACTGCATCGTCCACCGCCCGCGGACGGCCGCGCACACGGTCGTCGGGGGCCCCGAGGGCCTGTCGGTGCTCGCGTTCGGGACGCGCGCCGGTGCCGAGCCTGGGCTGCACGGGCGCAGCGACGCGGCCGTGACGTTCGGCTTTCGCAATGTCATGCATCCCGAGCACCCGTGGTCGCTGGAGGCAGGGCGTGACGTCGTCGACGTCTCCGCGCCGTCCGACGAGCGCCCGCGGACGCTCGTCGCGTTGGCGGACTTCGAGCCCGAGCTTGACGACCGCAACCATGCTGGCGTCGACCGCGCGGTCGTCCACATCGGTCGTCGCGCCGGCGCGCAGATCAGCGGCCTCACGCACTTCGACGTCGCACCCGGTGCCTTGTCGAACGTCCCGCACTGCCACAGCGCCGAGGAGGAGCTGTTCGTCGTGCTGGACGGCGACGGCACGGCCGAGCTGTGGGACATCCATGCCGATGTCGTCGACACGGCGCCGCTGACCCCCGGGTCGGTCGTCGCGCGCCCCGCCGGGACTGCCGTGTCGCACACGTTCCGCGCCGGGTCCGACGGCATGACGATGCTCGGCTACAGCGACTACCACCCCGACGATGCGTGCTTCTACCCGCGCTCGCAGAAGGTCGCGCTCGGCGGGCTCGGGATCCGCTTCCGTGTCACCAACGTGGACTACTTCGACGGCGAGGAGTGACGGCGGGCGACCTGTTCGATCGCGAGCTGCTCGTCGTCACCGGCAAGGGCGGGGTCGGCAAGACGACGGTCGCGACCGCGCTGGCGTTGGCCGCGGTGCGCCGCGGGCGGCGGGTCATCGTCGCCGAAGTCGCGGCCCGCGACGACGTCTCGCGCGTGCTCGGCGAGGAGGCCGAGCCGTTCGCCGAGCGCGAGCTGCCGGGCGGGGTCCACCACATCTCGATCGATCCCGAGCAGGCGCTGGCCGAGTACGTCCGCGACCAGCTGCCCGGCGCGCTGGCTTCGCTGCTGATCGCCAGCCGCAGCATGGGCCTGCTCGCCGCCGCGACGCCGGGCCTGCGCGAATTGCTGAGCATCGGCAAGGTCTGGGAGCTGGCCCAGGACGCGCGCCGTACTCCCGGGGCCCTGCCGTACGACCTCGTGATCCTCGACGCGCCGGCGACCGGCCATGGGGTCGCGATCCTCCAGGCGCCGGCGACGTTCGCGCAGGCCGCGCACGGCGGCCCGGTCGCGCGCCAGGCGGGGATCATCGACGCGCTGGTGCGTGACGGCGAGCGAACGGCGGTCGTCGCCGTCACGCAGGCCCAGGAGATGCCGGTCTCCGAGACGCTCGAGCTGCGCGACGCGCTGCGCGCGGCGATCGGCCTCGACCTTGCGCGGGTCGTCGTCAACGCCGTCGCGCCGGCGCGCTTCACCGCGGCCGAGGTCCAGGAGGTCTCGCGCGCGGTCGGCAGCGGCGCGGCGCGCGCGGTGGCGTGGCAGCACCGGCTGGCGAGCGCCCAGCGCGGGCAGATCGCGCGCCTGCGCCGCGGCCTTGACGGCGTGGCCGTTCAGACGTTGCCGTTCCGGGCGGCGCCACGGCTCGGCCGCGAGGATCTCGACGCGCTGGCGGCGCGACTGTGAGCGGGCTCGGTCCGGTCGTCGCCGGGCGGCACGTCGTCATCTGCGCCGGGTCAGGCGGCGTCGGCAAGACGACGACGGCGGCGACGATCGCCGTCGGGCTGGCGGCCCGTGGGGCGCGGGCGTGCGTGGTGACGATCGATCCGGCGCGGCGGCTCGCCGCGTCGCTGGGCCTCCAAGAGCTCAGCAACGAGCCCCAGCTCGTCGACGGCGCACGCTTTGCGGAGCAGGGCGTTGAGGTACGCGGCGAGCTGTGGGCGATGATGCTCGACCCCAAGGCGACGCTGGACGACCTCGTCGAGCGCATGGCTCCGGACGCCGACGCGGGCGCCGAGATCCTCGCCAACCGCATCTATCGCGAGCTGTCGGGCGCCGTCGCCGGGACGCAGGAGTACACCGCGATGGCCAAGCTCCACGACCTCCACGCGTCGGGCCGCTTCGACGTGATCGTGCTCGACACCCCACCGAGCCGCAACGCGCTCGACTTCATCGACGCGCCCGACCGCCTGACGGGGTTCCTCGAGGGCCGCGCGCTGCGGACGCTGGTCGCTGGGTCGGGCGTGGCGGCGCGCGTGGTCGGGCGCGGAACGAGCGCGGTGCTGGGCGTGCTCGGGCGCGTGACCGGAACGGACCTGTTGCGCGACATCGGGACGTTCGTGCGGTCGCTCGGCGCACTGCTCGACGGCTTTCGTGCGCGGGCGCGCGACATCAAGGCCCTGCTCGCCGACCCCGCGACGACGTTCGTGCTCGTGAGCTCGCCGCAGCGCGAGCCGGCCGCCGAGGCGGTGTTCTTCGCCGAGCGGCTACGGGACGCGGGGCTCGGGGTCGGCGGGCTGGTGGTGAACGCGGTGCACGAGGCGCCGGGCGAGGTCGGGGACCTCTCGCGGCTCGAACCGGCGCTGGCGGCGCGCGTGGCGCGAACGAGTGACGAGCTGGCGGTGCTCGCGGCGCGCGACGCCGAGAGCGTCGCCGGCCTCGAGCTCGCCCTCGGCGTCTCTGCCGTCGTGGTGCCGCACCTGGCCGCCGACGTCCACGACGCCGCGGGCCTCGCGGCGGTGCATGCGCACCTGTTCCCATGAACTGCGTTTCAGAGCGCCGCCGACGCCGAAGGACCCACGATCCCGTCGGCCACTGCGCGCAGATCCGAATCCAAGTGCCCGCACATCACGTCGCGCAGGATCGCCCGCAGGTACGCCTGCATCTCGGCGCACAACCCCACCGGGTCGGGCTCGGGCATCCCGAGGCCGCACACCCACGCCTGCTCGACGGCGAGTGCATGAGACACCTGCTCCGCCAGCAGCGCCCGATCCTCGGGCACCGCGCACAGCGCGGCCATCCGCCCCGGGAGCAGCCCGCTGCCGGGCCCCTCGGGCTCGAGCAGCGCGCGCAGTGCGAGCAGGTGATCCGACAGGCCGTCCATCGGCTCGGGGCGATCGCAGCCGAGCCCGAAGCGGCGTAGCGCCCACGCGAGCTCGCCCGCGTGCGGCGTGCGGCGCGCGACAAGGTTGCAGAACGCGCGCAGCTCGTCCTCCTGCTCGACGGCGATCGCGCAGCGTCCGCGCGGCGGGCCGCCGGAACCGAGCACCGCGAGCTGCCACGGTCCGCCGGCGCTGCGCAGCCATGCCGTCGGTCCGAGCGCCGGCGTCCCGTCGGCGTACAGGCGCAACGCGTCGAGCAGACGCGCGAAGCGCACCCGGACATGGGCGAGCGGATCCTCGTCGCCGGGCGCGGCCTCCCACGTCAGCACGGCGAGAACGTGCGGCGTCGAGCCGCCGGCCGGCCACACAGCATCGGGCGGTGCGTCGGGGAGCGCGTCGCCGCGGATCAGCGTCAGCCCGCCACCGAGATCGAGCTGCGTGCCGTGCAGGATGACGCCGAGCAGCACGCCGACCGCGACGGCCTCCGTGCGGCCTTCCATGACCAGCCGCTCGAGCTCGTCGTACGCGGTGCGGACGCGCCCGATGTTGAGGACGAAGTCGGTCGAGTCCTCGAACACCCGCGCGAGGAACACGTACAGCGCCTCCTGCGCGCGCTCGCGCTCACTGCGCGGCGGCGCAACGCCGCGCGCCTCGAGGTAAGCGCCCAGGCCCGAGCACGTGCCGAGCGCATGCAGCGCCGGCAGGTACGCGTCGAGCTGGCCGAGGACGGGCGCGCGGTCGGCGATGAAGTCGGCGGTCAGCGGCCGGTAGCAGTACAGCGACGTCTTGCGCGGGCGTCTGCGCTCTTCGAGCTCGAACGGGATCTCCGCTCCCGAGGCCGCGTCAGACGCGAGTTGCCAGGCGGCCTCCTCGGCGAACGCGAGCAGGGCCTGGTGCAGCCGTGGATTTCGCACCGGTCCGCGTTTCGATGGCCGAAGGGCGGTCCCCTGCCCGATGCAGGCTGCCTTGCGCAAATCTGACCAAGCTGCTCACCGTGGAGCTTCGCCGTCGCGGCGTGCACCTTCGGGCTGCCGAGCCCGTGCATGACGCGCGCCCGCCGCGTCACACGCGCGCGCGAGCCGAACTGAGCCGCATGAGCCCGGCCCGCGTGCTCGCGATCCTCGCCGCGATGATGGTCACGCTCTCGTTCGCCGGTCCCGGAGCGTCGGCCCGCAGCACCGGCGGCGGCGGTGTCGCCTACCAGCGCGCGCTCGGCGATCGCCTACCGCTCACGCCCGGCATGTCCGGCGACGACGTCGCGAGCCTCCAGCACGCACTGACGCTGGCCGGCTTCGCGGTGGCGATCGACGGCCACTTCGGGTCGGCGACCGAGCAGGCGCTCGAGGCGTGGGAGGCGGCGAGCGGCCGCCCGGTCGACGGGATCGTGGATGCCGACGACGCGGCGGCGCTGGTCGGCGTCCTGCAGATGGCGACGCCGATGCCCTCGACTCCGGTGCCCGCACCGCTGCCCTCCCCGCAGCCGACTCCGGCGCCGACCGGCGCGCTGGCGACGATCAACCTCGCAGGACACGCCGTCGCCGCTGCCGGCTCGCCGGTCCGCGTGCAGCGGATCGTCGCCGCCGCCAACCACATCGCCACCCTCCCCTACCGCTTCGGCGGCGGCCACGGCCGCTTCACGGACACCGCGTATGACTGCTCGGGCTCGGTCAGCTACGCGCTCCACGGTGCCAACCTGCTGCACACGACGCTCGACTCGACCGGGCTCGAGCACTTCGGCGCCGCCGGCCCCGGACGCTGGGTCACGATCTACGCCAATGCCGGCCACACGTTCATGGTCGTCGAGGGGCTGCGCTTCGACACCTCGGGCGCGACCCAAGCCGGGACGCGCTGGCAGACCGACGCGCGGTCGTCAAAGGGCTACGTGGTCCGCCACCCGGTCGGGTTCTAGCGACGAGACGAACCTACGCCGCGACCGACTCGGCCGGCGAGGTGGCCTCATCGGCGAGCCAGCGGGTCCCGTAGCTGCGCATCCCCTCGACGATCGGGAGCAGCGCGCGGCCCTTGTCGGTCAGCGAGTACTCGACGCGCGGTGGGACCTCGGGGTAGGTGTGGCGCTCGACGATGCCCTCCTCCTCGAGCGCGCGCAGGCGCAGCGACAGCGTGCGCGGGCTGATGCCCTGCAGCGAGCGCTCGAGCTCGCAGAAGCGCGAGCAACCTTCAGCCAGGTCGCGGACCAGCAACAGGGTCCACTTGCCACACACGATCTCCGCGGTGCGACAAACCGGGCACGTTTCGTCAACGGCCATGGCCAAAACTATACCGAATGAAGTACCGCTTAACCAGCGGTTACCGCTACCTCTAGCGAAGGACTGTGCCCGAGCCGTGGTGCTCGGAGCGCTCGGTCTCGGCCTGCGCGAGGTCGTCCATCGTCGTGCCGCGGCGGCCGTCGGACGCCATCAGCAGCTTGAAGTCGTGCGGGCTCGAGGCGGCCTGGAGCGCATCCTCCATCGAGATGAGACCAGCCTTGGTGTGCTCGAACAGCGCCTGGTCGAACGTCTGCATCCCGTAGTAGCCACCCTCGGCGATGACCTCGTGCAGGCGGCCGGTCTGCGTCGGGTCGAGGATCATGTCCTTGACGCGGCCGGTCGTGCGCAGGATCTCGCAGACGGCGATCCGGCCGCCGCGCGCGCCCGGAACCAGGCGCTGCGACACGGCACCCTTGAGCGTGCCGGCGATCATCGCGCGGACCTGCTGGTGCTGGTGGGGCGGGAAGAAGTCGATCAGGCGGTTGACGGTTTCCGTCGCGTCCACGGTGTGGACGGTCGACAGCACGAGGTGGCCGGTCTCGGCCGCGCTGAGCGCGGTCTGGACCGTCTCCTCGTCGCGCATCTCGCCGATCAGGATGACGTCGGGGTCCTGGCGCAGGACGCGGCGCAGCGCACGGCGGAACGACACCGTGTCCATGCCGACCTCGCGCTGGTTGATCAGCGACAGCTTGTCCTTGTGCAGGAACTCGATCGGGTCCTCGATCGTGACCACGTGGCGCGCGCGGGTCGAGTTCATGTGGTCGATCATCGCCGCGAGCGTCGTCGACTTACCGGAGCCGGTCGTACCGGTCAGCAGGATGATGCCGCGCTCCTCCTCGGCCAGCTCGCGGATCGCGTCCGGGAGCGCGAGGTCCGAGATCGTGCGGATCGAGAACGGAATCGCACGCGCGACGAGCGACACCGAGCCGCGCTGGTAGAAGGCGTTGACACGGAAGCGAGCGACGTCGCGGATCGAGTAGGAGAAGTCGACCTCGCGCTCGGTCATGAACTCGCCGACCTTCTCGGGGTCGTCGAGGATCTTGCGCAGGCACCCCTCCGTGTCCTCGGGCGTGAGGTGCGGGGCGCCGGAGATCGGCCGCAGCTCACCGTTGAGGCGGATTTGGGGAACGGCGGGGACCTTCAGGTGGAGGTCTGACCCACCGCTCTCGACAAGGAACCTCAGGGCAGCGTCAATGTCGAACACGACCCATGGATCGGCATGGCAGGCCTCACCTTGAGGCTGTGAAGGCGATCCGTCCGCATAGCCGGACAACGACGAGGGGCCGCACGACGGCGGCCCCCCGACATACGGTCTGTTAACGCGCCGGCGCTTACGCGACGTCGCGCAGCTTCTGCGCCTCGGCGAGGCTCTGAAGCTTCTTCAGCGACTGGTTCTCGATCTGGCGGATGCGCTCGCGAGTCACGTTGAACGTGCGCCCGACCTCGTCGAGCGTGCGCGGGTGCTCGCCGCCGAGGCCATAGCGCAGCTCAAGCACGCGACGCTCGCGGTAGGAGAGGTTCTCCAGCGCCTCGCGCAGCGCCTCCTTGGTCAGGATCTCGGCCGCCCGCTCGTACGGCGACTCGGCGCGCTCATCGGCGATGAACTGGCCGAACTCCGACTCCTCCTCGTCGCCGACCGGCTTCTCGAGCGACACCGGCGCCTGCGCCGAGCGCTTGATCGAGTCGACCTCCTCCGGGTCGATGCCGGTGACTTCGGCGATCTCCTCGGCGGTCGGCTCGCGGCCCAGCTCGGTGACCAGCTTGCGCTCCGCGCGGCCGATCTTGTTGAGCTTCTCGACGACGTGGACCGGGATGCGGATCGTGCGCGCCTTGTCAGCCAGGGCACGCGCGATCGCCTGGCGGATCCACCAGGTCGCGTAGGTCGAGAACTTGAAGCCCTTGCGGTAGTCGAACTTCTCGGCCGCGCGCACCAGCCCGAGCGTGCCCTCCTGGATCAGGTCGAGGAACGGCAGACCCTGGTTTCGGTAGTTCTTCGCGATCGAGACGACGAGCCGCAGGTTGGACTCGACCATCTTCTGCTTGGCGTCGAGGTCGCCGCGCTCGATGCGCTTGGCGAGATCGACCTCTTCCTGCGCGGTGAGCAGCCGGACCTTGCCGATGTCCTTCAGGAACAGCTGAAGGGAATCGGTGGTCATGTCAGGTCGCAGATCGAGCGTCGCCTTCTTCTGGCGCCGGCCCCCGCGCTTGTCCGGAGCCCGCTCGACATCGTTGGCCGCAACGGCCGGGTCGATGTCCTCCACGAGCTCGATTTCCTGACGCTCGAGGAAGCCGTGCAGCTCCTCGACGTCACCCTCGTCGAGGTCGAGCTCAGACACGGCCTTGCCGATCTCGGCGAACGTGAGCACGCCGACCTGCTGACCCCGGGCCAGCAGTCCCTTGACCTCTTCGAGTTCCTGAAGTTCCACTACAGACATTCAACGTCCATTTCTCGGTCAGGCTCGCGCCCGATACCTGCCGGTCTTGCTCATCAGGCGCCCACCTCTGGCCACCCTACGCTCGAGCGTATGTACGAAAAGGATAGCTACTTTACTTTCTGAAGTCAACGAATCGGGCTTCAGGGCGCGCGAAAGCCCGCCAAGTGCGAGATGTACCCGTCGGCCTCGCTATCAATACGTTGAACGCGGCCCGCGGTTTCAAGTTGCGACCCTGGGCTTGTAAGAACTTCGTGTCGGCAGCACGCGAGGCTTCCCACAGGCGTGGCGGCGGATCGGCCATCATGTGTCCATGAGCGACGAGCCGGCCGGTGAACGCGACGTCCTGGCCAACCTGCCGCGCACGCGTCCCGCGCGGCGTAGCGCCAAGCGCGAGGGAGCAACCGCCGGTCCTGCGGACCCAGTGCAAAAGCGCAAGCCCGCCGCGAAACCGAAGGCAGCGCCCAAGGCGAAGGCCAAGCCCGCGATCAAGCCGACGGCTGCCGCCAAGCCGAAGACGCGGCCTCCGGCCAGCAGCCACGAGCGACTGACCCCGCCCGACCCAACCGCCGAGCGCCCCGACGGGCCGCCCGCAGCCGGTTACGCGGTGCCCGAGCCCGATCCCCACCCGGCCTCCGGCGACCTGCTCGGGACGGCGACGCAGGCGGCGGTCGAGATTGCCCGGTTGAGCGTCTCGCTCGGCATGCGGGTGCTGCGCGCGGTCGCCGACCAGAGCCCGCGCTCGCGCCGCTCCGACAGCGACGAGAGCGGCCGCTGAAACTCGGCGACAAAGTTGTCGTAATCCTGCATATACTCATGCCCGTCTGCCGAGCCCGTGGCGCCACGCGTCCCGGGGCGGGGGAACCATTTGCGTGCCAGGATCGCGGCGCGCGGGGGCGAATCGGCGTCATTTGACGCAGTAGGGCCAAGGCCCGAGCCCGACAGCTCACCCCGTAGGCCGGCGCTGACATGACCGGGACGCCCAGAACGCACGCGCTGCTCGTCGCGCTCGCCTGCATTGCGCCGGCGATGGGAAGCCTCCCCGCGTCCGCCGCCGCCGACGATCCCAGCGGCGGGACCGCGTTCCCCAGCGGGCCCGGACTCCACATCACGAGCTCGGGCACGACGATGGTCGGCACCGACATCACGTTCACCGGGGTGCTGCCGAGCGCCGCGGGCAAGGGGGTCGTGGTGCAGCGCCAGGTGCGCAGCGGCGACTGGGTGCAGACGGCGACAGCGACCGCCGACGCGAACGGCAATTTCAGCGCCGTCTGGCACGCCAACACGGCGGGCTTGTTCCCGGTCCGCGCGATCGCCGCCGACGACCCGGGCAGCGCGCCGCTGGCCGCCGTCTCGACGACGTCGCCGGTCGACGCGCTGAGCGCGCCGCAGATGATGGTCTACACGCCGACGATCGCCACCTGGTACGGGCCCGGGTTCTTCGGCCGCAAGATGGCGTGCGGCCACACCCTGACCCAGCGCACGCTCGGCGTCGCCAACCGCACGCTGCCGTGCGGCACGCAGGTCGCGCTGGCCTACGGTGGACGCAAGATCATCGTCCCGGTCGTCGATCGTGGCCCCTACGCCAACCACGCCCACTGGGACCTGACCTACCGCACGGCCAAGATCCTGCAGATGCCGGGCAAGAACTGGATCGGCGCCGTCAGCATCCCGGGCAGCGCGCCGCCGAAGCAGACGCCGTCGACCGCGACCACGCCGTCGACCTCGTCGAAGCCGCCCGCGGCGATCGACTAACCCTGGCGCAGCGCCCGCTGCACGACCGGCCCGAGCGCGGTCGTCACCCCGAAGCGGTCGCCGCCCTGCTTGCCGGCCGCCTTGACCGCGTCGAGCACGAGGTTCATGGCGACGAAGCCGCGTGCGGCGCCGGCGCTCGGCGCGCTGCCGAACGCACGGCGGAACTGGGCCCGGAAGCGCGGCCCCGCGAGCGCCCAGACCTTTGCGTCGCTCAGCGGCGCGAGGCTGTAGCCGGTGCGCACGCCGCGGACGTAGGTGTCAGCCGGGCGGCCGCCGGCCGGCGCCATCAGGGTGCGATTGGGGTCAGTCGGGCTCAGCACCGCGATCTGCTCGGCGCTCAGGATCGGCAGCGACACGCGCGTCGCACCCGGGGCGGCGTCGCCGAGGTAGGCGATGGCCGACGAGTCGCCGACGACGGTCTGAGCGTTGTTCGTCACCACCGTCGGGTCGAAGCCCGACCGGGCGCCACGCGCCGAGTCGAGCGCCACGTACTTGACGAGCAGATCGCCGACCGCGCCACGACGCAGCCCGAGCGCGAGCTTCTCGCCGGTCACCAGCGCGCGGCCGACCTTCGCCTGCGGCCCGGTCAATGCGGAGGCCGAGTAGACGGTCAGCACGCCGCCGCGCACGTCGGTACTGACCGTGCGTCCGCAGCTGGCGAGCACGGGCACGACGAGCAGGGCGAGCAGGACGATCGGGTGGCGGCGCGACACGGCGCGGGAGGTTAGCCGCACGGCGAGCGGGCTACGCCAGGCGCGCACCGGCGGCGCGGGCCGAGAACACCGCCTCGTCGGCATAGGCCGCGAGCTCGGCGGCGTCTGTCCCGTGCTGCGGGCAGACCGCGATGCCGATCGACACGGTCAGCGGTGCGCCGTGGTGCTCGACGGCCTCGGAGACGGCATTCGCGAGCTGCTCGGCGAGGATCCGCGCCGCCAACTCGTCGGTCTCGGGCGCCGCGAGCCAGTAGCGCCCGGCGCGCTCGCGGACGAGGACGTCGCCCGGGCGCAGCGTCGCGCTGACCGCGCGCTCGGCGAGCTCGATCGCCTCCGCGGCGGTGTCGCCGGTCGCCGTCAGCCGCTCGAGGTCGTCGACCTCGAGCGCGAGCAGCGCGAACGCGACCTTGTCCGAGGCATAGCGCTTGAGCCGCTTCTCGACCGCCGGACGCCACGGCTCGCCCTCGGGCCCTGAGTCGATCTTGAGCGAGCCATCGACGGGCACGATCGGGCGCCGCCGCGCGAGTGGCCGTGGCGCGCCGTCACCGTCGGCGTCCGCGTCGGGCACCGGCGACGCGGCGGCCGTTTCGAACGCCGACTCGAGCAGCGCCGAGCAGCAGTGGGCGAGGCGGTCGGCAAGCGCGGTGCGCAGGTCGGAGTCGCCGGCGCGCAGCTCGTCCTCGATCTCAGCCCACGTAGCGCCGCGCAGCGCCTCGACCGCGGCGACCATGTCGGCCGCCGTCTGTGCCCCGACGGCGTCGGCCGCCGTCTCGCCGTGGTGCTTGAGGCGCTCGAGCGCGCCGTCGCCGCTCAGCGACGCGATCAGCGCTGCGCATACGACGGGACCGCGGCGCGCCATCTCGGCGGCCGGGAGCTCGCCCGCCGCGCGCAGCGGGACGGCGGCGATCAGCTCGATCAGCCAGCGCTTGGCGACCAGCTCGCCGTCGGCGAGGGCGTCGAGCGGGGCGTCGGCCACGGGCCGCGGCCTTCCGCGCTCCAAGGGCTGCCTGGCCATGCTGCGATGCATACCAGCATTCGGGGACGCGAAGATGTCCGAATGCTGTCGATTGACGAGGCACGCGCGATTGTCCTCGCCGAGACCGGCCGGCTCGGTGACGAACCGGTCCCGCTCTCCGGCGCGCTGTACCGCGTCCTGACCCGTGACGTCGTCGCGGTGGGGTCGGTCCCGAGCTTCGACAACAGCGCCATGGACGGCTTCGCCGTGCGCTCCGGCCCGGCGCAGCGACGCCTCGAGATCGTCGACGAGTCGCGCGCCGGCGCGCCGGCGCACGCGGCGGTCGGTCCGGGCGAGGCGATCCGCATCTCGACCGGCGCGATGCTGCCGACAGGCGCGGACGCGGTCGTCCAGTCCGAGCGCGCAGACGTCGACCGCGACGTCGTGATCCCGCTCGTCGACGTCCGCCCCGGCGACAACGTGCGCCGCGTCGGCGACGACCTCGTCGCCGGCCGGGTCGTGCTCGAGGCGGGCCGGCGGCTGGGCCCGGTCGAGATCGGCTCGGCGGCGACCGCCGGCGTCGGCGAGCTGCGCTGCGCGCTGCGCCCGAAGGTCTCGATCGTGTCGACCGGCGACGAGCTCGTCGATCCCGGCGACCCGCTCGGCCCGGGGCAGATCTACGAATCGAACTCGCTGTCGCTGGCCGCGCTCGCGCGCCACGCCGGCGCCGAGGTCACCGCGCTGCGCCGCGCGCGCGACACGCCGCAGGCCGCGCGCAGCGCGATCGGCGCCGCGCTGGACGAAGCCGACGTCGTCGTCCTGACGGGCGGCGTCTCGGTCGGACCCCACGACCACGTCAAGCCGGCGCTCGAGGCGCTCGGCGTGCGCGAGGCGTTCTGGCGCGTGGCGATGCGCCCCGGGCGGCCGATCTGGTTCGGCGCCCGCGACCGCACACTCGTCTTCGGGCTCCCGGGCAACCCGGTGTCGGCGGTCGTGACGTTCATCCTGTTCGCGCGCCCGGCGATCAACGCGCTGCAGGGCGCGCAGCCCTACCCGCCGCGCGGGCGCGCGGTGATGACCCACGACGTCGACCGCCACCCCGACCGCGACGAGTGCGTGCGGGTGCGGATCATCGCCGGCCGCGCGACGTCGACCGGCCCCCAGGACTCCCACATCCTGTCGTCGCTGCTCGACGCGGACGGCCTGGCAATCGTGACGCGCGGCAGCGGCGTGCTGGCGGCGGGCGATCCGGTCGAGATCGAGGCGCTCTAGAACATCCCATCAGGGGGTAGCCTGCCGTCGATGGCGCTCGTCATCCTGGCTGCCCTGGCCGTGGTCGTGATCGTCGTTCGGCGTCTGCGCCGCGGCGAGGACCCGGCGACGGCCGAGATCGACAAGGCCGGCGAGCACACGACGATCGACCCCGAGACCGGTTCCGTCACGTCGGTCCAGGCGGCCGACCTGACGATGCGCGCCGAGCAGCTGCGGGCGATCTGGACGCCGATGCACCTCGAGCGCCTCGCGCGCACGTATTGGCGCTTCCTGACCCGCTGCACGCTCGGGCTCGTGCGCGTCAAGTACACCGAGGGCGAGCGCTTCGTGTGTCTGATCGGGCGGCCATTCGTGCTACTGAGCTTCCAGGCGCCCGAGTACGAGATGGACGCCAACCGCGGCATCGTGCGCTGGCGGATCGACAAGGGGCTGCTCGTCTCGCGCCGCGGCAAGGGCGGCAACGGCTACCTGGAAATCGACGCGCTGCGCCGGCCGTCGAACCGCGAGGGCTACGAGCGCCTGCACGTTGAGGTCGCGATCGCCAACTACTACCCGGAGATCGCGTCGAAGCTCGGGCGCTGGATCTACGCCAACACCCAGTCGCGCGCGCACGTGCTCGTCACCCACGGCTTCCTGCGCTCGCTCGCGCGGCTCGACCTCGCCGAGTCGGTCGTCGGGCGCTTCGCAACGCTCGACGAAGTTCCCGACCCCGCGCCACCAGAGCGCGAGCCGGTCGCGCGCTAGGGCGGCGGGGCGCTGTCCGCCGCCGCTTGAGCGAGGGTCTCGTCCCGCCCGTTCCCCGAGAACGTGCTGAACCAAAAGCCCTCACTGGTGATCGGCGCGAGCACCGGACTGTTCGGTGCCGTCTGGGCGCAGGCCGAGGTGCGCAAGACGCTCGCGGCCAGCGGGGCGATCGTGCTCGACGCCGAGCTGGCGGTTGCCGCGGCCGATGGCGCCTTCACAGCCGACGCCTCGCTCGCCGACCCGCGACTGCGGACGCGACTGCGCGCACTGCTTGGCGACCTCATTGCAGAGGTGGCGCGCCGAGAGCGGAGCGCCAGGCAGCGTGAGCAGCAGCGGTCGGGTGTCCCCAAGGTGCCAGGCACCCACGAGGCGGTCACTCGTGGAGCGTGACTCGACGGGGCACAAGCCGTCCGATGATCGTTGCCACGACGGTGACGAGGTAGATCTGGCCGATCAGCGTCTCCGTGATCGAGAGCGTGTGACCAAAGTTGCTGTGGGCGGTGTAGTCGCCGTACCCGAGGGTCGCGAGGGTGACGAAGCTGAAGTAGACCGAGCGTGGCGAGGTCGCCATCGCACCGCCGGCGAAGAACGGGGAGCTGTCGATGTTCTGGATCGTCGTGTACACGAAAGCGAAGAACAGCCCGACGAGCAGGTAGAAGCACAGGACCCCCGCGACCACCGTGAGGGTCACCGCACCCGTGGCGCGAATATTGCGCCACACGCCACGAACCACCGCCGGTGGAGCTAGCGCGACCATGAGCGCACTGGCCAGCGAAGCGGTGGCCGCGACCGTTCGGTCCTCGACGGCGACCGACGCGACGATGACGCCAACGACGAGCACCAGCACGAGCACGCCCCCCGCCCACAGAAGCTTCGGCGGGAGCTCGGCGGCGTACAGGGCGAGCATCAGCGTTATGGCGACGAGGACCGTCCCGATCACACGCTGCGCATCGCCCGGCTCCGCGATGCCGGCGAAGAAGAACGTGGCAACGAGCGCCACGAGCAGCATTCCGAAGCGCTGCCGCGACCTTGTCACCCTCCGGTATTCGCCGACTGTCGCGGGCTCTCCTCCGCTGCCAGTCCCGTGCGGTCTACAGCCGGTGTAGGACGAGCATCGCCAGGTCGTCGGCGGCGGCGCCGTCGGTGAACCGATCGAGCTCGGCGCAGACGCGGTCGATCATCGCCTGGGCGTCACCGCCGCCGACCAGCGCCGCCGCCAGCCGCTCGTCGCCGAAGCGCTCGTGGCCCTCCCCCACCGCCTCGGTCACGCCGTCGGTGTAGATCGCCAGCGCATCGCCGGGCGCCAGCGCGACGGGGGTTGCCGACCAGCTCGGCCCCGGCAATGCGCCGGGCAGCGGCCCCGGCTCGCCGACTGGCTCGACCGCCCCGTTGCGGACGACGAGCCCCGGCGGATGGCCGGCGCAGACAAGGTCGACGACCTCGCTTCCGCCGCGGCCGTGGACGACGAGAACGCTGCACAGTGCTCCGCGGTGGTCGCCCTGCAGCCGTTCGTCGAGCGCCGCGATCGCCGCCAGCGGGTTGCCGGTGAGCTGACAGACGGCATGGATCGTGTGACGCGCGAGACCGGTGACGGCGGCCGCGGCGGGCCCCTTGCCGACGACGTCGCCGATCACCGCGATCCAGTCGTCGCCGATGTGGAACACCTCATAGAAGTCGCCTCCCATCTCGGTCGCCTCGCCGACCGGCTGGAATGCGCACGCAACCTCGACGCCGTCGATCAGCGGCGGGTCGCGCGGGCGCAGGCCCTGCTGCAGCTCGTGGGCGATCTCGGCGCGCGCGGCCGACGCGCGCGCGTTGGCGATCGCCATTCCCGAGCGACGCCCGAGCTCGGCGGCAAGCTCGCGGTCCTGGCTGACGTAACGCCGGCCATCGCCGCGCGCCACCAGCGTGAACGTCCCCACGCGGCGCCCATCGGCGTCGATCGGCGCGACGATCACCGCGCCGATCTGCAGCGCCCGCATGAGCTCGAGGTGGGCCTCGTCGCGGGCCAGCGCGACGAGCTGCTTGTCGGTCGGCGCGCCGGCCATGATCGCGGGGGTACCGCGCATGACTGCGGCGGCGATGTCGATCCCGGCCGGGTCGACCGGGTAGCGGCCGCGCAGCCGCCGGGCGAGCGCGAGCTTGGCCGGGTCGACGTGGGCGACGGCGGCCGCAGAGATCGACCCGTCGGGCCCGAGCAGATCCACGATGCACGCATCGGCGAGGTCGCCGACCACGACCTCCGCGGCGGCCTCAAGCGCCGCGGCGGTGTCGGGCGCCTGCGCGATTGCCTCGGCGGCCTCGGCGAGGATCCGCTGGTGGCGCTCGGCGCGCATGACCGCGGTCAGGTCCTCGACGATGTTCAGCGCCAGCTCGACGTCGCCGACGTTCGGCAGCCGGCGCGCCTTGGTCAGCAGCCAGCGGTCGTCACCGTTCAGCGGGTCGACGGTCCGCGACAGCAGCTCGGCCGAGTCGATGTCCTCTCGCAGCAGCCGGCGGCCGGGCATCGCATCGCCCGACAGCTCGGTGCCGTCCTCGTCATAGAGGATGTGGCGCGCGACGATGCTGCCGGGCGGCGCCGCGGTCAGGACGGCGGGTGACTCGAGGCCGAGGAGGTCGGCGACAGCCTGGTTGGCGTAGACGACCTTGCCGTCGCGCGTCGCGATCGTGACGCCGTCGGCGAGGTGGTCGAGGACCGGCCCGAAGCGGTCTCGCAGCCGCGTGGTGACGTCACCGAAGTCGACCTGGGCGGTCAGCCGTAGCGCTCCCCGGTGTAGGTCCGCAGCTTGACCCGATTGTGCGTCGCGGCGATCCGGCGCACGGTCCGTGTGCGCGACCGCATGACCAGCGACTCCGTCGTCGCCGTCCCGCGCCCCGGATAGCGGACGCCCTGTAGGACGTCGCCGTCGGTGACGCCGGTGGCGGCGAAGAAGCAGTCCTCGCCGCTGACGAGCGCGTCCTGGTGCAGCTGCGCGTCGAGGTCGTAGCCGGCGTCGATCGCGGCTTGGCGCTCGCCGTCGTCGCGCGGCCACAAGCGGCCGACGAGCCCGCCGCCGATGCACTTGATCGCGGCCGCCGAGATCACGCCCTCCGGGGTGCCTCCGATGCCGAACAGCAGGTCGACGGGCGAGTTCTCGCTGACTGCCAGGAGCGCCGCCGAAACGTCGCCATGGCTGATCAGCCGCAGCCGTGCGCCGGCGCCGCGGATGTCGGCGATCGCCTGCTCGTGGCGGTCGCGGTCGAGCATCACGACCATCACGTCGCCGATGTCCTTGTGGCGACGCTCGGCGACGAGCGCGAGCGTCTCGGCGATCGGGCGGTCGAGGTCGAGCAGGTCGCCGAGGTCCTCGCC
>Ga0066903_100001041_pt1 | contig 19386 bp, 15 predicted proteins | sample PanSoiMetaGPlot1_FD_67491 | JGI IMG/M metagenome (GOLD analysis project Ga0066903, IMG submission 67491) | Tropical forest soil microbial communities from Panama analyzed to predict greenhouse gas emissions - Panama Soil - Plot 1 (version 2) | ecosystem: Environmental > Terrestrial > Soil >... | reverse complement strand
CTCGTTGACGTCCTCCGCCAGCCGCATCAGCAGGTCCCGCCCACGCTCCGGGTGCGTCGTCTCGCGGCCCCGGAACATGATCGTCACCTTCACCTTCGCGCGCTGGTTGAGGAAGCGCTGGACGTGGCCCTTCTTGGTGTTGTAGTCGTGGATCCCGATCTTCGGCCTGAGCTTGATCTCCTTGACGTTGACCTGCGACTGGTGCTTTCTGGCGAGCTTGGCTTTCTGTTCTTGCTCGTAGCGGTACTTGCCGTGATCCATGATCCGCGCCACCGGCGGATCCGCCTGCTGCGCGACGAGCACGAGGTCGAGGTCGTGGTCGCGCGCGATGTCGAGCGCCTCGTCCTTTGACTTGATCCCCAACTGCGCACCGTCTTCGCCGATCAGCCGGACCCGGGGCGCCCGAATGTTCTCGTTCAGCGCCTCATTGCGGGGCGGTCGCGGTGGATCGGCTGTGAACCTGCGCCGAGGCCTCAAGAACGTCTCACCAAGCTGTCAACTCCTTCTTCTAGAACGACAAAACCGCTGAAAGCAGCGGCCCATTCTTCCTCGTCGTTCGACTCGGTTGAACCTTCCAGAAGCTCTCGGCTTGGAAGGTGAGGAACGGGTCCGCTCCTTCTTTTCAGGCCTTCAGGGTAGCAAGCTCCCGCACAAGCTCAACCAGGCTTTTCGTGGACCGCGCACCGTGCCGCTCGCGGACAGCAAGCGAGTCATCGGACTCTTTGTCGCCGTAGACGATCGTGTACGGGACCTTCTCGAGCTCTGCCTCGCGGATCCGCTTGCCCACCGTGTCGTCGCGCTGGTCGACCTCGGCGCGGTAGCCGGCCTCGCGTAGCCTCGAGGCGAGGGACCGAGCGGCCCCGCGATGGTCCTCGCCGACGGGTATGACCCGTACCTGGACGGGCGAGAGCCAGAACGGGAACTCGCCGGCGTAGTGCTCGATCAGGATCCCGATGAACCGCTCGAGCGACCCGAGCAGAGCGCGGTGGATCACGTACGGGGTGTGCTCGCGGTTGTCGGCGCCCATGTACGTGAGCCCGAACCTGGCCGGCATCTGCGAGTCGAGCTGGATCGTGCCCATCTGCCACGAGCGGCCGAGCACATCCGTCATGTGCAGGTCGATCTTCGGCCCGTAGAAGGCGCCGTCTCCCTCGTTGACCTGGTACTCGATCCGCCGACGGTCGAGCGCGTTCCGCAACGCAGACTCGGTGAAGTCCCACTCCTCGTCCGTGCCGAGCTTCTTGTCCGGGCGCGTCGAGAGCTCGAAGCGCGCCTCCATTCCGAACAGGTCGTAGAGGTACGAGGCGTAGTCCAGGCACCCGAAGATCTCGTCCTCGATCTGCTCGGGGGTCACGAACATGTGCGCGTCGTCCTGCGTGATGTGCTTGACCCGCAGCAGGCCGTGGAGGGTGCCGCTCGGTTCGTCGCGGTGCAGCGTCGAGGCCTCGGCGAATCGCATCGGCAGGTCGCGGTAGCTCCGGAGCTGGCTGCCGAAGAGAAGCATGTGACCAGGGCAGTTCATCGGCTTGAGCGCCACCCGCTTCTCGCCCTCGTGCTCCTCGACGAAGAACATGTTGTCGGCGTAGTTGTCGTAGTGGCCCGAGGTCACGTACGTCTCGACGTCGTAGAGGAGCGGCGTCTTGACCTCGAGGTAGCCGCGCCCGGCGTTCTCCCGCTGGCGCAGCGCCTCGAGCGCGTTCCAGATCACCATTCCCTTCGGGTGCCAGAACGGCGACCCCGGCGAGTGGTCGGAAAGGTGGAAGAGGTCGAGCTGCGGCCCGAGGCGGCGATGGTCGCGCTCGCGGGCCTGCTCGAGCTGCTCCAGGTAAGTGTCCAGATCCGCCTGGTCGAAGAAGGCCGTCCCGTAGATCCGCGTCAGCTGTTTGTTGCGCTCGTCTCCGCGCCAGTAAGCGCCGGCGAGGCCCGTCAGCTTGAGCGCCTTGATCGGCGCGGCGTTCTGGAGGTGCGGCCCCCGGCAGAGGTCGATGAAGTCGCCCTGCGTGTAGAAGGAGATGTCGCCGTCGGCCGTGTCGACGAGCTCGAGCTTGTACGGCTCCTGGATCGCGAGAAAGCGCTGATGTGCTTCCTCGCGAGTAACTTCCTCTCGAGACCACTCGCGCCCCTCGCCGATCTCGCGCCGCATCTCCTCCTCGATGCGTTCCAGGTCCGCCTCCGAGATCGGCTCCGGGAACTCGAAGTCGTAGTAGAAGCCGTTCTCGATCGGCGGCCCGATCGCGACTTTGACGCCGGGGTACAGGCGGCGGACCGCCTCGGCGAGGAGGTGCGCCGTGGAGTGACGCAGGACGTAGAGCGCGTCGGGGTCGTCCTTGTCCCGCGTGGTCAGGATCTGGATCTTCTGACCGTCCTGCAACGGCAGGCGAAGGTCCTGAACGTGGCCATTCGAGCGCACCAGAACCGCCTGCTCGGCGAGCTTCGGCCCGATCGCGGCGGCAGCGTCGAGCCCCGTCGCGCCGTCGGGAAGTTCGAGCTCAGACGAGTCGGGAAGGACGACCTTCATGTCAGATCAGGATACTTCTGCCGTACCGGGCGACCCGGACGCCGATTAGACCCAGGCCGACTCGCGGACGGCCGCCGGCGCCTTGAGCCAGTAGCTCTCGCGCAGCCACTCGAGTGCGGCGGCCAGGCTGTCCTCGTCGCTGACGGTTGCGGTCACCCAGCCGTACCGCCCCACGTAGCGGGCGACGCTCACCCACGGAAGCAGGTGCGCGACTTCGCGCTCCTCCGCGGTTAGCTTCAGCGTCAACTGAACGGCCTTCGACTCGACCGTCAGCCAAGCGAAGACCTTGTTCGCGCCAACCTTGAAGACCGGGAAGTCGCCCCACGGGTGATCCTCATAGGTCTCCGGAAACGAGAGCGCCAGCACGCGAATCCGCTCCTCGATGGCCGTCCCGCGCACCGGACCATTGTCGCCGTTTGCATGTCCCCGCGGCAGGGTAGGTCTACAGGTTCAAAGCCATAAAGGGGGATCACATGGCGAAGAGCGTTCAGGAACTGATGACCAAGGATCCGCGCTCGATCGACGCCGACAAGTCCGTGGCCTACGCCGCGAAGATGCTGCGCGACGAGGACGTGGGCCTCGCCCCGATCGTCGAAGGCAACCGCCTCGTCGGCACCGTCACAGACCGTGACATCACGATCCGTGTGGTCGCCGAGGGGAAGGATCCCGAGTCCACGAAGGTGAAGGAGATCGCCTCAATCAATCTCGTCACCGTCGACCCGCGGCAAGATCTCGACGAAGCGCTGAAGCTGATGGCGAAGCACCAGGTTCGCCGCCTGCCTGTCATCGAGGAGGGCGGCCGTCTGGTCGGGGTGGTCGCCCAGGCAGACGTCGCGCGAAACGTCGACGAGAAACAGACGGGGTGGGTGGTGGAGGAAATCTCGCAGTAGCTCCGCCCCTTTCGGAGGGCGGCCTTGGCCGCCCTCCGATTCACGCTTACACACTTTTTACGCTTTCGTGCAGCAAGACTTCGCATTTGTGCGTCATATGTGGAGTCGTGGCAAACACAGACCCCCGCATCGAAAGCCTCGAGCGCGAGATTGCGTCGCTCGTAGAGCAGCGCCAAGAGCTGCGCGCGAGCGGAGCCGAGGCCGGCGAGCTGGAGCGCAACCGACGTGACATCGTCTCGCGCCAGCACAGGCTCTCGGAGGCGCTGATCTCGATCTACGCGCCGCAGCCCGCCTTCGCGCTCGCCTGATCTCCCGGCGGCCGTAGCGCCTAGCGGCCCGAAAAAAGAGGGCGGCCCTGCGACGGAAACCGCCCTCGTGGATGCCTGCTTATCAGGAGCAAGGAGGTCACGGGCTGAGCCACCCTGACCGCTCCATGCAGCGAATCATCGTTACGCGATCTTGTTTTGCGTCCCCCTGTTGGGTGACTTCTCGCATCGTCGCGAACGGCTCTACCCAGAGGTGCTTGCGGTCTAGGGTTGGTCGAGCGAACATATGTTCGTGCCCGAGGATCCCACCATCCTCCACGCGGACGTCGACTCGTTCTTCGCGTCAGTCGAGCAGCGCGACGACGCTCACCTGCGCGGACAGCCGGTGATCGTCGGTGCGTGGGTTGTGCTCGCCGCGAGCTACGAGGCGAAGGCGTACGGCGTGCGGACCGCGATGAGCGTCGCCCAAGCACGCCGTCTCTGCCCCGGTGCGATCGTGGTCGACCCGCGTATGTCTGCGTACGCCGAAGCGAGCAAGGCGATTTACCAGGTCTTCGACGACACATCGCCGCTCGTCGAAGGCCTCTCGATCGACGAAGCGTTCCTCGATGTCCGCGGGGTCCGACGATTGTCGGGAACGCCCACCGATATTGCCGTCCGACTGAGGAGCGACGTTCGCAAGAGCGTCGGCCTGCCGATCACGATCGGGATCGCACGCACGAAGTTCCTCGCGAAGGTCGCGAGCGGGGTGGCGAAACCCGACGGGCTCCTCCTCGTGCCTCCGGAGGACGAGCTCACGTTCCTCCATCCGCTGCCGGTCGAGCGGCTCTGGGGAGTCGGGTTGGTAACGGCTGCAAAGCTGCGCGAGGTCGGCATCGCGACCGTCGGCGAAGTCGCCCAGCTCTCCGAGCCGTCCCTCGTTTCACTGCTCGGCCGCGCGTCGGGCCGACACCTCCACGCGCTCGCCCACAACCGTGATCCTCGACCCGTTCAGGCGCGGCGTCGCCGGCGGTCGATTGGAGCGCAGCGCGCGCTAGGCCGTTCGAGGAAGTCGCTCGGCGAAGTCGATGCCTCGCTCGTCGGCCTGGTCGACCGCGTCACCCGGAGGATGCGTACTGCGGAGCGGATCGGACGCACGGTCGTCCTGCGACTGCGCTTCGACGACTTCTCGCGCGCCACGCGATCGCACACGCTGCCTCATGCAACGGCGAACACCGACGCGGTCCTCACGACTGCCAAGGGACTCCTCGCGACGGCGGCCCCGCTGATCGAGCGCCAGGGAATCACGCTCGTCGGCGTCGCTGTGACCAACCTCGAGGACGGCCGGATGCTTCAGCTCGCTCTGCCACTCGATCGTCACAGCAGTGATGCGGTCGATGCCGCCATCGACGAGGTACGGGCGCGGTTCGGAACGTCGGCGATCACCCGCGCGGTGCTGCTCGGGCGGAGCGGCGGATTAACGGTGCCGCTGCTCGCCGATTAGATCCGCTTGCAAAGCGAACATATGTTCGCTTTCATCTGACGGGTGCAACTCGCTCTGGATGCGCTCGATCGGTTGGTCGACATCCTCGAGGAGCGCGGCCCGCTGCCGGCGGTCGAGGCGGCTCGTGCGCTCTTTGCGACGAGCTCGATCTCGACCGGGCTCGCGTGTTCGCTCCTGGCCGACATCACCGCCGGCGACAGCCGCGTCGTCTGCATCGGCACTACCGTTTCCCTGGCCCAACGAGGGCCCGACCCGTTCCTTGAAGAGGCCGAGTTCGTCGTCTTCGATCTCGAGACGACCGGCCTCTCAGCGGCGCACGACCGGATCTGCGAAGTCGGTGCCGTGCGGGTTCGCGCTCTCGAGGTCGTCGACTCATTTCAATCACTTGTCGATCCGAAGGTTGCGCTACCCGAAGCGGTCGCCCGCCTGACAGGCCTGCGCGAGCGGGAGTTGCGGGGTGCGCCGCCGGCCGCGAGGGCGCTTTCCGGCTTCCTGACCTTTGCGGCCGACACGCTCCTAGTCGCTCACAACGCCCGCTTCGACCAGAGCTTCCTCGAGCGGCAGCTCGTCTTGCTCCACGATCGCCGTCTTTCCGAACCGCCGCTCTGTACGGCCGCGCTCGCCCGCCGCCTGCTCGAGGGCCGGCTCCGGCGCGTCGGCCTCGCCTCGCTTGCCAACTTCTTCGGCGTTCCAACGACGCCGTGCCATCGGGCTCTCCCGGACGCCGAAGCGACCGCTCAGGTGCTCGTGCACCTCATCGGCCTTGCCCAGGAGCGAGGCGCGAGACACGTCTCCGAACTGCGGGCGCTCGCTGCTCCGAGGCGTCGTCGCGTCTATGACAAGCGGGCGCTTGCGCGCGGTGCGCCAACCCGGCCGGGCGTCTACCTCTTTCGCGACCGTCACGGCAATGTGCTCTACGTGGGGCGGGCGCGGGATCTGCGCGCCCGCCTCCGGTCCTACTTCCGAAGCGAGCGGCAACGACCGTCGGTCGAGGCGGCCCTGCTCGCGCTCGACCGGATCGAATGGCGTGTGCTGGGCTCGGAGCTTGATGCTGCACTCGAGGAGCTGCGCCTGATCCGCGAGCTCGATCCGCCGGCCAACGCGCGCGGGCAGAGGGACCGGGCAGGCCTGTACCTCAAGCGCCGGGGCGACGAGTTCGTCGTCACGAAGACCGAGACCGAGCTCGGGCCGGTCGCTAGCCGCAGGCGAGCGTCGCTCGCAGCACGGGCACTCTCCTCGTGCACGGCCGCCGAGCTCGATCGTCTCATTGACGGCGGCCCGCTGCCGCGCCTTCGTGCTCGGCTCGAGCATCTCGCCGAGAGCCTTCGCTACGAGGAGGCCGCACGGCTCCGGGACCGGATCGAAGCGCTCGAGCACGTCGTCGAGCGCCTGCGCCGGCTCGAGCGGCTGCGCAGGCTGGAGGTCTGCCTGATCGCTCCGGCGGCCAAGCCGGGCTGGCGAAAGGTCTTCTTCGTCTGCGCCGGCCGAGTCTGCGGCGTGCGCTCGCTACCGCCGGGTGCGGGCGTCATGCTCGAGATCAATGCCGGCCTCGCGCTTTGCCGCCTCGCTCGGGAGCAGGCCAAGGAGACGCTTAGTCTGGCCGAGGCCGAAGATCTCTTACTTCTTGCCGGCTTCGTCCGCCGACCGCCGCCAGAGCTGACCGTCCTTCCCCTCGATGCCGGGCAGATCGCGGCGCAGCTTGCGCGCAGCGAGCATCGACGGGCGGCGTAGGCGGGCGGCGGTGAGCGCAATGCGCTCACCGCCGCCTCACAATGGTCGCCTACCCGTGGAACTCGATCAGCGTGCGCGGATTCTTGCCTCCACCGATGCCGACGGCCCACAACCCGCCGCCAGGGATCGCGGTGATGCCGGCGATGCCGCTGTCGCCGCTTCCCGGGCTTGGGCTCGGCGTGATCAACCAGTTCGCGCCGACGCCGTGCTCGATCAGTGCCTGGTGGTCGCCGCCCGGGTCGATGTACCAGCCACCGGCCCAGGTCGATCCGTCGGCGGCCGTCGTCGCCGCGAACAGGTCCTGTTCGCCCGAGCCGTTGTTTGGTGACGCCACGAGGGCACCGTTCGAGGCAACGAGCGTCGTGAACGGGGTGACGTCGCTCTCTCGTGCGCCGACAAGAGTGGAGCCCGCGAGACCGAACGGATCGAGGCTCTCAATGGGATCCGGCGGCGTGGCGACGACCTGCCACGACGAACCGTCCCAGCGCTCGAGGAGAGCAGAGCTCGGGAAACTCGTCCCGGTTTGGCCGGTTGCGTACACGCCGTCGCCCGGGGCCGCGCTGACGGCATACAGGAGGTTCTCGCCGCCGTTCGGATCGGCGGGTGCGGTCACCGTCCACCGCCTGCCGTTCCAGTGCTCGGCAAGTGGATGCCAGATGCCGGCCGAGTCCTGGCGCCCTCCGACCGCCCATACGTCGTGGTCGGCGAGCGCAGACACGCCGTAGAAGATGCTTCCTTGCCCCGCGAGCGGCGGCGTGGCCAAGACCTGCCAGTCGAGGCCGTCGAAGTGCTCGACGAGCGGCTCCTGGCGATACTCGGCGTTGACGTCGTAGCCAACGGCCCAAGTGCTTCCGTTCGCGAGCTCCGACACGCCTAAGAGCGTGTTCTCGTTCGGGCCGACGTTCGGGAGCGGCAGGGCGGTCCAGCTCGTTCCGTCCCAGTGTTCGGCGAGGTTCTTGAGCACGTTCGGATCGTTCGAGTTGTAGTAGTCGCCCACCGCCCAAGCGTCGGTGGGCGAAGCGGCCGAGACTGCGGCGAGATTGTTGTCGAGGTTTCCGATACTCGGGCTCGGAACGACCTGCCAGTCGCCGCCCGGGCCGAGCGTCACCGGGCCCTCCTTGACCGGGTTTCCCGCCGGCGAGACCGTGTCGGTGCCGTCGGGTGCGGGAATGGACGGGCCTGGGAGTGCCGGCTTCGTCGTCGAGCCGGACGGCTGGAAGAGCGGCGTCATCGGCGCCGCCGAGCAGCTCGCCTGCAGACAGCCGAGACCGAACGCCTGCTCCAGGCTCGCAAGCAGCGAGTAGTGGTTGTACGGGGCGTTGTCGGTGAGCGCGCGCGGCCCGTGATTCGTCACGACGATCGTCGGGATCTGGTCGGTCGCGGTGTTGCCCTCGTCGAACGTGATCACGATCGCGTTTTTGCCGGTCTCCCACATCGACGAGGACGTGATCGCGTTGACCGTCTGCCCGACAAACGCGTCGCCGCGGGCGACGAGGTAGCGGTCGTCGACATCGCCGAACTTCCCGGAGTCGACGCACCACGGCGGTGCGCCGTGCATGTCGTCGCATTCGTCCGGGACGATGTAGCTCAGGTTCGGGACATTCCCGGACGCGAGGTCGTGCGTGAGTTGGGAGTAGGGCGTCTGCCTCTGCCACGCACCGGCGGTGTGCATGTTCGCGAAGTTGACGATGCCGTTGTGCTTTGCGACGTACTGCGTATCGCTGTCCGGGATGCCGTTGCACTTCGCCGGGAAGCAGTAGCCTCGATAGCCGGCGTACGGCATCCCCTGGAAATAGCCCTTCCAGGTCAGCCCAGCAGCATCGAGCTGAGACATCAGGTTCGGCTGATCGACGGCTTGTCCCGGGAAGAAATATGGATCGTCGCTCGAGATACCGAACGTGCTGCCACCGAGCATCGCGACATAGTTCGGCTCGCTCGGATCACCGACACCGCTGTAGCGCGTCGCGAGACCATAGTCGTCGGCGAGTGCGTTGATGATCGGCGCATCCCGGTTGCCGATGATCTGGTTGAAGTTGTGGTTCTCCTCGATCAGGAGGAAGACGTGGTCGTAGCTCGGGAACGGCCCCCCGCCCGGTTGAGCCGACGCCCCCGCTGGCACACAAAGAAGAACGGCGGCGGCGAGCACGCAAACGATGGATCTCCTCGACATCGATCCCCCCTTGCCTGCCCTCGCTGGGAACGGCAGCGATCCTCAGGGCGGCGGTAGGGCGCGTGGGTAACAAGGTCGTGAACCAGGCGTTTCGATCCCGGTGCCCCTCTCCCGGTGTCCGCGTCTACGCCGTGCCTCCGCAGGTCACCGAGTCGCAGCCCCAACGTTTGAACCGGTGTCCGACACCTCGAACTGTCAAGACCGCTTCGTGCCGATTGTGAAACGTTCGTCGCCGCGGCCGACCTGGTCGGCCGCGGCTCACAAGCGCGAGCCCTTCATCGCGGGTTCGTTTACTGCGCGCTGTGGTTCTTGTTGGGGGCCGGCAACACCTCGGGTGGGAGAGCCGCGGGAAATGCGATCACGATGAAGGAGAAGAGGCAGAACACACCGACTCCGTGAGCCCAGGCGGCATCGGCGATCGTGAGAAAACCGATCCCGGCCACCAAGCAGGCGATGGCAAGCCTCGGCAGCAGGCCAGGGGCGAGGGTCGCGAATACGGACCGCACTTGAGTCGGCCGGCCGGAGGCGCTTTCACCAGCGCCGAGGGCTCCCCCGAGCACGAATCGGAAGAGCAGCGCGAGCGAGGGGAACAGGATCGCTGCTCCCGCAAGCACCGCGACGACCACAGCGACGAGCGTGTTCCGGCCTGCGGCCGCCTCCCGGACCGTTAGTCCTTCGATGAAGATCGGCGATTGCGCGAGCGCCCAGCCGGCGATGATCGCAGCGACCGCGAGCGCAGCCGTGTAGCGGGAAGCCTCGTAGCGCTTCCGCCAGACGAGCGCGAGGGTGGCGGTGCCGGCGGCGATCGAGGCGAGCAGGCCGATGAGCCCCCGCCCTTCGACGAGGCGGTGGTAGAGCAGGTGCGCGTCTGAACGCAGCACGGCCAAGCCGCCGAGAGCGATCGCGCCGCTGACGAGACCGGCTGCGAGCGCTCGCGTGCGGAACTTTTGCTCCAGCCTCGCCTCACCGAGCCGCGCGGCGTCAGCACTGAGAAACACGGCCGCGAGATAGGCGGCAGTCGCGACGGCGAGCACCCCGATCAGGACCGACGTTGGGTTAAGCCAGCTCGAGAATTCGTCGCCGGCAGCGTTCCCGACCGGCACGCGGAGGGACGCGATACCACCTACTGCGGCACCCAACGCGAACGGGGTCAGAATGGATGAGAGCCCAAAGACGGTGTCGATCGCGCGCAGCTCGCGCGCCGTGGACGCACCGGCGCGTAACGCGTAGGCGGTGCCGCGGAAGATGATCCCCACCGCAGCGATGAAGAGCGGAATCGAGAGCGTCGAGGCGATCGAGCCGAACGCGACCGGGTAGGCGGTCCAGACGACAGTCAGCACGAAGATGAGCCAGACGTGGTTCGCTTCCCAGACGGGGCCCATCGCCTGGTGGGCGTGGTCGCGGATCGAGTCGGCGTCCGAGCCCTTCCCCGCGGTCAGCTGCCACCAGCCGGCGCCGAAGTCGGCTCCCGCGAGCACTGCGTACAAGGCGACCCCGATCAGCGCGAAGAGCAGTGGGAGTTCGTAGAGATGCACGTTCACGCCTCCTTGGTCGCCGTCGGAGCGCTCAGCGGGACGCGGGCGAGCCGGCGGAGAATCCAGGCAACTGCAAGCGCGAGGCCGAGATAGACGAGCGCGAGCGTCGCGTAGCCCACCGGGATGCCGCGAGCGCCGGTGACAGCGTCGGAGGTGCGCATCACCCGATACACGACCCAGGGCTGACGGCCTACCTCGGTCGTCACCCAACCGCAGATCAGCGCCACAACGGAAAGCGGCCCTGCCGCGACAAGCAGGCGGTAGAACCATGGCGACTCGGGCAGCCGCTTGCGTCGCCAGCGAACGGCGAGGTAGCCGAGGCCAAGTGCGGCGAGCATCGTTCCGATCCCCACCATCGTCTGGAAGGCGACGCGCACGACGTTCACGGGCGGCCGCTCGCCGGCCGGAACCGAGTCGAGACCGGCGACGCTCGCGTTCGGGTCGTGGTAGGCGAGCAAGGAGAGCAGCCGCGGAACCGGGATCCCGTACTCGACGCGGCCGTCCTTGTACCAGCCGAGCAGGTGCACAGGCGCGCCCCGTCTCGTCTGGCCGAGCCCTTCGAAGGCGGCAAGTTTGATCGGCTGAGCCTGCGCCACCGCGCGGCCGTTCCAGTCGCCGACGAGCGCCTGGACCGGCGAGCAGAGCGCCGCAACGGTCAGAGGGATCGCCAGTGCTGTGCGCTCGTAGCGGCCCCAACGCCCGCGCAGCCGACCGACCGCGTACGCGGCTGCGACGAGGAAGCCGGTGACGATGTAGCCGGCCAGATACATGTGTACGAGCTCGTGCCAGAAGTAACTGTTGCCAAAGAGCGCCTGAACCGGATGCACGTCGACGGGCTTGCCACCCTGTAGATGAAAGCCGGTCGGGTGGTTCATCCAGCCGTTGACCGAGATCACCGTCAGCGATCCCGTGATCCCTGCAATCGCGATCGGGATGCCGCTGGCGAAGTGGGCGCGCGGGGAGAGCCGGCTCCAACCGTAGATGTAGATACCGATGAAGATCGCTTCCAGAAAGAAGGAGAAACCTTCAATCGCAAAGCCAAGACCGAAGACGCTCCCGAAGGTGGCCGTGAAGCTCGGCCACAGAAGGCCCATCTCGAAGCTGAGAATCGTCCCCGTTACCACTCCGGCCGCGAAGAGCGCAGCCATCACGTTCGTCCAACGCTTTGCCAGCGTCCGGTAGAGCTCGTCGCCGGTGCGCAGGTAGAGCCACTCCACGAACAGCACCAACGCCGGAAAGGCGATCCCGAAGCAGACAAGCGGGATGTGCACGGCGAAGGAGAGCGCCTGCATCTGCCTGGCCTGCAGCAGGTAGCGCTGGTTGATCCCAGCTGGAACGGTACTCGCCAAGAGGGTGAGCCAGCTAAACAGGGGGACACAAGCATTCCACGACTCGTTGCTCGCCGCGAGTCTTGACCACGCCTGCGAGCGGATCAGACGGGGCAACCCCCGCCTGTGAAAGCACGGGGGTTGCGGTGATGCCCTTTAGCCCGGCTTCTCGGAGGCGGACGCAGGCCCTGCCGACGATGGGCGGTTCAATGAGCGCCGCCGCTGTAGGGTAGACCCGGCGGTATTAGCTTGGAGCACGTCGCCGCCGCCCTCTTGGCCCGGGAAGAGTTCGGATCGATGCTCGACGGGATGTTGAACGTGACGCCGTTGTTCTCGAACGTCGGATCGGGGAAGTCGGGAACTCCGTGCGAGCGCATGCACCTGGCGGCCTTGAGGTAGTCAGCCTGATCGGCAGGAGTGATTGTCTGCCTCGGCGTCTGGCCACCCTTCTCATTGGGCTGCGTTCCGGGCGGCAGGGTTCCGGCCGGGACATCCCTTGAACTGGGGGGTGCAGTAATCGGCGGCGTGCTGCCGAGCTGGCTGTACGTGACGCTCCATGTGTAGGTGCCGTCACCGGCGGAGGAGCCCGTGCCCTCCTGCTGGAAGGTCACGCTGACCTGGTTAACGAGGCCGTCGCCTCCGACGTTCATCCGGAGTTGGAGATCGTTCAGCTGACCGCCGAGGGCGTCTCCTTTTCCGGCGCCGAACATCATGTCGGTGCGCTTTTGCGCACTGAGGATCATGGTGATGATGGCGTTATTGCCGGGATCGTTCCCTGCATTGATGCTGCTGCTCGGAATCGTGCCGGTGAAGACCGTGGTGCCATCCGATTGCGCCGTCTTCTGCACGTGGGTAGCGAGGGCGAGGATCTGCTGCGCGGTGGTGCCTGCGATGTTGTCTTGTGCGAGTTGCACCAACCCGCCGAGCGGCTTCGGCCCGACGTTGGAGGCGTTGGCGTAGTGCAGCCAGGTTCCATCCGACGTCTGCACGTACATGCCGCCTCCGATCAGCAGGAGTTGCTGGATCAGGTCGAACCCCGGCGAGAACGCGATGTCGCGGCCGTGCCAGCGGGTGGCGTCAGTTGTGCGCGTGACGCCTCCGTGGAGCACGGTCGTCGTCATCGTCCCTGACGGAGCTGCTGCGGTCGCGGCGAGCGCTCTCGCCGCCGCCGCGGAGGCGCTGGACGGCGATGCGGCGCTGAGCGTCAAGCCGAGCACGATGGCAGTAGCCGCGGCAAGCACCGCGAGCGTCGGGACAGCGAAGCGAAGCGATCGAGGTTGCATCACGCGCGAGCGTCGGGTGCGGTGATGGAGATCACGCTCGATGGCATCTCGCAACTGCGTGCGGTACAGGAGAAGTTCCTCAGGGATTTCGTTCATGGCCGTTGACCTCCCAGCGTGCATTGGAGTTGGCGGAGCAAACGGGAGACGCGAAGCCGCGCGGCCTGCGGGGTGCACCGCAATCGTGTGGCGATCTCGCGGTAGGGGCGTTCTTCGATCACTCGCAGACGCAGGAGCTCGCGATCGGCCGCCGACAGCGAAGAGACTGCTTGCCGCGCGCTCTCCGACAGCGACAAGCGCTCGTCGACGGCGTCGATGTTGCCATCAAGCGCGACCTTGCGCGGCAGGCCGAGCCGACGACGAGCCGCATCCTCGACCCGCCGTTTCCGCAGCGAGTCGCGGAGTACGTTCTGCGCAATCCCAAGAAGCCAGGGAAGCGCAGGCGCTCCCTCGTGATCGCGGAACCGACCTCTGCAGAGCCAGGCCCGTGCGAAGACTTCGGCTGTCAGATCGGCGGCATGCTCGCCAACCCGTGCGCGCGCCCAAGCAAGCACCTGACCGACGTGCCGGTCATAGACCTCCGCGAACGCATCGGCATCACTCGCTCGCAAGAGCTCCGCGTCCGACGCCCTAGCGAAGTTGCGTCTCACAACCTGTACTTCGCCGCTCCACAAAAAGTGTGTCAGCCTCGACCAGTGTGTCAGGCTCGACAAGGCCGTGGACCCCGGCGTGCGCCAGTGTTCGCGATTGTCACCCGAAGCGGTGGGGATGCTTGCCTCGGTCAGGCTGCAGGATGAGCGGCGATGACGGCGAGGTCGCTGTCGTCCCGCCGAAGGGTGGGTTGAAGGGCTCGCCTGGCGCAGCGAGTCGAGGAGGTCGGCGACCCCGGTCTACGGGACCGGCCGGTGTAGCGCGCTGAACGCCCAGCGAGGCTCGCCTGTGACGAGGATCCTCTTCCCGCTCGGGGCCCAAACGGGGTTCTTCCCGGCGATATCCCCGCCGAGCAAGAGTGCCGACTGGCGGGCGAGAATGCGCACGCGCGTCCCGTCAGCGGTCGCGGTCTCCAGCCGCAGTTTGCCCGGGGCGGCAGGTCCGCAGTAGCCCGGATTCGTGCCCGCGACGTAAGCGATCAGGTTGCCCTTCGGCGCCCAGGCCTCGGCGACCACGGCCTCGCCGTTGCGGGAGAGACGCCGCTTGCCTTTGCCGTTCCTCCCGATCGTGAGCAGCCTGCAGTTGTCGATGAACGCTAGCCGACGCCCGTCCGGCGACCAACTCGGGTCGCTGCCACGGGTGAGCCGCCGCTCGTGCGTCCCGTCGGAGCGGGCGACGTAGATCGAGAGCGCGCCGTCGGGGCTCGCTGCCACTGCAAGGCGAATCGGCTTCCCGTGGAACGCGAGCTGGCCGCCGCCGGGCGACCAGCCGGAGCGGGCCTCGCCGAAGCTGGCGACCGGCACCTGCACGCCGCCGGAGCCGTCGAGGCTTGCGATCGTCACGCCTGAGTCGTAGGCGAGGTAACGGCCGTCGGGCGACCAGGCCGGCGGCGTCGGCGCGTTTCCGCCGAGATCGTTGGGGCCGACCCCACTTACGTATGCGAGGTGAGCGCCGTCGGGCGACCAGGACGGAGCTCGCGCGTCGAGCGCGATCTCTCTCAGACCGCTCCCGGCCGCGCCGACCGTGAGCACGTGCCAGCCGGCGCAGTGCTGCGGGCAGGGCGGCGACGGCCTCGCCATGTACAGGCCGTCGAACGCGATCCTGGTACCCGTAGGCGCCCACGACGCCTGGCTCCACTCGAGGTCCTCCGCCACCTCGATGCCGCCGCTGGCGGTCACGAGGCGCACGTTGCCGCCCTTGGCGTCCATGACGTCCAGGCCGCCGCCGACGCGATCGGTGAAGAAGGCGATCCCGCCGTCGCGCGCGACCGCGGGGTTGACGTCCCAGGCCGGGTTATTGGTCAGGTTCGTCCGGTGACCCGCGAGGTCGATCGCGACGACCTCGACGTTGACCTGCGTCGTTGCGCTCTGGCCGATGTCGGCTGTGCCGAGGAGCGGAAGCAGCGCGAGAACCAGTGCCAATCGATACATGCCCGGCGATCATCGCGCCAGCGTGTTAAGACGATGTGCGGAGCCCTGATGCCCAGTTCATGTCCACGGCTCCCGAACAGAACAATCGCCCGGGCGAGTCACCCAGTCGAGGAGCCTAGGAGGACTACCGACGCGAGTGGTGGCTTCCGCATGACGCGGGTTGGGAGTCTCATTACGTCCTATCTCCGGAGCGGTGGACACTGGGTGAAGTTCGACTCTGCCCGCCGCGTTGGCGCGGTAACGCTGCGGATCATTCTCTGGGCGAGCGGCTCGTGGTTCGGCCACAAGGACGTCACCGTGGCGTTCGACAACTTCGTGCTCTCTGCCCCTCGCTCCGGGTGCTGGTAGAGGCCGTGGGAAGTGATGTTGTTCGGCCTCCTGGTGCTCGTGGTCGCGGCCCTCGAGCATTCTGGCCGGTTCGCAGGCGAACGCGGGCCCGCCGCTCCGCTCTAGCGTCAAGCCGGCCTGTCACCGGGGGTTCGATGCTACGACCGTCTAGCGTCCTGCGAGTCGGTCGATCTCACGGCGGATCTCGGTCTCGGAGATCTGCGCCGTGCCGTAGGTGTTCCAAGCGTCGATCGCGAGGGCCAGGCCAAGGCCGAGGACCGGATAGACGATCCAGATGTTCCAGACATGCGAGTGACCTGAGCTCTGACTGAGCCCGTCACTCGGCCAACCTCCGGCGTTGTTGTATTCCGAGACCACCCAGACCGCTCCCATAACGATGGTTGCCGCTCCGTACAACACCGCTCGCGTGAGAAACCGGCGCCTCCGCTCTATCTGCTCGATCGCGACTTGACGCACCCGCTCGTCAACCGCCGGCGCGGTTGAACCAGTGGCTGGCGGACTATCGTGGTCTGCTCGGTCGACATGGCAGCTCGCTCCGACCTTCACGGCTAGATTCCGAGCACCTCGATCAGCATCTGCGCGACCCTCCTGCCCGAGTACTGCTGTTGGCCGGTGAGGAGTCTGCCGTCGCGGACGGTGAAGGCCTTGAACAGGCCGCCCTGCACGTAGTTGGCGCCCCGCTTCCGAAGCGCGTCCTCGACGCGGAAGGGCATCACGGTCTGGCCGACGAAGCTGTCGCTGTAATCCTCCTCTCGGTTCGAGAACCCCGTCACCGTCTTGCCCTCGACGAGGTAGGAGCCGTCCGAGAGCTTGAGGTCGACGAGCGCAGCCGTCCCGTGGCAGTAGATCGCGGTTGGCTTCTCCGACTCGTAGAAGTGCCGGATCGCGTCGTGGACGTCCTCGCGGCCGCGGTAGGTGAACATCGGCGCGAGCCCGCCGGCGATCATGATCGCGTCGTACTCGTCGAGGTCGAGGTCGGCGAGCTTGGGCGTGTCCTCCAGCAGCGCCATCAGTTCGGGCGTGTTGACGAATCCCATCGTGATCAGGTCCTCCGACGACCACTTCGACTCGTCGCGCGGGTCGCTGAGCGCGTCCAGCTCAACCTTGCCGCCGTCCGGGCTCGCGATTGTGACCTCGACGCCGCGCTCGGTCAGCTCGTAGTAGGGGTGGGTGAGCTCGGCGCCCCAGAAACCGACTCGCCAACCAACGGTCGTCGCGGTGGTGGGGTTGGAGACGAGGATCAGCACCCTCTTTTGCTTCGTCGAAATGGTGTCGACCTGCATGTGGTGGTCGGCGGCGATCTGGGAGTTGGCGGCTGACATGTGGGGTCTCCCTTCGGGTGTGCGGCTTGGGTGAACACCAGGACAGTAGACCGAGCCGACGATCCGACGCCAACACCTTCTACGCCCCGCGCGACAAGTCGAGCTTGTGATGCAAACGTCAGCACATGACAACGTGAGCTTGTGGTTACCGAGGACGCGAACTACTGTTGCCGGGAATGGGACCGGACCTCCGGCAGATGCGCTACGTGGTCGCCGTCGCGCGCGAACGCAATTTCACCCGTGCCGCCGAACAACTCCACGTCGCCCAGCAAGCACTCAGCCAGCAGGTACGCGCGGTCGAGCAGATGCTCGGCGTGCAGCTGTTCGACCGAGCGGCGCGCCCGGTTAAGCTGACCGCCGCCGGGACGGTGTTCGTTCAAGAAGCCGAGCGCGCCATCTCGCTCTCCGAGCGCGTGCTCGAGCGCACCAAAGCCGCCGCCCGCGGCGAGGTCGGGAAGATCCGCCTTGCTTACACGTTCGCGATCGCCTACGAGACGCTCCCCGTCCTCCTCGGCGCATTCGCCAAGGACACGCCGCAGGTCAAGGTCACTACCCGTGAGATGTTCGGCGCCGACATGCTCTCCAACCTGCGGGAGGAGAGGCTCGATCTTGCCCTTACACCGAGGCTCGGGCTGAGCGACGACCTCGCGTCGGAGGCGATCCGGCGCGAAGCACTACTCGTTGCGCTTCCCGAGCGCCACCGCCTCGCGTCAGCTCGACGGATCGACCTCGCCGACTTGCGCAACGAGGTGTTCCAGGGCTGGCCGGCCGCCGTGTCGCCCGGCTATCACGCAGCCGTCCTCACGGCGTGCCACGCGGCGGGATTCGAGCCCAAGGTCGACGAGACGAGCGCCGGGTCGACCGCCTGGAACAACATCGCCGCCGGTCGCGGGGTCGCGCTTGTGGTTGCATCAGCCGCTCCTCAAGTGCGGCGGGGCATCACAGTCATCGGCCTGCGCTCGCCGCCCGCCCACATCATCCTCGACGCGGTCTGGCGGCGAGACGACGAACAGCCAGCCGTAAAGCGGTTCACCGACACCGCGCGCCGCGTCGGCGCCGAGCACGCCTGGGGGGTCTAAGCGGCCCTAGCACAAGCATCTATCACCGGCCTTGACTCTCTGACGCATCCAGGTACTTCGCACCGAGCGTCTCCGCGAGTGTTTTGTGCGCCGGTCGGCAGCCAACCAGGCTTGAGCTTTCCGGGTCGACCTCGTTGCGACGTGCGAACTCGAGCGCGAGGCCAGGAAGCGGCGGACGACACCAGCAGCTAGGCGGGCCGCCTGGATGCGAGCAAACAGCCGCCTCGACCTTCTCCACAGCGAGCCTGGAAACATCGAGCGGCGTTCCGTCCAGCCGCCAGTCAAAGACGAGATGGGGCGCTTTTGGGTCAGGACTCTCGCTGCTGAGCGCTGCGGCGGCAATGAAGACACCAGGGCAACCGGGATTGCGGTCTCGGACGAATTCGACTTGCTCGATCTGATCGAATCCTTCGTCGAGCGAGGGTTCCTCGAGCTCGCGGGCGGCGCGCATCTGCGAGGTCGGCAAGGGAAACCCGGGCTCGCGAGCAAGTTCGCCTAGCTCCTCCGGCGAGGGAAGCCGGCCGAGACGGGCGAGCACACGCTCGACGAGGTTGACCTGGGCCTGGGCCAGCGGCGTGTCAAGCCACAGGCATCGGACTCGGGCCCCGTGCCTGCGCGCGGCGTCGATGACGTAACTGCGCGAGGCACGCGTCAGGTAGGTGTTGTCGAGAACCACTCGCAGCACGCGGGAGGCGAGCTGCGTGTCGAGCTCCTCTGCAATTCCCTTTAAGCTGCCGCCCCGCGCGTCACGGTTGAGGCGCAGGTAGTCGCGGTCGACCCACTCCGCTGCCAGCCGGCTCTTGCCCGCGCCGGGGATGCCCATGATCAGTACGGCCTCGGCGCCGCTTGAGGGTCGGCTCGACGGGCGGACCTTCGGCGCCTTGACGCGACGAGTCGCTGCCTTTGCGGCTGAGCGCGCCGTCTCGGGCCTCGTTGCTCCGGGGATGGCGACGATGTTCGGGGCGAGCGCAAGCAGCTGGGCAAGCTCCTGCTCCGCTTCTTCTTGCGAGAGACGTTGTGCCCGACGTGGGCCACCCAGCGGCGAGTGCGCGATTAGGCTTACGTCCTCGTCGAGACAACGGTCGACGAGGCCGCCGCGCAGCGCAGTCTCGTTGTTCGCACTTAGCGCAACTTCAACCGCGGCGATCGGCGCAAGCGCCAGCGCCTCTTCGAGCTGGCGCAGGTTGATGTTCGAGATGCCGACGTCTCTAACGAGCCCCTCGTTGGCGAGCTTGGCCAGCGCCCGCACCGTCGTTCGCCATGGCGTCCGCGCATCGGGAGCATGGACGAGGTAAAGGTCGATCGCCACGCCGTCGAGCGCGTCCAAACTCGCCTCGCAGTCGGCACGCAGGGAC
>Ga0066903_100001040_pt1 | contig 19406 bp, 16 predicted proteins | sample PanSoiMetaGPlot1_FD_67491 | JGI IMG/M metagenome (GOLD analysis project Ga0066903, IMG submission 67491) | Tropical forest soil microbial communities from Panama analyzed to predict greenhouse gas emissions - Panama Soil - Plot 1 (version 2) | ecosystem: Environmental > Terrestrial > Soil >... | reverse complement strand
ACGCGGATGTCCTTGATCGCTTCGAGGCGTTCGGCATGCGCTGTCACGGCGTCGCGGCCGAGGTGGAGCCGCAGGTGCCAGCCGAGCGGGCGGATGCGCTCCGCGGTGCGCATGATCAGGTCGAAGTTGGGCGGCCCCTCGCGGCCGTGCTGCACGCCGAAGCGGGCGCCGCGAAAGCCGAGCGCGTCGAGGCGCTCGAGCTCGTTGTCGCTCACGCTGTCGTCGAAACGGCCGATCACGCGGACGTGGCTGTGATCGGGCATGGCTTCGAGACTGTCGATCACCAAGCGGAAGTCGGGGCCGTAGACCTGCGCGTGCACCACCACGAAACGCTCGAAGCCGAGCGTGCGCTCGACGCGGCAGAGATCCTCGAAGGTCGCGCCGGCGAGCGGCGCGTACTCGGCGTTCGGCCATGGCGGATACTTGTTCGGATCGCCGAAGATGTGCGCCTGGCAGTCGCAGCTCTTCGGCGGCGGCAGTGGCACCGGGGCGCGCACCTCGCGCACCCATTGCGGGAACGTGCGGGAGGCGCCATCAGCGGAAGAGCTCATCGGCGACCTTCATCCACTCCGGCATTCCCTCCTCCGCTTCTTCGGGCATAAAGGATGCCACGACTTCGACCAGTCGCTCGACCTCACGCCGCGGCTTCTCAACGCACCACCTCCCACCGCGCGGGCGTCCAGCGCAAGAGCTCGCCCGACAGCGGAGTGGGCGCGACGGTCGCGAGGTTTTTAGCCAGCAAACGCAGGGCTTCGATCGCGGTTGAGGCGTCGTCGCCGATATAGAGGACCATGTCGGTAGCCGGGGCAACGATGATCAGCTTACCGCCCTGCGCCTTGGCCAGGGGCGACCAGGACTCGAGGAGCGCGAGACGGCTGGACTGATATGGGTCGCCGCTGAGCTGGCCCATCTGGCGCGCCCGCGTCACGTTCGCAACACTCATCAAGGGCTTCAGGTGCTTGCGCAGATTGGCAAAGCCCAGCTTGAAGACGTCGTCAGGCGTAAGTCCCAGTTGCTCGTTGTCGTCCTCGGTCAGCATGCGAATCGCGCGCGGCGTATCGATTGCCGGCAGCATGACCAATCCGCCGGCCAGCGGCCGCGGTTGTACCTTTGGGGCCTTCGGCATGCCCTGGATACCGGTCACATAGGCCTGGGTCCGAACCACCACCCGGACGGCTTCCCTGGACGGCGGCGCAGGCCGGTCTTTGTGCAGCTGCGCCACGGTTTCCACATAGTGCGCGAGCTCGCCCGCGCAGTCCGACGGGCTCCTGCTGCAATAGGCGAAGATGCGATCAAGGTTGGCCTGCAGCTCGCCGAGCGCGAGCGTCAGCGGGGCCTTCACCACGACGTCTGCACCGCCTGTCGCGCGGCGCAGCTGCGCTGCGACGTAGTCGGTGAATGCCGCCTCCCCTTTTGGTATCTCCTGCGCACCGGCCGACGAGCAACCCGCAGCGAGCACAACAAGAGCACTGCAAAGACGGGTTACCATGGCTTGCGTCGGGGCGCGCCGTGATGCAGTCGGCGTCGCCAAAGAGCATCCTCCCCGAACCGTTTTGCTGGGCCGCATATTGCAGGTAAATCGGCCGGCGCAGGCAGCACTTCTTTACCGCCGCGCTCTGGGTCGGCGCACGCCGTAGGACGCGGCAGACATCCCGGCAAATAACGGGGATATCTCGGGACGACCCGACAGCAAGCCACGTCCGCAGACTCCGGAATGCGCTAACACCGATTCCATGCCGTGATCGGGGCGGCGCCATGCAGGCGGTGGAACGCGGCTGTCGTGTTGCACGATGTGTGATCGCCGCAATGGCCGCGATCGCACCGTCGCATGGCGCCGCGGCGGCCGACAATGCAAGCAAGGAGAAGCCGAACCCAACCCTGCAGTCGCTGCCGGACGTCCTGCGCCAGATCACCGATGTCGGAGGGTGGCGCTCGAAGCTCGAGCAGGCGGGACTACAATTCGCTTTCACCTATTACGGCGACGGATTTGGCAATCCGCGCGGCGGCGTGACCCACGGCCTGGGATATGACGGCCGGTTCGGGATCATCATCGACGCCGACCTCGAGAAGCTCGCGGGCTGGTCGGGCGCGAGCCTACACGCCAGCATTCACCAGATTCACGGCAGCCAGTTCAGCGCAACGCGTTTGCAAAACTTTGCCCTCGTGAGCGGCATCGAGGCGCCGCCGTCCACGCGGCTGTTCAATCTCTGGATGGAACAGAAGATCGGTAGCGACGTGAACTTGCGGATCGGTCAATTCACCGCCGGACAGGAATTCCTGGTCAGCCAAACCGCCGCACTGTTCGTGAACTCGACCTTCGGTTGGGCGATCCCACCGGCACAGGATCTCCCCAGCGGAGGTCCGTCCTATCCGGAAGCCACGCCCGGCGTGCGGCTGACCTGGACGCCGAGCGACCAAATCACGGTGCGGGCGGCCATCTTCAACGGCGATCCGGCTGGTCCGGGGCCCGGCAATCCGGTCGATCGCGACCCCTATGGGCTTGCGTTCCGGGTCAGGGATCCGCCGCTCATCATTGCCGAGCTTGCCTATGCCTGGAATCAGGACAAGTCCGCGCCACAGGAGAACCCTCACCAGGAAGGCGGCGGACGGCCGAGGTCGCGGTCCGCTACGCCCGAGCTCCCCGGCAGCGTGAAGCTCGGAGGGTGGCTGCACACGGGCCAATTCGCAGATCAACGTTTCGACAGCTTCGGCGGATTGCTCGCCGTCTCCGGCGCGACGCCGCTGCAGCATCCCGGCAATCTCGGTCTCTACGGCGTGGTCGACCAGATGCTGTGGCGCGCACCCGGAAACGGCCACGGCGAGCTCAGCGCATTCATGCGAGCGGTCGTGACGCCGAGCGATCGCAATCTGATCGACCTCTACTTCGACGCCGGGCTGACCTACCTAGGGCTGTTCGATTCGCGCCCGGACGACACCATCGGCCTCGCTGCGGCTTACGGCCGGGTGTCGCCACGGGCCAGCGCCTTCGACCGCGACGTGGTGAACCTGACCGGGCAGCTGATGCCGATCCGCGACTATGAGGCGATCGTCGAGCTCAGCTATCAAATGAAGCTTGCGGAGAACTGGTCGCTGCAGCCCAATCTCCAGTACGTCATCCATCCGGGCGGCCATGCCGCCGATCCCAACGATCCGAGCGGGGCTACCGCAATCCCCGACGCGTTCGTGCTCGGCCTGCGGACCATGCTGAAATTTTGAGAGCGCGTCGCCGCCGCGACGTCGATCAAAATTCGTAGAGCCGCGCCGGATTGTCGACGAGGATCTTCTTGCGCACCGCGGCGTCCGGCGCCCAGGTGGGCAGGAGATTGAGCACCAGCCCGTCGTCGACCTGCCACAGCGGCGTCACCCTCTCGGTGCTGCCGTTCACCGAGTTCGGATGCGGCCAGTTGGTGCCCCACAGAATGCGGTCGAGGTTGGCGCTGATCAGCATCTGGGCGAGCGGCGTGAAATAACCATAGTTCTCGCGCGGGCCGGCCGTGACTGAAATCTTGACATAGGCCTTGCCGGATTTGACGAGGTTGACCAGATCGGCGAAGCCTTGTTGCTCCACGCCGCGCTCCTCCTGCGCATTGCCGTAATGATCGAACACCAGCGTCACCGGCGAGGCGGCGAGCGTCTCCTTCATCGCGGCGATCACCGGCAAGGTGGTGTTGAGCTGGATGTGCCAGTTGCGGCTCTTCACGCGCGCGGCAGCGGCGAGGAAGCGTTCGGTCGCGACTTTGGGATCGTTGATGCCGGCGGTCGACAGATTGAGGCGTATGCCCTTGAAGCCGAGCGACGCGAGCAGATCCAGTTCGGCGTCGGTGGTCTTGTCGTCGATGACCGCCACGCCGCGCGCGTCCTTGCCGCGCGCCGCCATGCCATAGATCGTCGCGGAATTGTCGGGGCCGTACACGCTCGGCGTCACGATCACGACGCGCTGGACGTTGAGCGCCTTGTGCAGCGCGCTCATTTCTTCGGGCAGCGCCATCTCGGGCGTATAGGTGCGCCCTGCAAACCACGGAAACTTGGCCGGGTCGCCGTGGATATGCGTGTGGCAATCGCAGGCGCCGGTCGGGACATCGAAGTTGACGGCGGTGGCGGGCTGCGATGCCTTGGCGTGGCCGAAGCGTGGTTGCATCAGAATGCCGGCAGCGGCGGCGCCGAGCACGAATTCGCGACGCGCGATCATGGTAGGCCTCCCTTGGTTGCAGGCTTGTCATTGCCGACTGGTGGGTGTCCGCCATTCGGGAGTTGGCCTGCCCTTTCGAAGGGAGGCTACCTCAAACGGGCGTCCATGCGAATGACCCTTGCGCCTGTTCTCTCTTCACCGGCACCAGGCGCTGAGGTAGCCTGATCATGAAGCTGCCCAGGGGCCGTGCCGAAGCTCCGATCATTGCAATGCGCAGCCTGTGAGGGAGGAAAAAATGACAACCCGAATCCGCAGCACACGCGGCATTAACCGCCGCACGTTCCTGATGCGCTCGACGGCGGCCAGTGCTGCCATGCTGGTCCTGCAGGGAACGCGGCGCGCGCTCGCGCAGGAGCCGGTGGTCGAGACCGCCGCCGGCAAGCTCCGCGGTGTTGCCGCGGGCGGCGTCCATGCCTTCAAGGGCGTGCCCTACGGCGCGTCGACCGCCGGCAGCGGCCGCTTCATGCCGCCGCGCCAGGTAGAGCCATGGGCCGGCGTGCGCAGCGCAGAGAATTGGGCCGGCCGCGCGCCGCCCTGGACGCTGGCGAGCTACCTGCTCCTGTACGGGGAAGGACCGCCCGAGGAGCGCCGCCAGCGCCGCGAGCTCGCCGCCATGGCGGGAGAGCCCGACCCGGTGACGCCGAGCGAGGACTGCCTGACGCTGAACGTGTGGACACGCGGCCTCAACGACGGCGGCAAGCGGCCGGTGATGGTCTGGTATCACGGCGGCTCGTTCGGCTACGGCTCGGCCAATACGCCGCGGCTCGACGGCACCAATCTCGCGCTCAATCACGATGTGGTGGTGGTCACCGTCAATCACCGACTCAACGCGCTCGGTTTCCTCGATCTGTCATCGATCGGCGGCGCGGCGTTCGCCGAGTCCGGCAATGTCGGCGCGCTCGACATGGTGGCGGCGCTGCAATGGGTGCGCGAGAACATCGAGCGCTTCGGCGGCGATCCCGGCAATGTCACGATCTTCGGCCAGTCCGGCGGCGGCGGCAAGGTCTGCACCCTCCTGGCGATGCCGGCGGCGCGCGGTCTCTACCACCGCGCCATCGTGATGAGCGGCTCGGCCATCCGGCTCACCGAGCGCGAGCGCGCCGGCAAGCTCGCCGAGGCGGTGCTGGCGGAGCTCGGCCTCTCGCGCAATCAGCTTGCCGACTTGCAGGCCGTGCCATTCCAACGCCTTATCGCCGCGCTGCGGCCGGCGCAAAAGAAGGTCGGGCCGTCGTCGTCACGCTTCGACCGCTACGACTTCGCCCCGGTGGTCGACGGCGCGGTGCTTCCGACCCATCCATACGATCCGGTCGCGACCGCGGTCTCCGCCGGCATCCCGGTGCTGGTCGGCGGCGTCAAGGACGAGATGGCGATCTATCTCGCGCCCGATGACAAGATCTGGAACCGCACGCTCAGTGAGGACGAGCTGCGCACGCGCATCGCGCCGGTCGCGCGCGACCACACCGAGCGCGTGTTCGACACCTATCGCCGCCTGTTCCCGCGCGCGACGCCGGCGGATCGGCTGATCAGCATCCTTACCGATTCCAATCACCGGCTGCGCTCGACCACGCAGGCGGAGCGCCAAGTCGCGCGGGGCGGGGCGCCGGTCTGGCTCTACACGTTCGACTGGGAGACGCCGCTGTTCGAGGGCAAGCTCAAGGCCTTCCACGCCATCGATGTGCCGTTCGTGTTCAGGACCATCGATTCGGTCGGCTCGACCGACCGCAGCGCGGCGGTCCACGAGCTCTCGCGCCGGATGGCGTCGACCTGGACCGCGTTCGCGCGCGCCGGTAAGCCGGACAATCCGGCGATCCCGCACTGGCCGGCCTACACGACCTCCGAGCGGGCGACATTCGTGCTCGACCGCGAGTGCCGGGTCGAGAACGACTACGGCCGCGAGGCGCGGCTCATGTGGAAGGAGATTGCGCAGGCGTGAGGGCTGCCCCTGACACCTGGCGCCTTGCGATCGTTCACGGCGCGGCGCGGGGGCCTGGCGCGATCGAGGTAAGGCCGCGGTGCCTCAGCGGAAGAACTCGTCCGAAATTTTCTTCCATTCCGGCATACCGTCTTCGGTCTGCTCGGGCGTGAAGAAGTGGACGCGGAAATTGCCTTCCTTCGGCTTGAGCGTGGGGTCGCTCGCCGGCACATCGGGATGCGCCGTGATGTAGTCGGCGGTGCGGAAGACCTCCTGGCCTTCCTTCGAGATGATGAAATCGACCAGGAGCTTGGCGGCATTAGGGTGCGGCGCGCTCTTGTGCACCGAGATCACTGACAGCGTGCCGGTCGCCGGCTCCATCTTGATCCAGTCGACCGGCGCGCCCTTCTTGGCGCTGATCACGGCGTGGTGGTTGAAGATCTGCAGCGCGATCGCGTATTCGCCAGCGATGACCTGGTCGAGCACCTCGCGCGCCGAGCCGCGCAGGTTGGCGATATTCTGTTTCGAGAGCTCGCGCAGATAGGCGATGCCCTTTTCGTGGCCCATCTCGGCCAGCACCGTGCCAACGAAGCCGCCGACGCCGGAGGAGGTCGGAAAGCCGTTCCAGGCCAGCTTGCCGCGCCACTTCGAATCGAGCAGGTCCTGGTAGGTCTTGGGCTCGGTGCCGCGCGGCACGAGACTGGTGTTGAAGCCGGGTGTGATGATGAACAGGTTGTTCGCGATCCAGTAGCCTTCCGGATCCTTCACATCGGCCGGATAGTCCTTGGCGGCGTCCGGCAGCCATTGCAGGACGTAGCCCTCCTTCTTGAGCGGCACGACCGTGGTGGTGCCATCGAACACGTCGGACTGCACCCGGCCGGCGCGGCTCTCGTTGAGGATCTTGACCGCAACCTCGGTGGCGTTGGCGCGCGTCGCGCGCACCTTGATGCCCGGATACTTCTTCTCGAAGGCGGCCGTCACCGGGCGCACGAGTTGGCTGATGATCTGGGTCGAATACCAGTTCACCTCGCCTTCCTTCTTGGCCACCTCGATCAAGGCGGCATCGGCGGCGTGCGCCGAGCCGGCGCCGAGCGACGCCGCAAGCGCTAGCGCTGCGGTCCGATTGAAGCGGGCCATCAAGGTCCTCCCGGGATCGCGCGTGTCCGCTATCAGTAACCGATCGCTGCAATCCACGTCAGCGCAATCGCTGGGCTAGCGATGCGGCAAGAGGCGGCACCAGGCGGTCCTCCGGTCCGGTCAACAATCGGCTGGTGCTATCAACGGTGCCCCAAGGCGGGGCTTGGCGCATCGTTGTAAGCCTTTGAAGTTGTGCGGCAATACGGCATGAGGCCGGATTGTTCCGGTGGCCCGCGTGCATGATCCCGATCAAGGACTTGCGATTGTGTGCTAGAAGCGGAACACGCTAACCTCGCGACCAGCGCGGCGCCCTTCCAAAGCGCCAACCCCTCGCGCCACAGCCGCAATTCCCCGTCACAAGCGGCGGCAAAAGTTCGGGAGCAGGAAATGCCAACTCTCACCATCAACGGTCAGCCCCACAACGTCGACGTCGAGCCCAACACGCCCCTTCTCTGGGCGTTGCGGGAGAATGTCGGGCTCACCGGTACCAAGTACGGCTGCGGCATCGCGCAGTGCGGCGCCTGCACAGTCCACCTCGACGGCGTCGCGGTGCGCTCGTGCTCGACGCCGGTGAGCGCGGCGGTCGGCAAGCAGATCACCACGATCGAGGGGCTCGCCGTCAACGGCGCCCTGAGCAAGGTGCAGAAAGCCTGGCTCGACCTCGACGTGCCGCAGTGCGGCTACTGCCAGTCCGGCATGATCATGGCGGTGACGGCGCTCTTGCGGGAGAAGCCGAAGCCGACCGATGCCGAGATCAACGGCGCGATCACCAACATCTGCCGCTGTGGAACCTATCAGCAGATCCGGGCGGCGATCCACGCCGCGGCGAGCGCGTGAGGGAGGCGGCCATGACACATATGCCAAGAATGAACCGCCGCGCTTTCGTGGTCGGTGCTGCCGCGGCCGGCGGCGGCTTCGCGCTCGGGTTCGAGATTCCGTTCGGCCCGCAGCCCACGCTTGCCGCCGACGCCACGCCCGAGGTCAACGCCTGGGTGGTGATCAAGCCCGACGACACGGTCGTCATCCGCATCGCCCGCTCCGAGATGGGACAAGGTTCCCTCACCGGTCTTGCTCAGCTCGTGGCCGAGGAGCTCGAATGCGACTGGTCGAAGGTCACCACCGAATATCCGACGCCCGGCCAGAACGTCGCGCGCAAGCGAGTCTGGGGCGACTTCAACACCACCGGCAGCCGCGCCATCCGCGAGTCGCATGAATACGTGCGCAAGGGCGGCGCGGCGGCGCGCGAAATGCTGATCCAGGCCGCGGCCAACGAATGGAAAGTGCCGGCGACCGAATGCAGCGCCGCCAACAGCGTGATCACGCACACGCCGAGCGGCCGCAAGACCAGCTTCGGTCAGGTGGCCGCGGCGGCCAGCAAGCTCGACCCGCCCAAGGACGTCGCGCTCAAGGACCCGAAGAACTGGAAGATCGCCGGCAAGCCGGTGAAGCGGCTCGACACCGTCGAGAAGCTCATGGGCAAGGCGGCCTATTCGATCGACGTGAAGCTGCCGGGGCTGCTCAACGCCGCGATCAAGGCGGCGCCGGTGTTCAGCGCCAAGGTCAAGAGCTTCGATGCCGCCAAGGTGCAGTCGATGGCCGGCGTGAAGAAGGTCGTGAAGGTCGGCGACAATGCCGTCGCGGTGGTGGCGGACACCTGGTGGCACGCCAAGACCGCGCTCGACGCGCTGCCGATCACCTGGGAGGACACGCCGAATTCCAAGGTCTCGAGCGCGACCATCGCGGATTTTCTCAAGGAAGGGCTCGACGCAGAAACCGAGCTCGTCGGCAACAAGGCCGGCGACGTCAAGGCCGCGATCGCGAGCGCGGCCAAGAAATACGAGGCAGTCTACGTCACGCAGTACCAGGCGCACGCCTGCATGGAGCCGCTGAACGCGACCGCGCTCTATACCGCCGACAAGTGCGAGGTGTGGACGAGCTCGCAGAACGGCGAAGCGGTGCTCGCCGCCGCCTCTGAAGCGTCGGGTCTCCCGGTCGAAAAGTGCGAGGTCTACAAGCTCCTGCTCGGCGGCGGTTTCGGCCGCCGCGCGCGCACCGACTACGTGACGCAGGCGGTGCTGATCGCGAAGGAGATGCCGGGCACGCCGGTGAAGCTCCTGTGGTCGCGCGAAGAGGACATGACGCACGACACCTACCATCCGGTCATGCAGTGCAAGCTCACCGCCGGGATGGACGCGAACAACACGGTGACCGGTTTGCACGTGCGGCTCTCCGGCCAGTCGATCCTGGCCTCGGTCGCACCCGCGCGGATGGTGAACGGACGCGATCCGGCCACCTTCCAGGGCTTCTATCCGGGCGGCACCGAGGGCGCGTTCGGCTACGACATCCCGAACCTCCTGGTCGATCACTCGATGCGCAATCCGCACGTGCCGGCCGGCTTCTGGCGCGGCGTCAACAACAATCAGAACGCGATCTTCCAGGAATGCTTCATCGACGAGCTCGCGCACGAAGCCAAGGAGGACCCGCTCGCGTTCCGGCGCAAGATGATGGCGAAGTATCCCAAGCATCTCGCCGTGCTCAATGCGGTGGCCGAGAAAGTCGGCTGGGGCACGCCGGCACCGCAGGGCGTGTATCGCGGTCTCGCCCAGCAGATGGGATACGGGAGCTACGTGGCCGCCGCCGCCGAGATCTCGGTCGAGGGCGGCAATCGGATCAGGATCCAGCGCATGGTGGCGGCCACCGACTGCGGCCATGCGCTCAATCCGTGGCTGATCGAGCGACAGGTGACGGGCTCGTTTGCGTTCGGCCTCTCGGCGCTGTTCTTCGGCGCCTGCACGGTCAAGGACGGCGCCATCGAGCAGCGAAACTTCGACAGCTACAACGTGATGCGCTTACGTGAAATGCCAAAGATCGAAGTCATCATCATGCCGTCCGGCGGCTTCTGGGGCGGCGTCGGTGAGCCGACGATCTTCGTCGCCGCGCCGGCCGTGCTCAATGCCTTCTTCGCGGCGACCGGCAAGCGCATCCGCTCGTTCCCGCTCAAGACTCACGACATCCAGTTCGCGTGACGGTGGCCGCGGCCGCGGGACGGCGGCCACGACCAAAAAAGGCACCATCGGAAAGGGCCGCGAGAATAGCGTCGCTTGCCGGTTGTTTGACTTGACTCGGCATGCGGTTTCCGGCGGGAGCCGCAGCCACAACTTAGGAGGAAGGAAATGCCAACCCTCACGATCAATGGCCAAACCCGCAATGTAGAGGTGGAGCCCAATACGCCCCTCCTCTGGGCGTTGCGGGAGAACGTCGGCCTCACCGGCACGAAGTACGGCTGCGGCATCGCGCAATGCGGCGCCTGCACGGTCCACCTCGACGGCGTCGCCGTGCGCTCCTGCTCGACGCCGGTGAGCGCGGCGGTCGGCAAGCAGATCACCACGATCGAGGGGCTCGCCGTCAACGGCACGCTCTCGAAGGTGCAGAAAGCCTGGCTCGACCTCGATGTGCCGCAGTGCGGCTACTGCCAGGCCGGCATGATCATGGCGGTGACGGCGCTCCTGCGGGAGAAGCCGAAGCCGACCGACGCCGAGATCAACAGCGCGATCACCAACATTTGCCGTTGCGGAACCTATCAGCAGATCCGGGCGGCGATCCACGCTGCGGCGAGCGCGTAAGGGAGGCAGCCATGACACATATGCCAAGAATGAACCGCCGGGCTTTCGTGGTCGGTGCTGCCGCGGTGGGCGGCGGCTTCGCGCTCGGATTCGAGATTCCGTTCGGGCCCGCGGTGGTGCGCGCTCAGGACGGAGCGCCCGAGGTCAATGCCTGGGTGGTGATCCGCCCCGACGACACCGTCGTGATCCGCATCGCCCGATCGGAGATGGGCCAGGGCACCGAGACCGGTCTCGCCCAGCTCGTAGCCGAGGAGCTCCAGTGCGACTGGTCGAAAGTCAAGACCGAATTCCCGTCGGCCGGCACGAACCTGGCGCGCAAGCGCGTATGGGGCGACATGTCGACCGGCGGCAGCCGCGGCATCCGCACCTCGCATGAATATGTCCGCAAGGGCGGCGCGGCGGCGCGCGAAATGTTGATCCAGGCCGCGGCCAACGAGTGGAAGGTGCCGGCGTCGGAATGCAGCGCCGCCAACAGCATCATCACGCATCGGCCGAGCGGGCGCACGCTGAGCTACGGCAAGGTGGCGGAAGCCGCCGCGCGACTCGAGCCGCCGAAGGAGATCACGCTCAAGGACGTCAAGGAATGGACCATTGCCGGCAAGCCGCTGAAGCGGCTCGACACGCTCGACAAGCTGACCGGCAGGATGACCTACGGCATCGACCTCAAGATGCCGAACATGCTGGTCGCGACGATCAAGGACGCGCCGGTGCGCGGCGCCAAGGTCAAGAGCTTCGACGCCGCCAAGGTGCAGTCGATGCCCGGCGTGAAGAAGGTCGTGGCGGTCGGCGACAGCGCGGTTGCGGTCATCGCCGACACGTTCTGGCACGCCAGGACGGCGATCGATGCGCTGCCGATCACCTACGAGGAGACTCCGAACTCCAAGGTCTCGACCGCGACGTTCGCCGAGGTGCTCAAGGAAGGCCTCACGGCCGAGCAGGGGTTCGTCGGTCACAAGGCCGGAGACGCCAAGGCGGCGATCGCCGGCGCGGCACGCAAGTTCGAGGCGACCTATGCCTACCCGAACCTGCACCACGCCACCATGGAGCCGATGAACGTCACCGCGCTCTTCACCGGTGACAAGCTCGATGTGTGGGGGCCGTCGCAGAATGCGGAAGCGGCGCTGGCAGCCGCTTCAGAAGCGTCGGGCGTCCCGATCGCCAAATGCGACTTCCACAAGGTGCACCTCGGCGGCGGCTTCGGCCGGCGCGGCCGGGCCGACTATGTCAGCCAGGTCGCGATGATCGCCAAGGAGATGCCGGGCGTTCCGGTGAAGCTGATCTGGACGCGCGAAGAGGACATGACGCATTGCCAGGTCCATCCGACCACGCAGTGCAAGATGTCCGCCGGCATCGACGCCGACGGCAACGTGGTCGGGTTCCAGATGCGAATCTCCGGCCAGTCGATCCTCGCCTCGATCGCGCCCGAGCGGCTCGAGAATGGCCAGGACAACACGGTGTTCCAGGGACTGACGCCGAGCTCACCCGAGGGCCATTTCGGCTACAACATCCCGAACATCCTGATCGACCATGCGTTGCGTCAGAACCATCTGCAGGCCGGGTTCTGGCGCGGCGTGAACGTCAACCCCAACGCCGTCTATGTCGAGTCGTTTATCGACGAGCTGGCGCATGAGCTCAAGCAGGATCCGCTCGCGTTCCGGCTGAAAATGCTCAAGCCGAAGCACGCCGCCGTGCTCAAGAACGTGGCGGACAAGGCCGGCTGGGGCACGCCGGCGCGGGCCGGCCGGCACCGCGGTCTCGCCCAGTTCATGGGCTACGGCAGCTACGTGGCGGCCTGCGCCGAAATCTCGGTCGAGGGCAGCAACCGGATCAAGATCCACCGCATCGTCGGGGCGATCGATTCCGGAACCGCCGTCAACCCGGCGCAGATCGAGCGGCAGATGTCCGGCTCGTTCATCTACGGCCTGACCGCGCTGATCTATGGCGAGATCACGCTCAAGGACGGCGCGATCGAGCAGAAGAACTTCGACACCTACAACATGATGCGGATCAACGAAGCTCCGCATGTCGAGAGCACCGTCATGCCGTCCGGCGGCTTCTGGGGCGGCGTCGGCGAGCCTACCATCGCGGTGGCGGCGCCGGCGGTGCTCAACGCCTACTTCGCAGCGACGGGCAGGCGTATCCGGACATTCCCGCTCAAGAACCACGATATCCGTACTGCCTAACGCATGATTTCCGAAAAAGCGGATACCGGTTTTCGGAAAAGATCATGCGCCGCCAATAAACTAGAGCGAGACTCGAAGAAACGAGTCTCGCTCTCTCGCAACCCGCGGCGGCCCAAGCGCCCCGATGCGCCGCCGCTTCCACTTTACGCCCGACGGTCGAACGGCTATTCGCCGCGGTGCGAACTATTGAACCAAGATCGACTCATTGGCGTTCGAACAATCGGGCAGTCGGGCCGCTCAATGCAGGATGAGGTCAACCGCCGTTCTTTTCTCGCCAGCGTCGCCGCGGCCGGCGGCTCGCTCACGCTCGTTTTCGCGATTCCGTTCGGCCCGCCGGCGGCGCCCGCCGGCGGCGATGCTCCCGAGATTACCGCCTGGGTCGTGATCCGCCCCGATGACACAGTGTTCATCCGCATCGCCAAGTCGGAGATGGGGCAAGGCAGCCTCACCGGACTTGCCATGCTCCTCGCCGAGGAGCTCGAATGCGACTGGGGCAAGGTCGCGACCGAGTTCGCGCCGCCACATGAGAACCTCGCCCGCAACCGGGTCTGGGGCGACATGTCGACGGGCGGCAGCCGCTCGATCCGCGGCTCGCAGGAGATGCTGCGCAAAGCCGGCGCCACCGCGCGCGAGATGCTGATCGCCGCGGCGGCGGCGCGCTGGAACGTCCCCGCCGCGCAGTGCCACGCCGCCGCCAGCGTGATCACCCACCGGCCGAGCGGACGCACGCTGCGCTACGGCGCGATCGCCGAGGCGGCCGCCGGTGTCGCGCCGCCGGCCGAGGTCAAGCTCAAGGATCCGAACGACTGGACGCTGATCGGCAAGCCCACCCGGCGTCTCGACATCGCGGACAAGATCAACGGCCGCACGACCTACGGCATCGACGTACGGCTTCCGGACATGCTCACCGCGACACTGATCCAGTGCCCGGTGTTCAAGGGCACGCTCAAAGCGGTCGACGAGTCGAAGCTCGCCGGCATGCCGGGCGTGCGCAAGGTCGTGAAACTCAGGGACGCGGTCGCGGTCGTCGCCGACACTTGGTGGCACGCCAAGCAGGCGTCGGAGGCGCTCGCCATCACCTGGGACGAGGGCAGCAACGGGACGGTCTCGAGCGGCACGATTGGAGACTTCGTGCGCGGCGGCCTCGACGACGCCGAGGCCGGGATCGGACGCAAGGCCGGCGATGTGACGCAGGCGCTCGCCGGCGCGGCAAAGCGCATCGAGGCCGAGTACGCGGCGCCGTTTCTCGCCCACGCCACGCTGGAGCCGCAGAACTGCACCGCGCATGTGGTCGGCGACCGGGTCGAGATCTGGGTGCCGACGCAGAGCGGCGAGGCCTCGCTTGCCACCGCCGCGCAGGCCGCCGGCGTGCCGTCCCGCAACGTCGTGGTGCACAAGCTGATGCTCGGCGGCGGCTTCGGCCGCCGCGGGATCGTACAGGACTTCGTGCGCTATGCGGTCCTCATCTCCAAGGAGGTCCGCCAACCGGTGAAGACGGTGTGGACGCGCGAGGAGGACATGCGCCACGACTTCTACCGCCCGCTGGCGATGACGCGCATGGTCGCCGGTCTCGATCCGTCCGGCATGCCGGTCGCCTGGCATGTGCGCCTCACCGGCCATTCGATCATGGCGGCGCTCTCCCCGATCGCGGTTGCGAGCGGCATCGACGCGCACTTCCAGGAGGGCTTCACCGACGGCATGCCCTACGACGTTCCGAATTATCTCGTCGACTACGCGATGCGCAATACCCACGTTCCGGTCGGCTTCTGGCGCTGCGTCAACCACACGCAAAACTGCTTCTTCAAGGAGAGCTTCATCGACGAAATGGCGCATGCCGCCGCCGCCGACCCTTACGCCTTTCGTCGCCACCTGCTCGGCAGGCATCCGCACGCGGACAAGTTCATCGCCGTGCTGGACGCGGCAGCGCGCCAAGCCGGCTGGGGCACGGCTCTGCCGCTGGGCGTCCATCGCGGCATTGCGCTCAACGAGGCCTATGGCACCTTCGTCGCCGCCGTCTGTGAGGCATCGGTCGATGCCGACGGCGAGCCGCGCATGCACCGCATCGTCGTCGCCATCGATCCCGGCACCGTGGTAAATCCAATGAGCGTCGAGATGCAGATCGAAAGTTCCGTAGTCTATGGACTCACCGCCGCGCTCTATGGTGAGATCACGATTAGGGACGGCCGCGTCGAGCAGTCGAATTTCAACGACTATGAGATGCTCCGCATGGCTCGGATGCCGAAGGTCGAGAGCGTGCTGGTGCCGAGCGGCGGCTTCTGGTCGGGCTGCGGCGAGCCGCCGGTGGCCGTGGTTGCGCCCGCGCTCTGCAACGCGATTTTCGCGGCAACCGGCAAGCGCGTGCGCTCGCTGCCGCTCAAGAACCACGATCTGCGCAAAGCCTGAGTTGTCAGTGAACGGCGGCCGGGAGCCGCCTGCGAAGCGAGGTGACCATGCACCGCATCGGCATATTTGCAGCGGCAACGATTCTCGCCCTGAGCGGCCCGGCCCGGTCGGCCGACGCGCCGCCCGGCGCCACGTCCTGCACGGGCTGCCACCCGGCGACGCGGGCCGATACGCCAGTGCCGCGCCTAAACGGACGCGATGCCGCGCAGACGATCGCCGCGATGACCGAGTTCCGCACCGGCAAGCGGCCGGCGACCGTCATGGATCGGATCGCCAAGGGCTTCACCGAAGACGAGACCAAGGCGATCGCTGCCTGGTTCGCCGCGCAGAAGGATTGAGCCATGAAACGCATCAACCGACGTGATTTCATCGCCGCCGCTGCTGGCGCAGCGGCGTTCCCGATGCCGGCGATCGCCCAGGGCGACGCCCGCGTCGTGGTCGTGGGGGGCGGCTTTGCCGGCGCGACCTGCGCCCGCGCGCTCAAGAAGCTCGATCCGCGCCTCACCGTGACGCTGATCGAGCAGAGTCGCACCTTCACGGCCTGCCCGTTCAGCAACGCCATCATCGCCGGGCTGCGCGACCTCAAGGACCAGCAGTTCGGCTACGACAGGCTCGTCGCCGACGGGATCGCGATCGACTTTGCGCCGGCGACAGCCGTCGACCCGCAGGACCGCACCGTGACGCTGAGCAACGGCACTCGCCTGCGCTACGACCGGCTGGTGCTGGCGCCCGGCATCGACCTCCGCTGGGATGGCCTGCCCGGCTACACCGAGGCCGCGGCCGAAGCGATGCCGCACGCCTGGAAGGCGGGCGAGCAGACGCTGCTGCTGCGCCGCCAGCTCGAGTCGATGGAGGACGGCGGCCTGGTGGTGATCTCGGCGCCGGCCAATCCGTTCCGCTGCCCGCCCGGACCCTACGAGCGCGCAAGCCTGATCGCGTACTACCTCAAGACCAAGAAACCGAAATCGAAGGTGCTCGTGCTCGACGCCAAGGATGCCTTCTCCAAGCAAGGACTCTTCCAAGAAGCCTGGAAGGCGCTTTACCCCGACAATCTCGAATGGGTGTCGCTGTCGAAGGGCGGCAAGGTCACCTCGGTCGAGCCGGCGACCAGGACGCTCGTCACCGATTTCGAGCGCTACCGCGCCGCGGTCGCGAACGTCATCCCGCCGCAGAAGGCGGCGCGCATCGCCGAGCTCGCGCAGGTGACCGACCGCACCGGGTGGTGCCCGGTCGACGCCATGACGTTCGAGTCGAAGCAGCAGCCGAACATCCATGTCATCGGCGACGCCGCCATCATGGGCGGCATGCCGAAGTCGGCATTCTCGGCGAACGCGCAGGCCAAGGTCTGCGCCGCGGCGGTGGCGAGGCTCATCGCCGGACAGAAGCCCGATGAGCCGCGGCTGATCAACACCTGCTACAGCCTGGTGGCGCCCGACTACGGGATCACGGTCGCCGGCGTCTACCAGCCGAAGGACGGCGTCCTGACCGACGTCCCCGGCGCCGGCGGCGTGAGTCCCACCAATGCCCCGAAGTCGACGCGCGAGGCGGAGGCGACCTACGCGAATGGCTGGTTCAACACGATCACCGCCGAAGTGTTCGGCTGAGCCGCTCTCACTCGCGGCGCTGGCGATTGCGGCCACGCTCTCAGGCCTGACCAGGCACGCGGCCGCCGAGGAGCAGCTGGTGCCCTACACGGTCATTGGCGATGCCATTCTCGAGCCGCTGACCGGCGTGCGCGGCGATGTGGCGCGGGGACGCGCGATCGTGGGCAATCGGCAGGTCGGGCTGTGCCTCCTTTGTCATTCCGGGCCGTTCCCGGAGGAGAAGTTCCAGGGGACGCTCGCGCCCAATCTCAGCGGCGCCGGAAACCGCTGGTCGGAGGGGCAGTTGCGGCTGCGGATCGTGGACTCGCGCCGCCTTTACCAAGACACCATGATGCCGTCATATTATCGAGTCGACGGCCTCAGCCGCGTGGCGCCGGCCTTTGTCGGCAAGCCGGTGCTGTCGGCCGAGCAGATCGAGGACGTGGTGGCGTACCTGGTGACGTTACGCGACTAGCGCACTATCTATGTGGGCAGACGCATGAACGCGGATGAACCCATGACGACCCGCCGCGATGTGCTGATCGGCGCAGCGAGCCTTGCCGCCGGCGCCGGCCTGGTGTCGGTGCTGCCGGTGACGGCAGCGCATGCCACCCCGGCGTCGATGGATGCGGCGATCAAGAAGGTCGTCGGCTCCGCCCCCCTGCGCAAGGGCAAGGTCACGCTCAGCCTGCCGCCGCTGGTCGAGAACGGCAATACCGTCTCGCTCGAAGTGTCGGTCGAGAGCCCGATGACGCCCGACAACCACGTCAAGGCGATTCACGTGTTCAACGAGAAGAATCCGCTGCCCAACGTGATCAGCGCCCGCCTCGGCCCGCGTGCCGGGCTCGGCAAGCTGTCGACCCGCATGCGGCTCGCCGATTCGCAGCGCGTGATGGCGGTCGCCGAGCTGAGTGACGGCAGCTTCTGGTCCGACGAGGTCGACGTGATCGTGACCATCGCGGCCTGCCTGGAGGACCCGGGGTAATGGCGCGCACGCTCATCAATGTCCCGAAGACGGCCAAGAAGGGCGAGATCATCGCGATCAAGACGCTGATCTCGCACGAGATGGAAACCGGCTACCGCCACGACAACTTGGGCAAGGCGATCCCGCGCGACATCATCAGCCTGTTCGTGTGCACCTACAACGGGCAGGAGATCTTCCGCGCCGAGCTGCACCCGGCGATCGCCGCCAATCCTTTCATCGCGTTCAACACGGTGGCGACCGCGAGCGGCACGCTCGAGTTCAAATGGACCGGCGACAACGGATTCTCGGCCACCGAACAGGCCACCATTACGGTCGAATGATCAAGGCACGAGCCTTGCCGCCAGTCACGGCATCCGAGGTGGACGCGAGCCTTGCCGCGAGTCACCTCGCCCCGCTTGCGGGGAGAGGTCGCCGCCGAAGGCGGCGGGTGAGGGGGATTCTCAGCGAGCTCAGCTTTTGGATGGTCCCCCTCACCCGCTCGCTGCGCTCGCGACCTCTCCCCCCTTGCGGGGAGAGGTTGGGCCCGCGGCACGCTCCCAGCATTGCCGCCCTGACGACATTCGCGGCGATACTCCTCACGACCTATCTTTCTTCGCCCGCGCTCGGCGCGGAAATTCCGCCCGACGAGCGCAAGTCGGGCTACGAGTTCATGGGCCGCGACACGCGCGCGATGCAGGACGACGACACCGCCAACCCCGGCATGCTGTCGGTGCTCGACGGCGAGACGCTGTGGAACCGCAAGGCAGGCAGCGCGTCGAAGTCGTGCGCCGATTGCCACGGCGACGCGAGCGAGCGCATGAAGGGTGTGGCGGCGCGCTACCCGGGGTTCGATGCGGCGCGCGGGCGGCCGGTCAGCCTCGAGCAGCGCATCAACATCTGCCGGGCCGAGCAGCAGCAGGCGCCGGCCTTTGCACCTGAAAGCAAAGAATTGCTGGCGCTCTCAGCCTATGTCGGCCGCCAGTCGCGCGGCATGCCGATCGCCGTCACAATCGACGCGCGCACGCGCCCATTCCTCGAGGCCGGGCGGGCGACCTTCTTTCGCCGGCAGGGCCAGCTCAATTTCGCCTGCGCGCAGTGCCACGACGACAACTGGAAGGAGAAGCTCGCGGGCTCGCCCATCACTCAGGCGCACCCGACCGGGTATCCGATCTATCGGCTGGAATGGCAGAGCATGGGCTCGCTGCAGCGCCGCCTGCGCAACTGCATCGTCGGGATGCGGGTGGAGAACTACCCGTTCGGCGCGCCCGAGCTCGTCGACCTCGAGCTCTATCTGATGTGGCGCGCGCGCGGCATGCCGCTCGAAACCCCGGCCGTGCGGCCGTAGGCACGGGTGCGGAACGACTGGATATGAAGGCCCGAGCCGCGGGCACGTACCCCCGCCCCGCTTGCGG
>Ga0066903_100001039_pt1 | contig 19412 bp, 19 predicted proteins | sample PanSoiMetaGPlot1_FD_67491 | JGI IMG/M metagenome (GOLD analysis project Ga0066903, IMG submission 67491) | Tropical forest soil microbial communities from Panama analyzed to predict greenhouse gas emissions - Panama Soil - Plot 1 (version 2) | ecosystem: Environmental > Terrestrial > Soil >... | reverse complement strand
TGCAGAGCCCAAGACAGCCAAGACCGCCGAGGCTCCCGCGCCCGTCCGCAAGGCAGCCGCGCCGGAATCTCGAAAGCCGGCCCACGCTGCGGCGCCCGCCCCGGCCGCGCCGAGGCTCGAGCACACCTGGCCGAGTGGCGCCGCGTCGTCTCCCGCGGCTGCCGCCACCGTTCCTGCTCCGCCACCTCCGCCATCGGTCACGCTGCCAGAAGTTGAGCAGCCGCCAGTTGAACGTCCGGTGCGGCTTGATCCGCCTCCCGCACCGGAGCCGCCGCGCAAGATTGTCGACGAGCTGGTCGTGTCGGCCGACTCGGTAATCGGCCTGCAGAACGACATCACGATCACAAGCGAACACGCGCGCGTCGAGGACAAGGTTGAGGCGCGCGTGACGCGCGACGTGAAGGTCGGCGACAAGGTCGCCATCCCAGCCGGTTCGAAGGCCCTCGGGATCGTGACGCAGGTCGAGCGCGGCGGGAAATTCAAGGAACGCGCACGTCTGGGCGTGCGGTTCCAGACGCTCGTCCTGGCTGACGGCACACGCGTGCCCATCTCCACCAACACGATCACGCGCGAAGGCGACGCGCCTGGCAACTCGACGGCGGCAAAGATTGGCGGCGGCGCAGTGATCGGCACGATCATCGGCGCGATTGCGGGCGGCGGGAAGGGTGCGGCGATCGGCGGCATGGCCGGTGCCGGCGCGGGCACCGGCGCCGTGGCAGCCGGCGACCGCAGTGTCGCCACGATCAAGGCTGGCGAAACGATCAACGTGCGCCTGCAGTCGCCCGTCACCGTCACGACCGAGACCCGCTAACGCGGCAAGAAGGGAGTAGCGATTGCTGCTGCTCCCTGATCCCTGAATCAGCATTAGCATTCGCCATGGACTCCGAGGAGTTCCGGCGGCACGGCCACCGTCTGGTTGAATGGATTGCGGACTATCTCGAGCACTCCGAGCGCTACCCCGTGTTGTCGCGCGCGAAGCCGGGAGACATCCTCGCTGCGCTTCCCGCGCATGCTCCCAGCCGCGGCGAGCCGTTCGACGCGATCATCGAGGATTTCGAACGCATCCTCGTCCCTGGCCTGACGCACTGGAACCATCCCGGGTTTTTCGCGTACTTCGCCATCACGGCCAGCGCGCCGGGCGTGCTGGCCGAATTCCTCTCGGCGGCACTCAACCAGCAGGCAATGCTGTGGCGGACGTCGCCGGCCGCCACCGAACTCGAACAGGTTTCGCTTGCCTGGCTCCGCCGCCTCATCGGGCTGCCGGACGCATTCGACGGCGTGATCTACGACACCGCCTCGGTGTCGACGCTGCACGCGCTCGTCGCCGCCCGTGAATCGGCCGTTCCCGGCGTTCGCGAGCAGGGGCTGTCAGGCCGTGATGTGCCCGGCCTGCGCGTCTACTGTTCCGAGCAGGCGCACTCGTCGATCGATAAAGACGCGATCGCAATCGGACTGGGACTCAGTGCCGTCAGAAGGATTCCAGTCGATGCCACGTTCAGGCTTCGGCCCGACGCGCTGTCCGACGCGATCGCCGAAGACAGGGCTGCCGGACGGCTGCCAATCGCGGTCGTCGCCACGGTGGGCACGACATCAACGACAAGCGTCGATCCGGTGCCTGCCATCGCGGACATCTGCGGGCGCGAGCGCGTGTGGCTGCACGTCGACGCGGCCTATGCGGGCGTGGCCGCGATGCTCCCGACTCATCGCGACATTCTGGCTGGAGCGGATCGCGCCGACTCGGTCGTGGTGAACCCGCACAAGTGGCTGTTTACGCCGTTCGACCTGAGCGCGTTCTATTGCCGGCGGATGGATGTCGTCCGCACGGCGTTCTCGCTCACGCCCGAGTACATTCTGACGTCGACCTCCGGTCACGTCGGCAATCTCATGGAAACCGGCGTGCAGCTCGGACGACGCTTTCGCGCGCTCAAGCTGTGGATGATTCTGCGCTCGCTCGGCGCCGACGGCATCCGCGATCATCTCGTCCGCCACATTCAGCTGGCGCAGGTATTCAGCGAGTGGGTCGATGCCCATCGCGATTTCGAGCGGCTGGCTCCGGCGCCGTTCAGCGTCGTGTGCTTCCGCTGGAATCCCGGAAATCGCACGCTGCCGGATGACAGACTCGATGAGCTCAATCACCAACTGCTCGATCGCATCAACGCAACGGGCGAAGTGTTTCTCTCGCACACGAAGCTGAACGGACGTGTCGCGCTCCGGCTCGCGGTCGGCCACATCCGCACGACTGAGGTGCACGTCAGACGAGCCTGGGATCTTCTGGTCGAGCACGCCGCCCGCCTCAACGATTCGCGCTGAGCACACGCCTTGCAACATCACGTCTTGGTCGCATGCGCGGGTTTGCGCGTGCCGCGTGCGGGTGTGTCGCACGCGAATGAAAGCAAGGGGTGATTCGATGCAACGAATGATCAGATGGCTGATGGCCGCAACGGCAGTCGCATGCATCAGCGCGCCGGCACCGGCGCGTGCGGACGGCTACTTCAGCCCCTTCGTCGGTCCGAACTTTGCCAACAACTCGGTAGACGTCAACACGTCCGTCACGAAGGGCAAACTCAACTTCGGGTTCGACGCGGGATGGATGAGCAAGGGTATCGCGGGCGCGGAGTTCGACTTCGGGTTCGCACCGAACTTCTTCGGTCAACAAGGCGCGTACGGCGACAACCACGTGCTCACCGCGATGGGCAACGTCATCCTCGGTATACCGGTCGGCGGCACGCGCGGAAGCGGCTTCCGCCCCTATGGCACCGTCGGACTCGGGTTGATTCGGACGCAGGTCAACGGGGCGTTCGCCGGCGCGCCGCCCGTCGATGACAACGGGTTCGGCCTGAACGCGGGCGCTGGCGTGATGGGCTTCTTCAACGATCACGTGGGCTTGCGCGGCGACGTCCGGTACTTCCGCAACCTCCAGGCGAACACGATCGACAACCTCGATTGGGGGTCGTTCCACTTCTGGCGCGCGTCGGTCGGTGTCGTGCTGCGGTAGACCAACACGTTCGACGTGATGCTGTTTCTGGCGCTGGGTGCTGAGGTACTGACGTACCTGGCCCGGCGCCTATTCGATCCGCCATTCCTCCTTCCACGTCTTTCCATCGTCGTCGGTGACGAGCGCCACGACGCCGTGCTGTGGAAACGCGACAGTCTCGTCAGTAGACGCGAGGAGCAGCGCGAGCAGACGCGGCAGATGAGGAAAATGGCCGGCGATGAGCACGTCGCGCGGCTCGGCGCGCAGCCGATCCCGGAGGAAGGAGGGACCGTCGCTTGGTTGAATGTCGCGCGTGGCCGAGAATTCGGCGAACGGGTTACAGGCGCGCCAGAACACCTCGGCCGTCTGTCGCGCACGCAGCTTGCCACTGTGCCAGATGACCACCGGACTGATGCCGCGCGCCGCCGCGGCAGCCGCGAGGCGGTCGACCTCCAGTTTCCCCTGCGGTGACAGCGGCCGCCGCGGATCCACTTCGGGCCCCACCGCGTCGCCGTGATGAACCAGGTACAGATGCATGATGATGCTGACCGCCCATGCCCGACACGCGCATCCGCGGCTGGCTGCTCGTCCTGTGCGCGCTGCTGCTCGTTGGGACGCCGCTGCTCTTCGCCTATAGCACGTCACTCGCCATTTCGACGCTCGGCCGACGCGGCCCTGGATTCGTCGTCATCCTCGTCGCGCGACTGATGGCTGTGTCTTTCGGCATCGCCGCCGGCCTCGCGCTGGCACGGCGCCGCCCGGGCGCCGTCGGGATAGCCAGGGCCGCGCTCGTCGTCTCCGCGGCTGTGGATCTGCTTACGTACCTGACGCCGTTCTTCCCTCGCAACCTCCCGTCGAGTGACGTCACGCTGCTGCTGGTCGCCGCGCTGACCCACGACGCTGTCTGGCTGGCGTACCTGGCGCGATCGCGGCGAGTCCGGCAGACGTACGGGGACGACACATAGAGAACCTGCGGTTCCTTCGCATCATCGTCCGAGCTGGCGTTGCCGAATCGCGCGGAACTCATTGCCCGGCTTCCACTCCGGAAACCGGTCCGCCTGTGCGACCCGATAGCCCACCGCGAAGTACAGCTTCAGGTCTTCAGCGAGTCCTGTGACGTCCCAATCGCGCGACACGATGTCGGCCGGCTTGTGATAGCGATGGGCGATCCAATCGTCCTGGACCGATGCGGCGTATTCGGGCGGCTTGCCGATGAAATCGATCCCGTGCTCGGGTTCGAGCGCCGGCACGCCGTTCCGGGCGAAGTTGAAGTGATCGGATCGGTAGTAGAACCCTTTCTCCGGCGCCGCGTCGCCATGGACGACCCTGCCCTGCTCGCCCGCAACGTCGCGCACGTAGTCGTCGAGATCGGATGCTCCATAGCCGACGAGCGTCACATCTTTCGTGCGGCCATACACGTTCCAGCCGTTGGGATCGAGGTTGATGTCCGCGAGCGTCCTGGCCAGGGGATACATCGGCATGCGGGCGTAGAACTCCGAGCCGAGGAGGCCCTGCTCTTCAGAGGTCAGCGCGATGAAGAGGATCGTCCGCTTCGGCGGCGACGCCACCTTGGTAAAGCCGCGCGCGATTTCGAGGAGCGCGCCGCAGCCCACGGCGTCGTCCTGCGCGCCGTGATAGATGCCGTCCGCCTGTTTGCCCAGATGATCCCAGTGTGCCGTGTACGCGACGTACTCGGACTTGAGCACCGGATCGGTGCCATCGAGCCGCGCGATCACGTTCTGTGACTTCACGGTGCGCAGCCGGTTCCGCAGGGTCATCGACGCCGTCACGTTCAACGGCACCGGCCTGAAATCGCGCGACGCCGCCTGCTGTTTCAGCGCGTCGAAATCTTGGCCCGCGAGCGTCATCAGCTTTCTTGCCGCCTCCACGGGAATCCATGCCTCGATCGAGGGGCGGGCCATGTTCTTGTCCGGGGTGACGAGATCGAAATTCTCGCCGAGCATGCTGTCCTGCAGGATCGCGAACGGATACCCAGCCGTCTCGGTCTCGTGCACGATGATGACTGCGGCCGCGTGTTTCTCGGCGCCGATTTCGTACTTGTACGTCCAGCGTCCGTAGTAGGTCATCGCTTTGCCGCCGAATATTTTCGGATCCAGTTCCGACGGATGGTCGGGGTCGGCAACAGGCGGATCGTTCACCAGCATGACGAGCGTCTTGCCACGCACGTCGAGGCCTTTGTAGTCGTCCCAGTCGAACTCGGGCGCGACGACGCCGTAGCCCACGAACACGACGTCGGAATCGCGGATGCCAGCCGTCTCGGCCACGTGCCGGGTTTGCGCGACCACGTCGGCTTTCCACGCCAGCGACAGCCGCTCCGCGCCTTTGGAGAAAAGAAGTGGCGCCGGCGACGCGGTCAGGCCCACGAGCGGCACCTTCTGGATGAAGCTTCCGTCCGTGTTACCCGGTTTGAGGCCGATCTCTCTGAAGGCATCGATCAGGTAACGAACGCTCTTCTCTTCGCCAGGCGTGGCGGGGGCGCGGCCTTCGAAGGCGTCCGACGACAGGCGTCCAGCATGAGCGACGACCGCATGCGCATCGATGTCAGGAAGCTGGCCGATGGGTATGTGATGCCCGCTCTTTGCCGACGCGGGCTCTGAGGAAGAGCCACTGCACCCGGCCGCGAGCACCACAGCCGCTGTGACCGTCAGCGCGCGGATGTCCATGGCTGCATTGTGCCACCGTGCGAAGGCCTGCTTATGGCGTGTTTCCGAGGGGTAGAATCGAGCTGTGTTCCGGCGAGTCAGAGTGGTCGGCCGCGGGCGGGTCGGTGGCGCAATTGCCGCCCGCCTCGAGGAACGCGCGATCGCGCTGACCGATGTCGATCCCGATCTGGTGCTGCTCTGCGTACCCGACTCAGCCATCGGCGCCTCCGCCGCAGCAGTCACGCCTGGTCCGTGGATCGCTCACGTCAGCGGCGCCACTCCGCTGACCGCCCTTGCACCGCATGAACGGCGATTCGGCCTTCATCCGCTTCAGACATTCACGCGGCGCCGCGGCGCCTCCCAGCTTGACGGAGCGTGGGGCGCCGTCACGGCCGAGTCCGACGAGGCGCGCGAGCGCGGAACCTGGCTCGCAACGGAGCTCGGGCTGCGACCGTTCGTCCTGCGTGAGGACTGCCGTGTGCTGTACCACGCAGGGGCCGCGATGGCGTCGAACTATCTCGTCACGCTGTACCGCTCGGCGAGCCGCCTGTTCGAGCACGCCGGGGCGCCGCCCGAGGCGCTGCTTCCCCTCATCCAGCGCACGATCGACAACGGGTTCGAACTCACCGGACCGATCGCGCGCGGCGACTGGTCGACCATCAACGCGCACCTCGCGGCGATCCGCGAGCGGGCGCCGGAGGTCGAGCCCGTCTATCGCGCCCTGGCGCAGGCAACCGAGCCGTGAACATCGTGCGAACCATCGCCGACGTGCGCCGTGCGCTCGATCCCGTTCGATCGCGCGATCGGATCGGTCTGGTGCCGACGATGGGCGCCTTTCATGCGGGACATGTGTCGCTCTTCGAAGCGGCCCGGCGCGAAACAGGCGTCGTCGTCGTCTCGCTCTTCGTGAACCCCGCGCAGTTTGGCGATGCCCAGGATCTGGCGCGATACCCGCGCGACGAGGCGCGCGACGCGGAGACCGCCGCTCAACACGGCGTGGATCTGCTGTTCGTGCCGGAGGTCAGCGAGATGTACCAGGCTGGCTTCAGCTCGTGGGTCACGGTGCCGGGCGCCAGTGACGATCTGGAGGGAACGTTCAGGCCCGGCCACTTCCGCGGCGTCGCCACCGTGTGCCTGAAGCTGTTCAACATCGTGCAGCCGAACAGCGCGTACTTCGGTCAGAAAGATGCGCAGCAAGTCGCCGTCATCCGGCAGATGGTTCGCGACTTCGATCTCGCTCTGCAGATCCGGGTCATGCCCACGGTTCGCGATCGCGACGGCCTCGCGCTGTCGTCGCGCAACACCCGCTTGTCTGACGCAGAGCGCCAGCGAGCGCTGGCGATTCCACGCGCGTTGTCCGCCGGCCTGACCGCGTACCGACGCGGCGCCGATCCGGTGGCCGCCGCGACCACAGCCTTGGGGGACCTCGAGCCGGAATATGTGGCGGTGGCCGATTTCAACGGTCAGCCGACGCTGGCAATTGCGGCGCGCGTCGGAGCGACGCGCCTCATCGATAATGTGGCGTTGAACGAGCGCTCGCCAGAACGCCCGGAGGCGGTAGCACAGGAGACAGGCGCATGAGCCACGCATCTCTGCCCGCGTTTGCCGAGATGAAACGTCGGCGCGAACGGATCGCCATGGTCACGGCGTACGACGCGCCGAGCGCGCAGCTCGCGGCGGCGGCGCGCATCGACATCGTGCTCGTCGGCGACTCGGCGGCGATGACCGTCTTTGGCCACACGTCCACCACGTCGATCACCGTCGACGAGCTGCTGATACTCGCGCGGGCGGTGCGGCGCGGCGCGCCGGATCTTCCGATCGTGGCCGACCTTCCGTTCGGCTCCTACCAGGTGTCCGACGATGACGCGGTCGCCAACGCCGTGCGGTTCGTGAAGGAAGCCGGCATCGATGCGGTTAAGCTCGAGGGTGCGGGGCCCGTCCTTCGCCGCGTCGGCGCCATCATCGACGCCGGCGTCCCCGTCATGGGGCACATCGGCCTGACGCCGCAGTCGGTCACCCTGCTGGGCGGCTACAAGCCGCAGGGACGGACGGCGGCGAAGGCAAATCGGCTGGTCGAGGAGGCGCGCGCCCTCGAACGCGCGGGCTGTTTCGCCATCGTGCTCGAAGCGATCCCGGAACCGGTGGCAGCCGGCGTGACGCGCGCCCTGAAGATTCCCACGATCGGCATCGGCGCCGGCGCCGCTTGTGACGGCCAGGTGCTCGTGTGGCACGACCTGCTCGGCCTGACGCGCGGCCACGTGCCACGCTTCGTCAAGCAGTACGCCGACCTCGGCGACCAGGCGATCAAGGCGCTCGAAGCGTACGTGGCCGACGTACGGGCCGGGCGTTTCCCGGCGCCCGAACACGGCTACTCCATGCCGCCCGATGAACGCGAACTGTTCGAATCGGCGCTGGTCGCGCCGCTCGATGATGAAGAATGACCATCGGAACGGGCTGACGCCCGTTCTCCGCCGATCCGCGGCGATCGCGATCGCGATCGCTGTCGCCAGCCCGGGAATCGCGTCCGCGCAGACCCGGACGCTGACAGCCGTAGCCGGCGTCAAAGTTGGTCACCACACCTTGACCGAGCGGCCGACGGGCTGCACCGTGGTGCTCGTCGAGGGCGGGGCGACGGCCGGCGTCGACGTCCGCGGCGCCGCGCCGGGCACTCGCGAGACCGATCTGCTCAACCCCGTGAATACCGTTCAGCAGGTACACGCGATCGTGCTGTCAGGCGGAAGCGCGTTTGGCCTCGACACCGCAAGCGGCGTGATGCGCTACCTCGACGAGAAGCGGATCGGCTTCAAGGTGGGCACCATCAACGTGCCGATCGTGCCAGCGGCCATCCTGTTCGATCTGTCGATCGGCGGGAAGCCCGAGATCCGCCCGACGGCCGACTGCGGGTACCAGGCCGCAAAGGCCGCGGCAGCCGCACCGGTCCAGGAAGGCAACGTCGGCGCCGGCGCGGGCGCCACCGTGGGCAAGATTGCGGGGGCGGAGCGGGCGATGAAAGCCGGCATCGGCACGAGTGCGATCACACTGCCGGACGGCACGACGGTGGCGGCGCTCGTCGCGGTCAACGCCAGCGGCGACGTCGTCGACCCCGCCTCTGGACGAATCGTGGCCGGCACGCGCACGGCCGACGGGGCGCACCTCGCCGATGCGCGTGTCCTTCTACGCACGGGAGCGATCACCCGTGCCCGCGTGGGCGACAACACGACGATCGGCGTCGTCGCCACCAACGCAAGGTTGACCAAGACCGAGGCGACGAAGGTCGCGCAAATGGCGCACGACGGCTTCGCGCGGGCGATTGCTCCCGCGCACACGCCGGCCGACGGCGACACGATCTTCGCGCTGGCGACCGGCGCCCGCGCTGGCGTAGCCGACGTCGGCGTCATCGGCGCGCTCGCCGCCGAGGCGATGGCCGACGCCATCGTCCGCGCCGCACAGCAGGCAACTGGCATTCCGGGCTATCCTGCGGCGCGCGATCTTCATTGACGCTTCAGCTCGGCGTTCTCCTCTGCTACTCGCTCGCGCTGATGGCGCTCGGCCTCTGGATTGGCCGGCGCGTCCGAGCCGCGTCCGATTTCCTTGTCGCCGGCCGTCAGCTCGGCCCTGGCTTGATCTTCTCGACGATGCTTGCGGCAAACATCGGCGCCGGATCGACCGTGGGCGCGACGGCCCTCGGTTACACCTACGGGATCGCGGCCTGGTGGTGGGTCGGGTCGGCGGCGATCGGATCCATGATCCTCGCCTGGTGGATCGGTCCGGCCATCCGCCGCGTCGCCGCCGCTCACGATCTGCGAACCGTCGGTGATTACCTCGAATTCCGGTACGCGGCGTCGGTGCGTGCGGTGATTTCCACGCTGCTGTGGCTGGCGTCGCTGTTCATTCTCGCGGGCCAGCTGTACGCCATCGGCACCATCGTCGAGACGGTCGCCGGCATCCCAGCCTCGATCGGGTGCGTCATCGGCGGCATCGTCATCACAGCGTACTTTGCGGCCGGTGGGCTGCTGACATCCGCGTGGGTCAACGTCGTGCAGCTCGCGGTCAAGATGGCCGGCTTCGCGCTCGCGCTGCCGATGGCGCTCGCGATCGTCGGCGGACTGAGCGGTGCGTTCCGCGTACGTGCGGACGACCCAGCCTACTGGACGTTCTGGCGAGGCGGCTCGCCAGGCCTTTTCACGTTGGCGCTCATCGTTCCGGCGTTCGTCGTGTCGCCGGGTCTTCTTCAGAAAGTATTCGGGGCGAAGGACGACCGCGCCGTTCGAATCGGCGTCGGCCTGAATGCCGCCGGCTTGTTCGTCTACGCCATCGTGCCGGCGCTGATGGGCATCGTGGCCCGCGCCACGTTCCCGGCGCTCGAGGTTGCCGACGCCGCGCTGCCGACGCTGCTCGCGCGAGCGCTGCCACCCGCCGTCGGCGCTATCGGTCTGGCGGCCGTCTTTTCCGCAGAGATTAGCGCGTCCGACGCCGTGCTCCTCATGCTCACGACGTCGCTCGCCCAGGATCTCTACAAACGGTTCGTCAACCCGGACGCGGCGGACGATCGCGTCCTCGGCGTCGCGCGGTGGACCACCGTCCTGAGCGGCGCGGCGGGCACGTCGCTCGCGATCGGGCTCGGCAGCGTCGTCAACGCGCTCACCATCTTCTACACGCTGCTCGGCGTGACGCTCGTGGTGCCGATTGTCGCCGGCCTGTATGTCGCGCGCACCAACACGCCGGCGGCGATGGCTTCGATCGCGGCGGGCGTGACGGGCATGCTTGCGGTGCAGCTGGCAACCGGAGGCAAAGGTTGGGGCCCGATCACACCGTCGATTGCGGGCCTGAGCGCGTCGATCGCCGCATGGGGTATAACCTTAGCGCCGTCTGTCGCGCGATCCCGCTCGCGATCGCCGCGGTGATCTCAACTGTGCAATCCGACACACTCTTTCGACTCGACGGGAAGGTTGCGGCCATCGTGGGCGCCGGATCCGGCATCGGCGAGGCGGTGGCCGAAGGCGCGGCTGCACTCGGCGCGACGGTCGCATGCCTCGACTCCAACGAGTCGGCGGCCACAGCCGTTTCGCGACGCATCGGCAGCGGCGCAGCGGCGGCGCTCGATATTCGCGACAGCCGGGCTGTCACCGCCGCGTTCGACGAGATCGTGCGGCAGCACGGCCGGTTCGACGTCGTCGTCTGTACGCCGGCGATCAACGTGCGCAAGCCGATCCTGCAGTTCACCGAGGAGGATTTCGACCGCGTCGTCACGCTGAACCTGAAAGGCAACTTCCACGTGCTGCAAGCGGCCGGTCGGCTGATGACGGCCGCTCGCCGCGGCAGCATCGTCTTCTTCTCGTCGATCCGCGGACGGGTGGTCGAACCACGCCAGTCCGCGTATGCCATGTCCAAGGGGGGCATCGTGCAGCTGGTGCGTGCGGCAGCAGCCGAGTTCGGTCCGTACAACGTTCGCGTCAACGCGGTCGCCCCGGGCATTGTCGATACCCCGCTCACCGCGCAGATCAAGGCCGACAAGGACTGGTACGCGGCCTACGCGAACAAGAGCGTCTTCAAACGATGGGCGCAGCCGGGCGAGATGGTCGGCCCGACTCTATTCCTTGCGTCGGACGCCGCCAGCTACGTCACCGGAACCGTGCTCTTTGCCGACGGCGGCTGGACGGCCGTCGACGGTCGATACTCTCCTCCTGACATGTAGCAATGACACAGACACAGCATCGCATCGCAATCATCGCCGGCGACGGCATCGGCAAGGAAGTGATCCCCTCGGGCATCGCGGCTCTCGAAGCCGTCACGCGCGGCTCCGGCATCACGTTGTCGTTCACCGAGCTCCCGTGGGGGTGTGAGTACTACCTGACGCACCATCGCATGATGGACGAGGACGGGTTCGATCGCGTCGCCGGCTTCGATGCGATCTATCTCGGAGCGATCGGCTGGCCCGGCGTGCCCGACGACGTGTCGGTGTGGCAGTTGCTGCTGCCGCTGCGTCAGCGCTTCCAGCAGTACGTCAACCTGCGGCCCATGCGGCTGCTGCCCGGACTGACTTCACCGCTCGCCAACCGCAGCATGGCCGACATCGACATGATCTGCGTACGGGAAAACACCGAGGGCGAGTACGCCGGCCTGGGCGGCCGGATTCACGTCGGCACGCCGAACGAAGTGGCCGAGCAGACCGGGCTCTTCACGCGATTCGGCATCGAGCGCATCGTCCGCTTCGCATTCGAGGTCGCCTCCAAGCGGCCGCGGAAGATGCTGGCCAGCGCCACCAAGTCGAACGCGCTTCGCCATTCGATGGTGTTGTGGGATGAGGTGGTCGAATCGGTGCGGAAGGATTATCCGTCGGTCGAGTTCCGCAAGTATCACGTCGACGCGCTCGCCGCGCGCATGATCACGCACCCGCAGACGGTCGACGTCATGGTGGCGTCGAATCTCTTCGGCGACATCCTCACCGATCTCGGCGCGGCGATTTCAGGATCGCTCGGCGTGGCGCCGGGCGCCAACATCAACCCGGAGCGAACCTACCCGTCAATGTTCGAGCCGATTCATGGATCGGCGCCTGACATCGCGGGGAAAGGCGTCGCCAATCCTATCGGTGCGGTCTGGGCGGGCGCGTTGATGCTCAGTCACCTCGGGCATGCGGCGCTTCACGACCGCCTGATCGCCGCAATCGAGCGCGTCGTGTCGGCTGGAAAGATCCGCACCCCTGATCTCGGCGGCACGGCGAAAACTGCGGATGTGACGCAGGCGATCGTCTCGGAGATTTGAGCGGGCTATCGGCCGAGAATCCCAGCCGCAATCCTTTCCGCTTCGGCTCTCGTATACCTGCCGGTCAAACTGCCTGCCGTCGTGATGGCCGCCCTGACAACCGGGGCGACGGCCACTTCGCCGTCCAGCAGAATCGCCAGCGGCCTCCCGATGTGTCCCTCGGTCGCGCGCTGCATCTTCGCCGCCCCTTCCGCCGTCAGCGTGAAGCTCACGCCGAAGGGCCCTCCATCGCCGCCGGCGACTTCCGCGTGCGCAATGTCGGCGTTCGAGATGACGACTTCAGGGTGGAGGTAGATCCTCCTGCCTCCAGAGATCGTCACTTCCCGCAGACTGGGAGCCGGCGAGTCTTCCGCGAGACGCACCTCGAATCGGACCGCCGCCACGACATCCACTGACCCGCGCGACCAGATACCGAAACCGCCCGCGAGCGCCGCGAGCGCGAGGACGCCAGCCGTCACGACGAGCGATCGCCGCGACGGTGCGTTCTGACGGGAGGCCGGAGCGTCGAGAATGGCGTTGCGAAGCGCGCGACGTTCGTGATCGGCGCGCGGCCGTTCGTCTCCGAGCGGATCGGCGTCTTTGAGCAGGGCTGGCAGGTCTTTCATATCGCGTGTCCTAGCTGCGGCTCCAGGATTCGTTTGAGGTCGCGCCGTCCCATCGACAAATGCCAGCGCACAGTCACGGTGCTGATGCCGAGCAGCGCGCCGATGGCTTCGCGTTGCAGGCCCTCGAGTTCGTGCATGACGACGATGGCGCGCCGGCGCGGTTCGAGCTGATCGAGCGCGGTCCACACGGTCCGTTTCCGGATCAGCGCGTCTTCCGGGCTGGATGGATGGTGGGGGGCGAGGGTGTCGCGAAGCGCCGCGGCGGAACGTGTGCGCACGGCCGCTTTCCGCCACTGGTCGCGGCGGATGTTGACGAGCACTCGCACCAGCCAGGCCTCTTCCTTGGCGAAACCGTGAGGGACGGATCTGACCGCTCCAGCCGCCCGGAGGAACGTGTCATGTACGAGGTCGCGCGCATCCTCGGCAGTGGAGGTCAACCGCCGGGCCAGTTTGTACAGGCGTCCCTCATGTGCATCGAACAATGACGCCAGGCGCTCGCTCCGGTCGACGACCGCCGCCTGTACGGGCAGTGCAATGGCCACAGGCTCACTGCTCATACTCCTACAGACGTCTGACCTTTGGTTTCCTTTGAGGGCCATTCTGACCTACGGCGTCGGTTCAGGCCGTCTCGGGACGGAACAGTGGGGGTGTCTCGGAATTGAAATTCGGGACACTTTTCCCTGACGATTCTGGTAGCTGGCACCCAGAACCGTCCGCCACACGAACGGCCCGACGTTTGCGATCCCGTTAGTCAACCGACAGGAGGCGTACGTGGGATTCGGCCGATCGACACTTTTGTTATTCATTGCGATGCTGCTGGCGCGGCTGTTCCTCGCGCCGAAGCTCGTGATCGACGGCCTGTGGCTCCTGACCTATATGCGCCTGCTCGTGGTTTTTCCGCCCTCGGCCCTCGCCGCCGCCGTCCGCGCCTCCGCCGGCTCACGATAGAATCCCAACCGGGGAGTCTATGCCGGCACGACCGACGTGGAAGGGCTATCTCAAGATAAGTCTCGTCAATATCCCGATTAAAGTCTTCCCAGCGACCGACGCCGGCGCGACGGTGAGCTTCAACCAGCTCCACGCCGAGTGTCAGACGCGGATTCAGCAGAAACGCTGGTGCCCCCAATGCCAGCGCGACGTGCCGAATACCGACATCGTCAAAGGGTACGAATTCGAAAAGGGCCACTACGTCGTAGTCGAGGACGAGGATGTGGCGAAGGTCCGCGTGGAGTCGACGCGCGTGATCAACCTCGAGAAGTTCACCGAGGACACCTCGATCGATCCCATCTACCTCGAACGTCCCTACTACCTGGCGCCCGACGGCCCCGTCGCGGCGGAGGCCTTTGCCGTGATCCGTGAGGGGATGGCCGGGAAGGCCGGCATCGGCAAGGTGGCGCTCTACGGCCGGGAGTACCTCGTCAAGGTGCAGCCGCGCGAACGCGGGCTCGTGATGTATACGCTGCGCCATGCGAACGAAATCCGCGGCATGGACAGCATCGACGAGCTGGCCGATGTTCCGGACTCAATCAAGCCGGATGAGGTGAAGCTCGCGCGGCAGGTGATCGGCACGTTCGAAGGCGACGTCGACCTGCGCGCTTACAAAGACGAGTACCAGGCCGGCCTGCGCGAAATCATCGACGCAAAGATCGAAGGCAAGGAAATCATGGCGACAGAACCAGAGGCGCCGCCGAAGGTGGTCAACCTGATGGATGCGCTGCGCCGGAGCCTCGACTCGATCAGCCCGTCGAAAGGACAGAAGATCACGAAGGCTGCGTCACGCTCGCTCGAGCAGGAACGAGAGCCGCAGAGAATGCGTCGGACATCGGGTCGCAGTCGATGAACGTCCGCGCGACGGGATGAAAACGAGACCCGTTCTCAATCTCAATCACATCGATCATCTTCTCGAGCGAGTCGACGACGACAGTCGCATGCGTTCCATGTGTTATACATGTGCGCCTTGCGGTCGGCAGTCCTCATCTGTGGTTTTTGTGTCGCGTTATCGGTACCGGCGGCGGCCTTCGCGTGGCAGGTCTCATCTGCTCCTCAGCCTGCTGCGCGCGGGCTGACTTCCGGCGAAGACATCTTTCAACGCGGTTGCGCCGGTTGCCACGGTCCGAATGGCGAAGGCGCGCCGCAGACCTCAATCGGCTTCGACAAGCCCTCGACGTTCCCAGACTTCACCGACTGCGCAGGCACGACGCCAGAGCTCGACGTCGATTGGAAAGCCACCATCACTCAGGGCGGGTACGGACGCGGCTTCTCGCGGATCATGCCGTCGTTTGCCGAGGAGTTGACGCCGGCGCAGGTTGACGCCGTCATCAGGCACTTGCGCACGCTGTGCCGCGACCAGCGGTACCCGCGTGGCGAGCTGAATTTTCCGCGGCCGTTGCGGACGGAGAAGGCCTTTCCTGAAAGCGAAACGGTGCTGACAATCGGTGTCGGCACGGGTCACGCGCCCGATGTCGAGAGCGAGCTGGCGTACGAGCATCGCCTCACGGCGCGCGACCAGCTCGAGATCGCCGTCCCATACAGCAGCGTTCACGACGAGTCCGGGACTCGCGCGTCCGGCGTCGGCGACGTGGCGTTCGGCTGGAAGCGCGTCCTGTTCGCGAGCCATGACACTATCCTGAGCGGTCAGGGCGAAATCGTGCTTCCCATTGGCAACAGCGACAAAGGACTGGGAAGCGGCTCCACGACGTTTGGTGTCTTCGCCAGCGTGGGACAAATCCTGCCAGCCAACGCCTTCGCGATGTTTCAAGTCGGCACCGATCAGCCGACCTCCACCGACAACACGCCGCGTACGCTCTTCTGGCGTGCCGCCGCCGGGTGGAGCGCCCGCCAGGAGAACGGGCTCGGCCGACTCTGGACACCGATGCTCGAAGTGGTCAGCGATCGCGAATTCGTGGACGGCGGGCGCGCCAACATCGACCTCGTCCCGCAGTTCCAGGTAACGCTCAACCGGCGGCAGCACGTGCGCGCCAACATCGGTCTGCAGTTTCCAGCGACCAACACGGCAGGACGACCTACACAAGTCGTCTTCTACGTGCTTTGGGACTGGTTCGACGGCGGACTGCTCGAGGGATGGAAGTGACGGCACGTCTCGCGATCGCCGCAGCCATTGTTGCGGGCACCGCTCTCGTGATCGTCCCTCCCACTGTCACGCGCGCGGCGGGACCGAAAGGGCTGCAACCACAGTTCCACACCTCGGATCGCTGCGTGGCGTGTCACAACGGATTGCAGACTCCCTCAGGCGAAGACGTGTCGATCGGATTCGACTGGCGCGCCAGCATGATGGCGAACTCGTCGCGGGATCCGTACTGGCACGCCGGCGTCAGGCGCGAAACGATCGACCATCCGGAATCGGCGGGCGCCATCGAAGACGAGTGCTCGATCTGCCACATGCCGATCGTGCACTACGAAGCCAAGCTGCGCGGCGAGCACGCGCGCGTATTCGAGCACATCCCCTTCATTGCCGACGAGAACCAGGGACGGCAAGCCGCCGACGGCGTCTCCTGCTCGGTGTGCCATCAGATCAGCCGGGAGCGGCTCGGCGCGCCGGAGAGCTTCAACGGGGGCTTCGTCGTTCAGGCCCCGACCGATCCCAACGCGCGCCCCGAATACGGCCCATTCGACCCGGAGCCAGGACATCGGCGGATCATGCTGAGCTCGTCCGAGGGATATCGGCCGACCCAGTCCGACCACATCCGTCAGTCGGAGCTGTGCGCGACGTGCCATACGCTGCTCACCCAGGCGCTCGGCCCCGGTGGTCAGGTCATCGGCCGCCTGCCCGAGCAGGTCCCGTACCAGGAGTGGCTGCACAGCGACTTCAAGAACAACCAGAGCTGCCAGTCCTGTCACATGCCGGCGATCAACGAGCGCGCCCCCATCACACGCGTATTCGGCGACCTGCGTGAGGGAGTGTCGCGACATGCCTTCGTCGCCGCGAACTTCTTCATGATCCGGATGCTGAATCGCTATCGCGATGCGCTGGACGTCGCCGCGTTGCCGCAGGAGCTCTCGAGGGCCGCCGATCAGACTGTCGAATTCCTGGGATCGCGCGCGGCGACCCTCCACATCAACGAGGTGCGGGTGGAAGCTGGCCGCATTCGCGCGGATGTCATCGTCGAGAATCTCGGCGGCCACAAGCTGCCGACAGCGTATCCGTCACGGCGCGCCTGGTTGCATGTGACGGTGCGCGACGGCAACGGCAACACCGTGTTCGAATCGGGCGCCCTCAACGCCGATGGATCGATCCGCGGCAACGACAACGACGCGGACGCATTGAAATTTGAAGCTCACTACAGCGAGATCGACAGCGCCGACCAGGTTCAGATCTACGAGAGCATTCTGGGCGCCTCGGACGGCGCGGTGACCACCGGCTTGCTGACGGCGGTTCGTTATCTCAAGGACAATCGACTGCTGCCCAAGGGGTTCGACAAGCGAACGGCGGAGTCCGATGTCTCGATCCATGGCGACGCGCTCGACGACCCTGATTTCGTTGGGGGGGGCGACCGCGTGCGGTACTCGGCACCGCTGGCCGGCCGCGCGGGCCCCTTCACAGTCACCGCCGAGCTGTTGTACCAGCCCATTGGCTTCCGATGGGCCAACAACCTCAAGTCCTACAACGCCGCAGAGCCGCGGCGCTTCACGATGTACTACGATGCGATGTCGGCGGGATCGGCAACCAAGCTCGCGCGCGCAACCGCCTCCACACAGTAGGCCGCGGCCTGGTGATGCGTCGGGTCAGACCAGCGATCGGCCACGCGTCAGTGGACCGAAGATCGTCACCAGCAGCGCACAGCAGCCCCAGCAGACGGCGATGTACTCGAACACGCTCGTGTAACCGTAGGTCGTGAACAGATGCGTGACGAGGAACGGGCCGAACGCATTGGCGAGCCGGCCCATTCCGTACACGACGCCGGCGCCCGTGTTGCGCGCTTCGGTCGGGAAGCACTCGGGCGTGTACCCGTAGAGCAGCGCGGAGAAGATCTGCTGCGACATGGCGACCATGAATCCGAGCACGACGATCGCGATCGTCGTATCACTCAGCCCGTACACCATCACCAACGTTCCCACCAGCGTCGAGACGATGCCGATGAGCGTCCGGCGCTCCCAGCGATCCGAGATGCCCGAGGCAATCCAGGCGCCGGGCACCGCGCCGATCGACATCGCCGAGGACTGTTCGAGCGATCGCGCGATCGAGAACCCACGCTCGGCGAGCAGCGTCGGCACCCAGGAATTGAACCCGTAAAAGGCCAGCGTCTGGAACATCCAGACGGCCATGAGCAGCGCCGTCGCACCGATCGACCGGCGTGACACGAGCTCGCGGAACCCACTGGACTGCGCCGCCACCGCCGGCGCCACCAGCGCCGGCGGCAACGAGTGGCCCTCCGCACGAACGCGATCTTCGATCCGGTTCAGAATCGCGTCGGCGTCAGCGAACCGGCCGTGCTTCTCGTACCACAGCGGCGATTCTTCCAGCCGCCCCGCCACGAAGGGAAACAGCAGCGCGAGCGACCCCCAGATGAACACGGCACGCCAGCCCCACGGCGCGACAGGGATCAGAAAGCGCGCGACGTACGCGGTCGCGGGAATACCGCACAAGCCGATCGTGAGAATCCTGGCCTGGTAGCCGCCCCGCCGGTTCGCAGGAAACATCTCGGCGATGTAGGTCATGCCGATGACCGTCATCGCCGACAACCCGACACCGGTCAGCAGCCGCGTCGCCACCAGGCCGGCCGTGTTCCACACGCACGCGTTCAGGAAGGAGAACGCGGAGTACCACATCGTGACGAGGATGAGCGCTCGCTTCCGGCCGACGCGATCCGAAAACCAGCCGCCGGTCGTGGCGCCGACGAACATGCCGACAAACGACGCCGCGGTAATCCGGCCGATCGTCGCGATGGAGAGGTGCCAGTGCTCACGGAGGGCCGGCGCGGCGAACGAAAAGCTGTTCAGGTCGCCGAGCTCGAAGAAGAAGATGTACGCGAGCAGGACCACAATCTGGCGATGCACGCCCGAGATCGGCAGGCGATTCAACCGGGCGGCCGCGGAGGTCGAGTGTGTCGGCGGCACATCGATCATCGTCGCTCCTCCGCGGCAAATCGCGTCAACGCCATCGTCCGATACAGGCCGTGCACGAACTTGCCGTAGGGAAGCGTGAGGAACAACGCCAGTACGACTGCCAGGTGAACGACGAGCAGCGCCGGCATCGCGGGACCGTCACGCAAGGCCAGCAAGAGAAGACCACTGGCAGTCGTCAGCCACAGCAGCACGATGAAGGACGCATCGAGCTCGCGCTGGCTTGGATCGCCGAGCGCCGGGTCGCGCCGCCGGCGCAGGACCAGCAATCCGGGCGGCCCTATGAGGAGCCCGATGCCTCCGGTCGCTCCCAGAATGACCGGCGCG